>ERZ1035025.197-NODE-197-length-44170-cov-27.444361_pt1 | contig 44170 bp, 49 predicted proteins | sample MGYA00520619_ERZ1035025 | MGnify/ENA primary metagenome ERZ1035025 (study PRJEB33766, sample SAMN09781742) | gut metagenome | biome: gut microbiome | host: Homo sapiens | place: Madagascar | study: EMG produced TPA metagenomics assembly of the PRJNA485056 data...
TAGCAGTGCGCACTGCTATCCGCGCAGCGGATGTAGGTACGGCTGTTTATGCACAGGACCAACTGGGTCAGTCTGCGGCAGTTACTGCTCTTGTAGCAGGTGTAGCTGGTCTAGACCAACTATGGGATATCCGTAGGGCAGTGCGCGCGTCTACGGTAGCTGCCTCAACTACGAGAACTGCTGAGACCGCACCTAATACTGCTACGGCAACTTCCCGCACTGCTCCGGAAGAAGTAGCAACAAGTCGCAATGGGGTAGATTCCCCTGCTGGCCCGTCTAATGCGCAAGCTGATAGTGCCGCGGCTGCTAAAACCACTGACGGTTTACCAGAAGGTTTAAGCTTGAACGTGCTGGATGATGTAGAGCACCACGCTTACTCTGGTGTACGTGTACCTGGTATAGAGGTAGAAGTAAATCGCGGAGATAAATTGGTTGGTGTTGTGCAGGCTTATCGTGTAGGTGACGATTTACAAGTAGCACATACCTGGGTTGACAAATCCCTGCGCGGCAAGGGGGTAGGCGCGAGCATGTACAAAGCACTGGTTAAGCGCGCTACCGATGCAGGGTATGGCAACTTGTTGTCCGATAGCTCCGTAACTGCGTCTGCTCAGCAGATGTGGCGCAAACTTGGTGCTACCAAAACCAAAGATTTTAAAGAATTAACGGATGGTATTGAGGGGCAGCGTTATGCGGTCTCTGCGGATGAAAAGTCCCCACTCTTTACTTTGGACTTGAAACGTCCTGTGTTTGACCTAGATGCGCCCACAACTCGTACAGCAAGGGATACTAACGTTACCGGAGTAGGAGAGGGAGACACTATCCTCACTAAGGTACTGGATGAACCTATCAAAGTTCGCCGAAACAACACTGCTGCTGTTAACATGAAAGCACAGGACGTAGTCCGTTTCCTTAAGACCTCTGAGCACTTATCTAAAGGTCAGAAGGCTATCCTAGACACACTGAGCGACGCGGTACAGGACGTTGATTTTAAGTTGGTGGCAGGCTCTTCTAACCGTAGCCACTACAGCTTTCCACTGGTATCAAGAACTGATAGAGGTTTTGTATCTTTACGTGCCCCTAAGAAAGCTAATGGAAGTACTTGGACAACTGTAGGTGATGCCCTACGCGCCATGGACGCCGATACTAGTCGAGTAGCAGTACACGAGCTGATTCACGCTGCCACCACTAGGGCCCTTAAGCGGAACCCTGAAATTGCTAGTAAGCTGGAAGAGGTGCGCGCTGCAATAGCAGCCGATTCAACCCTCAGTGACAAGCTTAAGTACTACGCAAGCGATGTGCACGAGATGTTAGCTGGACTAGGTGATAGTCCTGAGTGGGTGGAGTATCTCTCTAGAACTCAATCTCCCACTGGTAAGAGTATGCTCCGTCAGATTGGCGAGTACATCATGAATGCCCTTGGAGTTCGTACTAAAGGCTCTGCTTTGGAAGATGTACTCGATGCGTATGAGGATGCTGTTAAGTGGACTGCAAAAGACTACGTAGAACAAGTTCAGAGCTTCCGCAGCGAATCCTTCCAGGACCTAGCGGATACATCAGTTAAGAATGAGGCCCTGAAAGCCCAGGCTATGATAGACACAGCTAAGCGTAAATTCGCTACTATGTTCTCACTCTATGACAATATTGCAGAAGGTAGCGAGGACCTGGCACGCCTGCTGGTATCTGATGCTACTGCTGTAGGTGGGCGTAAACCGTCTGTGGTGGACTTCAAGCGTAACCTTACGTTGGAGATGGACGCCAGTGCTAGTGTAGTTGAAGATGCTATACTCGGTGCCCTTAAGGATAAGGGTGTAGGTTTTCTGGACCGCTTCTTCCATCGTAGCAACTTCAGAGCAGCACGAGCTGACTTAGAAGACCGCTTAGGCCGTTACCTGGACTCCGCGTACAGTGCTGAGGTTAATGGACGCCCTGTGCCTCTGCCGGACTCTGACTTGGTTCCGCTAGTAGAGGCGTATCGCAACTCCGGTTGGGCCAGTAAGTGGCATGACCACATGACTGCTGCTGGTTTAGTGGATGACGGTACTCTGGTTAAATCAGATTACTACTTCCCACGCCAGTATAGCTACGATAAGATGCGCCAAGGTATTGCAAACGGTCGCTCCCTGGATAACTACAGGGATTTATTCCGCCAGGCATTACGTGACGTGTACCCGTCTATGGAACCTGAGGTTGTTCAGCGTGTCGCTAAGGAAATGGTTGACGGCATCTACAACGGACGCACCTCGGCTTCCGGCCCTATGTGGAAGCAGCTCATCAACGGTATGGGTAATGACGAAGTAGTCATGGCTATGCGTAATGCTGGCGTAGACGAGAGCGCAATCCAGAGCTTCCTGGCGGGTAACGTCCGGGAATCCGGTGCTACTTCTCCTGCTCGGAACCTGCGTCAACGTACTCGCTTCAACATGGACAAAGAGTACATTGTGGATGGTCAGGCTATGCGTATGCAGGACCTGATGGATACTGACGTAGCCAAGGTGATGCACGGTTATACCAACCGTATGTCTGGTCGTGTAGGTATGGCTTATGCTGGGGTATCTGACCTCAAGACGCTGGAGACGATGATTAACGAGTCCAAACACTCTCTGGCCGATTCCGGCAAGTGGGAGAAGACCGTTAACGACGCCATCGACTTTATCCTGGGCGGGGCACCGGCTGATGCCGGGCAGATGCCGGACCTACTGCGTGCCGCGGGGAATATGGCTAACGCCACCATGCTCAAGAACTCCGGACTATACCAGCTCACTGACACGGCCCTGGCTCTGAAAGAGTTTGGTATGTCCCGAGTACTGCGCGGTATGCGTGAGCAGCCTTGGTTTAAAGAGGGTGCCGTAGCTATCCGCACCCCGGATATGGCTAGCCGCCTGGACACAATCCTGCGTGGCAATATCCAGAAGGAGATGCGCTTTCGCTGGTTGAACACCTATGCAGACGACAACTTGGACCTGACCCGTCAGGCTTCCTGGTTTAACGTCACCCAGAACGTTGGGCAGGCCGCTCGGCATGTTAACGGTATGAGCATGGTGCACAGATTGCAGGTGAACCTGAACTCCGGGATTGTTGCCGACGAACTCACTCAGATGTTCAAAGGTGATGCAGAGGCATTTAAACGTCTGGAGCGCTTCGGGCTTACCCGTGACATTGCAGACCGTGCTATTGCTGCCAACAAGGCTAACCCCGGTGCGATGTTCCAGCCGGACCTGCAAATGCAAGTCGAGGTGGTAGGGACACGCATGATGGACTACCTGGTGCAACAAGTACGCACCGGTGAGACCTCGCACTTCGCACAGTTCAACCCTATCGGCAAAGTAATTGTCGGCTACCAGAGCTTCGCCCTGGCCGCCACCAACAAGATTCTGCGCCGAGAGCTGAACGATGCTGGGTGGATTGGGGTTGCTCACATCATGGCGTACCAGTTCCCGCTGATGCTGCTCGCTACTATGGCTAAGCACGGTATGGATGGCAAAGAGGCCGATACTCAGAAACTAATCTCTGAGTCGGTTATGGGTATGAGCGCCATTGGTGGTATCTCGCTTCTGCAGGATATCTTCACTGGGGACTCTCCGCGTCACTCTCTGGCGTCTATGGGTTACGTCACCGGGCTGCTGGGTGCTGTGCAAGCCCTGGCTACTGGGAATATGGATATCCAGACCTTTACTAAGCAGGTCCCGTTAATCCAGGAATTCGCACCTACGCGAGCTATCATCAATAACTTCGGAGACGATTAATATGGCATACAGCTGGCAAGAGTCGGTAAAGCCTGCAGGTACACAGGATATCCAGTGCGATATTGAGTATCTGGATAAGTCCTACATTCACGTTTACTTAGATGGTGCTGAGACTACTGCCTTCACTTGGACCAGCTCCACCAATATTCGTCTGAACTCCCCACTGTCTGCAGAGACAGTGGTGCTCCTCATTCGTAAGACTGAACGAGAGTACCTCTACATTGAGTTTGCTAGTGGTGCTCCGTTCATTGAGGGTAACGTAGATACTCAGAACACGCAATTCCTACACCTAGCCCAAGAGCTGGTTGAGGGACGTTCTATCGAGGGATTCTACGGGGACATTAACATGCACCGTTACCGCATCACAAACCTGGGAGACCCGGTGGATGCAAGGGACGCTGCGAACAAGCAGTATGTTGATGCCGGGGATGCCCGGCTCGATGCGCGCATAGATGCAGAGGCAGCTGCTCGCAAAGCTGCTGATGACGCTTTGGATATACGCACTACCAATCTAGAGCAGACATTCTTCAACGCTAACACCAATAGCTTTCCGTGGTGGATGGTGGTGCCCTATGACACTAAAACCATAACTCCTGGAATACCTTTTACTAAGGCTAAGATTAGGCTGAATGGCGTAACTCAGACTGCAGGTTATTCTTATAGTATCAACAATGGCACAGTAACGTTCGCAGAGACTGTGCCAGCAGGTACCTTGGTAGATATGACTATTGGTGTAGATACTGATGTTGATACAGGGGCAGTTGCGAGTATCCTAGGACTGCTTAGTTCAGACAAAGGATTTAACTACATAGGCGGGGTGCCCTTTATTTACCCGGAAGCCTACGCAGATGGTACCGGGGATTGGCGCATGGCTCTACAGGCCGCCCTGGATGCTGCACATAGTAACGCTCTTAGTGGCTCAGGCCCAACTACGGTGCTCGCCACGGGGCATTACCGCATATCCTTAAACCCCAACAGTTTGGCGGTTGCTGGTGAGTTGGCCGCAGGTCGGTCCGCACTAAATATACGCTCAGGGGTAACTCTTACCGGGGGAGGGACTATCACCCTGAATGGGGGTGTTGGTGGGTCTTCTTCCGGGGCTATATTGACCAACTGGGACGGTAGTGCGGACTCTGTCACAATCTCGAATATAACATTCGATGGAAACGTTTCACAGAACGCCGGGACAGGCATTACGTGCGTTAACATTCTAGATTCTGCTAACGTGGTGTGCGAGGGTGTGCGCGTACTCGGCAGTCCTTCCGGAGGTTTATACTTTAGGCGGGCAGGTTCTGGTACCTATGGCTGCTCCAATCTGACGGTGCGCGGATGTGTAGTGACTAATACTGGGTACATAGGGATACAATGCGAGCGTCCGGATGGTGCCATTATATCCGACTGTATTCTCCAGAACATTGCCGACAATGCTGTGGACATCTTCGGGAATGACGGCTCATCCACAGCCCAGGGCTATGCAAATGGCATAATAGTCAGCGGGGTAGTGGCTCGCAACGTATCCGTGGGGGTATTCTTAGAGTCCTGTGGTAACGCGGATGTAGTTGGCTGCAGATTCGAGGAGTTTTCAAACTCCGGGGTATTCTTAAACCGGATAAACACGGCCTCGTATCAAGTCAACATTAAGTCTAACACATTCATCGGGGCCTCCTTAACCTCAAGCCAGGGTGTGCGGATGAAGAATGCTGTCGGTTATTGCAATATTGAGTCAAACATGTTCAGTAACTGTATAGACTCAATTGCGACTACCGGGGGTATGATTTATACGCATATAGGCAGGAACACGCATGAGAATATAGGGAGATGCTTCCTATATGTACCAAAAACCTCAAACGGTTGTGTGTACTCTTATATGGAGCGGCAGTATTATCGGGGAGTGCAAACAAACGGCATCCCGTATAACACCACTCCGAGAGGGTACCCATCCAGCGGAAACACTAGATTCTACAGATTTGGTGCGGAAGCCCCGTACTCTATGTACGCAGCCGCAGTGGGGGAAGATAATTTCGTAAGGGGTGGAGGGACTCTCCCATCTAACAGCGGCTGGGGGCCGGCCTACTCCCTGTACAACAACCCGGTTGCAAACGAGACTGTTATAGCATTAGGGTCCTCCAGTCTGGCTGCTGGGGAGTTTATCCTAGTGGGCGGGTATTATTATCAAATCTATAGTGTGGCAGCATCCTACTCTGTAGTGCGGAAGTGGGATGATAGCAGCCAGGCATTCGTTGCGGGAGATTACACCTCGCTACTAAACAGCGCACTAGCTTACACTATATACCGACAAGCTTGGGGGACTATATAATGGCGGGGGCGGCTAAACGCAGTCGCCTCTCGGAGCTGCACCGAATGTTCACTGAGGCCTTGATTGAAGAAATCAAGCAGTCCAAGGAAGATGAGGTGCCGCTCCCCGCCGCGGATAAATCCGTTATCGCTAAGTTCTTGAAGGACAATGACATCACTGCGGACGCAGATTCCGAGGAGATGCAGGACCTTCGTGACGAGTTCGATGACGAACTAGCGGCGCGCAGAGAGGCGCGTAAGCAAGAGATTCTAAACAAAGTTGGTGGTTCCGACTCTGAGGACTTACTAGAAGGAATTGTCTAATGGTATCGGTGAAGACTGCGCGAAGACTGCGCATGCTCAACCAGAAACTTACTGGTTATAGTGCGAATCCGCGCAGTATTCCCAAAGAGGAGCGCGAGGACATCGCGATGATGATGGCCGCTGCGCTAAGCGACTTCCGGGAATTTGCGTACATCGGTATGCGATTCCTGGGGTTTACACTGACGGACATGCAGGCCGACATTGCAGAGTACATGCAGAAGGGCCCTAGGAAGCGCATGGTGGCTGCGCAGCGTGGTGAGGCTAAGTCTACACTAGCTGCGCTCTACGCTGTATGGAGGCTCATCCAGGACCAGTCCTGCCGTATCCTGATTGTATCAGGGGCGGAGAAGCAGGCGTCCGACGTAGCGAACTTAATCATTCGTATGCTGGAAACCTGGCCGCTGCTGTGCTACTTAAAGGCCGACCCTACCCGCGGGGACCGTACTTCATTCGAAGGCTACGACGTCAACTGCGACCTGAAACCGCTGGATAAGTCTGCCAGCGTAGCGTGTGTCGGTATTACCGCGTCCCTGCAGGGGAAGCGTGCTGACCTCTTGATTCCAGATGATATTGAGACCACCAAGAACGGTTTGACACAAACCCAGCGTGAGCAGCTGCTGATGATTTCGAAAGACTTCGCGGCTATCTGTACGCACGGGGACACGCTGTACCTGGGTACACCGCAGACCAAGGACAGTATTTACAAGACCCTGCCGGGGCGTGGCTTCGAGGTCCGCGTGTGGCCCGGACGCATCCCGTCTGTTGAAATGGAAGAACGATATGGAAGTACACTTGCTCCTTATATACTGCAGCTCATTGAGCGGGGTTATAAACGCACCGGCTTCGGCGTCGACGGGACGCTAGGGGAGAGCACCGACATTGGTCGCTACGACGAGGATGCGCTGATTGAGAAGGAACTGGACTTTGGTCCAGAGGGCTTCCAGCTGCAGTACATGCTCGACACGACCCTGTCTGACCAGATGCGTACCCGTATCAAGCTGTCGGATATGCTTGTATACTCCGGTAGTCTGGACTCTTCTCCTGAGACCTTCTCCTACATTGCGGACCGCCGGTACCTGTACCAGCATGAGCATGAAGGGATTATGGGTCAGCAGATGTACTCTCCGGCATTCTACGGGGATATGCACTTGCCGTATCAGCACAAGGTGCTGGTGGTGGACCCGGCTGGTTGTGGCGGGGATGAAGTCTCCTATGCTGCAGGCGGAGCTGCGAACTCATACATTCACCTGTTCTCCGTTGGGGGTTTCCAAGGAGGTGTAAGCACTGAGAATATCGACAAGCTCATTGACCTGTGCGTAGAGTTGGACATCTCGGACATGGTGGTGGAGAGCAACATGGGGCACGGCACTGTGTCCATGCTTATCCTGAACCGTTTACGAGAGCGTCGTCTTGCTGGTATCGGTGTGCGTGACATCAACAACACCACACAGAAAGAGCGCCGTATTATCGACACAATCAGCCCAGTAACTCGACGTCACCGCCTGGTAGTGCATGAGCGTGCTATCCACGACGATATCGGAACCTGTATGTTATATTCCCGGGACCGTCGCTGGCTGTACTCTGCGTTCGCGCAGCTCGCGGGTATTACGTATGACCGCGGTAGTCTCGCTAAGGATGACCGAGCGGACGCCGTCGCTATGATGGTGGCAGTGCTGAACGGGCACTTGGTAGAAGACGAGAAAGTAGTAGCTGAGCGTGAGTCCGAGAAGATGGCCCTGGCCTTCATTGAGAATCCGCTGGATTGGGCACAGAACAAAGTGTCTAAGGGACTTCGCGGTGTAGCGGCTCGGTTGCAGAACCGAGGCAGAGGTAAACAACATAGAGGAAGAAGATAATGGCATCAATCATTGCGGCTAAAGCTGCGGACGTCCAGTACGCTATTGTAGGTAAGAGCCAGAACCTCGAGAAAGAGGTAGCCCCGGACTACAATGTAGGCTTCGTAGGTACGACTGCCTTAACTAAGCTGAACGCGTTCTTCACGTACATGCAGTCCCAGGGTTACACGGCTACCCGTGCTGGTACAGCCTTCAAGGATGATGGGACGCTGCAGGCGCGCCTGTTCAGCATGCTGTCACAGCTCTCTAAGACTGGTTACGTCGCCCTTACGGGTACAGGCATGCCGCTCGGCGAGGGTTCTGGTACAGCGTTTGATACTTCGTTCACCGCACTGCAGAGTGCATTCATCGCCGCTACTGACGCGGAAGAATAAGGAAAGTACATATGGCAATTGCTAAAGCGACTCAAGCACAGCGGCAGGAGCTGTTGCGCCAACTAAACATTCTGGGCAAGGACCTCTATACAATCCTTACTCAGCCACAGGATGTAGCCCAGACCGGTGCAGCGTTCGACGCTAAGATTGCTGCCCTAGAAGCTGCTATTGCAGCGGTGAAGGCGGCTAGCTAATGCATAAACTGGTCGCTGGGTTACTGCTCGTAGTTACTCTGACTGGTTGCTCAGCGACCTCTGCACTTACCGGCTTAGTTGGTTCTAAGCCGGAGGTATCTGCACAGGTTGGTGCTGAGAATACTAAGCAGATGCTCGGATTGAATAATAAGGTGGACTCCAGCACCACCAACAAAACTGATGTGCAGGATTCTAACGTAGGTACACTGGATACTTCTAGCAAGAAGCAAGTACAGACTATTAGTACTGGTACAATCCAGGCAGAACGCCTACAGGTAGTTAACAACGATAGTTACAGCCTTATCCTCGCCGGATTAGCAGGGGCCAGTATTCCTTTGGTCTTCCTAGTGACCGTTCTGGTGATTCGTAAGCTGTTTAGGAAGAAGGGTCAGCAGGATGATTAAAGTGGGAGATGTAGTTGGGGCAGACCTCGCTACCCGGGCAGGAGCAGCTGTTACTGGTGCTACAGTCTCAGGAGGCTGGTTGGCGGAGTTAATGAGTTGGAACTGGAGTGTTATCAGCTTCATTACTGCAACGGTATGCGCGGTGCTAACCCTGGCGTGGAATGCGTACTATAAACGACGCACATACAAGCTCCTAGAAGAGCATGCACGTAAGGGGGCAATTAAATATGAGTTTAAGGACTAGGGTTATAGCGGCACTCGCCGGGGCTACTGTGCTCGGCGGAGCTATTACTGAGGTAGTCCAACACAATGAGGGTTTGAGCCTTACGGCCTACAAAGATAGTGCTGGTATCCCTACAATCTGCTACGGGGAGACAAAGGGCGTCAAAATGGGCCAGAAAGCCACTCCGAGCGATTGTCAGAAGCAGTTGATAGAATCAGCAGGGGCACATGCAAAGGCCCTTGACGGGCTTTCTATGCAGCTTTCTGATGTGGCTCTGATAGGGTCTGTGGATTTTATCTATAACGTGGGTGTATCTGGCTTCAACAATAGTGCCGTGAAGAGACATCTCAAAAGCCTTGATTATGCAGCTGCCGGAAAAGCCGTACTAAACTGGCGCTACATTAGCCGGTACCAGCAGAAGTCCCCAGGTCCTGGTTGGGTACACAAAGGAGGGAACCGCTGGACCTTCGACTGCTCCCAGTACATTAACGGGCAACGTAATAAAGTATGCTGGGGACTATGGGAACGTCGGCAGTGGCAGAGTAAAGCCATCAGTAATCAATTTAACAGTGTTCAAACAGCTGTAACTGAATTAAAACGATAAGTGAGGGTACATGGCCTTAGATAAACTCGTGAAAGTAGCACCGCCGGTGTTAGATCCGTTAGGCTTTACAACTCCGGAACAGTATGGGTATGTACCCGGGGCTAGCTCAGCAGCAAACGCTACAAGTATTATGAGTGCATTGGCTGCTGCCAAAGCTCGGAAGTGTCCGTGTAAGTTTTCTGAGGGTGTGTATTCTAGCGATACCATCTCTCTGGATTATGCGGTGGCTGTGGAGGTAGCGGCAGGTGCCTACTTAGACTTTACCTTGATAATGCAAGGGCAGCACTTCAGTGCCTCTGCTACTGTAAACACGTCCTTAACGTGGGCAGATGTCCCTGTAGGCAGCACTAGCTTGGCTGGTAACTTCTCTGCATTCTCTGCAGGAGATGTTGTGGCGGTGAGTTTGAATGACTCTATCGGCGGCAGCGCCTCTCAGGGTAATGAAATTGGTACGGATATTATGATCGTAGCCAGTGCTGATAGCTCTAAGATTACGTTTACATCGGGTACTCGATACGCCTACACCAATCCCGTAGTACGGAAGCTGACAGCGGCTGTAAAACTGTCGGGGGTAGTGGAGGCAGGTACTTACAGTATTGCAGGGGATTACACCGCTAAGTTTGCTGCGGGGGACATCTTGAGGGTAGAGAATGTCGATGGGACGGATTCTGTTGAGGCACATACCTCATACTTAGAGTTTGTTAAAGTGGTTAGTGTAAGTACCTCGGCCTTAGTGTTAGACCAAGCTCTATACTACACTCACGGGAGTCCGTGGTTAGTGAAGACTGGATGGGTGGAGGGTGCACATGTATCCGGTGGTGGTAGAATCAAACGTCTTGAGTTGAGGCAAGCAGTACACCCAGAGGTCCAGGACATTGACGTAGATCGGCTTATCTACGGCTTCACCTACGGCTTAGTTAGCTCCGGCATCTACGCTCGTGGTGTGAAAGAGCCTAGTACTATCAATCACACCTACTGCTTTGGGCGGATGCAAGTTCATAATATAAAGGCAGGTGGTAGTGTTGCAGTTACAGATAACGCCGCAATCAAGTTCATGTCCTGCCCGGGCGCTCAGATTAGTGGACTTACAGTTACGAATACTGCGGCTACTGGTAGCCAGGGTGATTATGCCGTGTTCGTGGATGCTTTCTATACCCCGTACTATTCCTGGAACCGGGATATGCAGTTGCAGGGTGTAACTTGTGAGTCACCCCGTAGTCCTGTTACTCGAGGTGTGTGGTTCTATGGTGCTGCAGATAGTATGTTTAAGGACATAGTGGGTGCGCAGGTGTTCTTGCAAGGCTGCTACCGCACTATCCTGCGTGACGTGGTTACACCGCGCTGGCAGATGGAGTTACGGGACCTAGTGCACTGCACCGTTAAGGACTGCCACGTTAAGAACTTCACCGTTCTTGGCTGTGATAGTACCGAGTTTAGTATCCGCACAGATGGTCTAGGTACAGGTGCAAGCCTAAACATTGCAGGACGCTTCGGGGGCGGTACGCGCAACCCTGTTACTGGGGAGACGTATAACTTGGGAACAGGCAACCGCATCGGCATTCAAAGCGATAGTACTAGCAGTAGCGCTATCACCCTTAGTATCGCACAGCAGGACTCCTTCATTATTCTGAGTGGGTGCTGTGACCGTAGCACTGTTAATGCAAGCATCAAACTAGGTAACAATGTAACGAATCCATTCATGGAGCCTAATAGCCTTCGCGGCGCAATTGATGCAGGTTCCGGCTGGGCTGGTCCAGTGCAGAAGGGTGGTATTGAATTCCGAGGTGATTACCGGGATGGTTATGTTCGGCTCAACGGTTATTACGTGTGGATGTCCAGCACTGGGCAGCTTCGAGCTAGCAGTACTAAACCCTCTTCAGACTCGCCGTCTGGATTCATCCCGATCGGGCCTAATACTGCTTCGGCGGTAAGTAATAGCTCTGGTACGGATGCAGCTAGTGTAGCTGTGAATGCGCTTATGGCGAGTCTGCGTGCTGCAGGTATCTTGAAGACCTCATAAAGCATCTGGCAATCACAGGGGTATCCTTGGAGCGCTCTTGGGGTATCTCTAGGGTATCTCTGTAGGAGTTCATGGGCGCACGTCTATATCTGGACCTAAAATTTATTAGACTTACGCGAGGGCCTCCCTCACCCTCAGCGCGCCCAATTGCCCCCATAGGGGGGTGCCTAGGGAGAATTTAGGGGGGGGGCACCCCTAGTGGGCTGCTTGGGCCTGCTAGTGCGCACCAGCGGGCCTCAGTGGCTCTCTGCGCTGCGCTAGGGCTATCGCTAGTGCTACCCTACGGCTATCCCTGTGCGTTCACTGTGGGGCCGCTAGGGCGCTCTATGGGGCGCTGGAGGTGCGCTCTGCCTTGCTTATTTTGTGCGCCTCAGTGTGGCACCTAGTGGGGCCATAGTGGACCACCTAGTGCGCCGGCAGAGCGTCACAGTGCTATCACTAGTGCGCACTCGGCTATCCATTGGCTATCCTTAGCGCTTTACATTGTGCTTATTATATGCTACGCTGCGCGCTCCCCACTAGGGCGCACATCCACTATCCGCCACTATCCCTAGAGCTATCCCTTCTATATTCTCTTTCATTCGGAAGCTAGTATGAAATGAAGTTACCGGAGTAGGAGGGTTTTAGGGAACTACATACACACTACACACTACTACTCACTAGTATCCCCTAGTAATGCCCTGTATTACGACCGTAGGGAGTAAGCATTACCTACATATTAACCGCATTGCTCCGTGTCCTTTCACTTCGTACGGACACTACGCACTGCCTTATGTAGTATTGGTTAGTATTGGTTAGCATTGGTTAGTAGTGGCTAGTGCCATCCATAGTGTGGTTATAAGTCCTTGCCCTGCTTACTCTTTTTGCTCTTAAGGATAAATATTTGCAAAAACTTTAAAATAATACTTGCTTCTTTTGGTCTGTTGGCGCTATAGTTCAATCACCGGGAGGCACTGAGGCGCTAACCGGGGTCGAGCCGGGAGGCTCTGCCGGATTAAAGCTAGATGGTGTGAAGGGTTAGATACTCAATAAAAAGAGTTGACACCGCGAAGAACATAAGCTAGATTAAATCCAAGCATTACGGCAGGATAGTTGAAGACAGGCCGTTAACTAGGACACTTCCACGTGGCAAGCCACCACAGGGCGCTGTACCGTAACCAGATGGCTTAAAAGTAAAACGCTTGACAAGTTCGGATTCACCTAGTAACTTAGATGGCGAACGATGCAGTAAGCCGATTTGCGGGGAGGCCCAGTACCTTGACTGGTACGATAACGACCAATCCTAGATAATCAGTGTAGTAAAGAAGTAACATCAAGAGCTGAGATGACAAACGGCTGGGGCGCTGAGGCGCTGCCCCTTAAAAGAATAGCGCCGAACCCTGAGCCACAGGGTCCACGGTTGTGCAGTGGGTAACAAGGTTAAGAATTAGCGTCCTACTAAATTCTGCTAGGGCGTTAATCATTAACTTTGATGAGGTACACAATGAAATATCGTGATAAGTTAGCGCAACAATTTGCCGGGCTGGAGAAGTTATCAGGTGCGGAATTGAGAAAGCGTCGAGATGCGTTGAATCGCGCCGGTTATATGCGGATGAAACAATCCGCTACATTCAGCACGAATGTACGCGGTAAAACCAAAACAAAGGGCAGTAGCAAGGCTCCGCAAGGTTGGTACACTGCCGGGCAGTTCGGACGCTAATTACAGCCTATAGCATCCTATAGGGGGTGCTATGTGAAGTAATTCGTTAAATAAACAACCAATAAATGAGGTGTATCATGATTAACGCAACCAACAAAGTATTCAAATTAACCGCCGCTGGCAATATCCGCAAAGCACTGGGCGACGTAGTGGAAGTAAAACGCAATATTACTATCAGTGCGTTGTTCCACGGCCTGATTAGTAGCAACGTTTCTTGGGCGACTGATATGCAGCGCAGTGATGCCGCCGATTTTGATATGGTGCTGCGTACACTGCTGCCTATCAAGTTCAACAAAGAATCGGGCAAGTACGAGTTCCACGCTAAGAAGTGTTATGCATCGGCTGAGAAGCTGGGCATTGAACTGGACGCCGTGCGTCTGGATTATAAACAAGCTGACAAACAAGGCCGCGAAGAGATTGTTGCCAGCTTCTACAGCGCTTGCATGGCTCTGTACAACGCTGAAGCGGATAAGGTGAAGAATGATGCACTTGATGCCGATGCAATGCGTTTACAAGCTCTGGGGCGCGTTAAAAACGCCATCAAGAAGGCAAAAGAGACTGGCGTAAGCGATTCAGATTTGGTGAGTATGCTTATTAGTCAGGGCGTGGATGTACGCGCTGTGCTGGACGCAACGCTGAAGGTGCCAGCATGATTTACAAGGTTCCGGTTATCAAGTGGTGGGCACTGTGCCCTGCGGCCAACGATGCGGACGCCTTCAACATCCCTACCCGTGGCCGTCACAACAAGTGGCGGTATGAGGGATTAGGGGAATACGTATAGTGGCAAGCCTATAGCGTCCTACGGGGCGCTATGTGAATGCAACTAGCGTATGGGTTTCAAATGAAAGCAATCATGATTTATCCTGGGCACGCTTTGTGGCTTGGTTGGTGCAATCAAGTACAAGAATATAACTTCTCTGTGCTGATATTCTCCGACCGAGATACTGAGCAAGAGCACCCGCTGGATATAGTTGACACTAACACCGAACTGGCTGCCCGCACTGTGCTGGACGCCGTGAATCTTGGTATCATCACCGACTGGAGGCAGTTATATGGTTAATGTATTCAATATTATTGTGACCAGCGCTATGCTGGTGCTGGGCAACGATGTAAACAACCCGGTGCCCTACTGTACTGTGCAGTTGCAGCAGCAATCACAGCAACCGGCGGCGCAGGAACCGTTAGCGCGTCCTGAGTATGATCTCTTTGAAGACCCTGAGGGTGGTTGTAAAGAGCTGGGCGCGCGTATCCTTGCGGCGGTGCAGGGGCAGTACCCGGACGCCGCCGTGACACTCACTGTGGACGGTAAGAGCAGTGATGAAATTTGAGGTTGGGTATGTACGGAAAGAATCCTGAAACGATGCTGATGCGTAAGCAGCAACCAACAATCGACGGGCTGGCGCGTGAATACAGCGCAAAAGCAGTGTTGCGCCAGCACTATGAGAAACAAGCAAAGCGGCTGGGCATGACTCTGCGCGGTTACTGTCAACGTTTTAATGTGAGGGGTGTAGTATGAGCAAGAGTACAACTAAGCCTATTAAGTACGATGTATACAAGAGCCCGTATGGGATACTATACCGAGTGCGACTACATAGTGCGCTGCACGAGCCTGCCGAGTACTACTTCAAAGTGTGGGGTTGGTGGGCGCAGTCATACGCCACAATTGGTGATGTAGTAGCTGGCAGTGGGAGCACGCTAGTGGCCCGCAACGTAGTATTCAAGGATTGAATATGCTCACAGTAGACGAAACTGCTGTTTTCATATGGAGACTACTAGAAACGCAGGGCAAGTGCGGCTGCCCGTGGGAAATATTCAAAGAGGTTCCAGATGAACTCAAAGGAATTGTACCGGTCGATCGCCGAATACTTAGAGTGCGCAGGCAAGACACAACGGTTGTGCTCAAAGCATACCGGGAGTATACAGAATCTGCCGCGCGGAAACTGCAAGAGCGCATTGAATTCGACGTGGTTTCAACGCTACGGAAGTATGGATATCGCGGAGCTTATACGCAATTTAGAAGAGCACTCCGCTCCTACTACAAGCAGCGACAACTCTCTGCGTGGTATGCACGCTGAACTTTTAATGTATGATGAGTTACTACTAACACCGGAGACAAAGAAAATGCAAGAGACTAACAAAGTAACCGTAGATGCAAACGTACCTGCAAATGTACCTGCCTACGAGGGTTGGACCATCAAATTTCCAGAAGGGGCCAATGCTCTTCCACTGAAGGAACAGATGTACTCTTCCGGGGATTACTGGTGCCAACTTCCCTACCTATCAACTCAAGGCCGTGCGCGCGTGCAAAGTAACAAAATGCGTGCGCTTTTGAATGGCTTTTATATGTTGTCAAGGGTGCTGCCGGGGTATACTGTAGCACTCGGCAACTTTACAGCTGCAGGAGAGGATTTGGGTGGGTATGCTGGGCCGCTGGGCACAGTTGATATTAGTGACACTCTCCTGCATAAGCTCCTTGACTGTGCAGTTACCTGCGACCAAGCATTCGGTTCATATAGCAGAACCTTCTATGATGGCCCCGACGTAGTTACAGAACGCGTAGTAGAGGCGGTCCAATACTTTACCGGATATAAGGTGCACAAGCAGGCTATTGAGTTGTTTGAAGAGATTATGCTAGCACCTACGTACTCCCTTCGGGCCAAATACACTCGCGGCGCGTACGGTGAGCGTGATAGGGATTACTGGGCAGCAACCTTGCTTATGCAGTTGCACGGATTCGTGGTGTCTAGATTTGCAATCCCCCTGGGTTTTGGCTTCCGCAACGGTGAGCCGGTAGTAATGCTGGGGCAGCCACGGCTGCACAAAGACTATGCTGCTGTTACTGAGTATCGCTGTGTGGAGATGCGAGTAGGTAAGTGGCTCGCTAACTATTACGGTAGCGGTGTAGACTTCCGGGAAAGTATTGAAGACCTCAAGGCTATGAATGTAGATCCAACCACATATCTTTGTAAGACCGAAGAGGAGTGGTACAACGCATACGAGAAAGGCCCGCGTAGCTGCATGACCGGATATAACTTCGAGTATAGCCCGGTGCGTGTATATGCCACGACCAGTCACGGATTGCCTGACAATAATCTGCGACTGTTTATTCAGTATACTGGCGAACTTTTTGGTGATGATTTTAAAGTGCACGCCCGTGCTATCGTTAACATCAATACCAATGAATATGTCCGTGCATACGGGGATGCTGCGCACGCTATCCTGCGTGCTAATGGGTATGTGAACGATACAGACTGCTTAGATGGCGCACTGCTGGCGCGTATACCACACCCAGAGCATGACGGTGCCGTGCTTATGCCGTACTTGGATGGGAACCAAGACGGGGTGGATGAAGAAGGAGCAGACGCATTTCGCATCTGCGACTGCTACGACTACGAAGCGCTGGACGCTGATGGGTACATTTGGATTGATGATGGTCGCAGTGCTTGTACAGAGTGCGGGGGACGTTTCGACGAGGATGACATGTACATAACTTGTGACGGTGGTTATGTATGCCCGCACTGCATCGGTGATACTTACGTACAGGTAGTGGGCCACAGCATAGTGTACCCATCATTGGATTGCTCATGGTCTGACTACCACGACTCTTGGGTACTTGACCGGGACGTAGAGGATTGTGCTGTAGAGGGTACAGTGCATGACGAAGAGCCAATGGCGTGCGCACAAGGGTACAATGTTCTAGGTATTCATGCAGAAGAACACCCAGTGCACGGGATGATTCTCACGGAGTATGCTGCATCCGTATTGGATGAGCCTTACCTCGGCAACGAGGAAGCTAAAGAAGACAAAGAAGCTAACGCAGAACAGGAGGCAGCTTAATGTATGGTGTTGACCTTAAACTACTGACAAAGATACTAACAACGCACCGACCTAGCTGGGGTAGTACCAAATGGTTTGAACCTCTACTTAGTAGCGCTCTTGCTGGTGGGGAACACTATGTAAGAGACGCTCATGGTAACTACTTTGTGCTTATTGGTGACTCTGAACAGAGTGATGTAGCATTTACATCACACCTCGACACAGTGGCCCGGCCTGGTAGTGCTGCGCCAGACATTGCAATCACTAACAAGGGTGTAATGTTCCTGCGGAATCCACAGGTGGCGGATTGTCTAGGTGCAGACTGTGGTGCTGGTATTTACCTGATGCTGGAGATGATTAAGCGGGGAGTACATGGACGTTACTGTTTCTTCGTGGATGAAGAGGTAGGCTGTGAGGGTAGCAGTGCATCCGCCAAGGACGACACTGGCTTCTGGACGGGGGTCAAGGCGATGATTAGCTTTGACCGCCGAGGTGATGGGATCATTACGCATCAACGATACCAGCGTTGCTGTTCTGATACGTTTGCAAAGGAACTGGCGGCTCGACTAGGACGAACAGATGCGCACTTACAGAAAGGGGTATACACGGACTCCGCTGAGTTCATGCAGATTATCCCAGAATGCACTAACATAGGCGTAGGGTACATGCACGAACATACTCCGGATGAGGTGCTGGACCTTAGCATTCTTGGCAGCGTACTGGAGCACGTACTCAGTCCGGGTACATTCAAGCACCTGCCGATTGAGCGTGATCCTAAAGTAGTGGAACCGGATGCGTGGTTATCTGCCTATACGCATCCCCTAACGATGCCCCTGGATGTTCCCCCTGCGGAAGATCCGCATTTACTAGCAGCGTTTAAGGAGGTGTCACAACTTTCTAAGCAGCAACTGATTAGCTGGGTGCTAGATAACCCAGCAAGAGCGGCGGAATACATCATGGTGTATTCTGACTACGGATTTCGTGATGAGCTGATTGAACTAGGCACCCGAGTTGTAGAGGACTGGGGTGGATACGATAATATTGTGGAGGGTTGATTATGTCTAAGTTTAAAGTTGGTGATAAAGTAGTACGCAAATCACCCGACGACAGCTCGTCGTTTAAGAAGCACCAAGGGGATTTTGATTATTACACAGTTACAGCTATGTCCTCAGGCGGTCACTGGTTACGGTTGAACAATTATACTATCGATGGTGACTGGTACCCGTGGTATGCATCTAACTTTGAGCTGTACCAAGAGCCGGACGAAGAGCTGCCGCCTGCACCAACCTCGGTACTTTATTATAATAGTACTACGGATGCAGATAACTTCCAGCATATGCTAGTGCAGCCACATTGGGAGTTAGAGGGGCACCTCAGTATTGCCATAGTGAAGAGCGGTAAAAAGTTTGACCCCTCGGCTTACGGCGATGTACTATCTCTCAATTTGGAACCTGACGCAGCCCTGCAACTGGCGCACGACCTTCGTCGCATGGCTATGGATATTAAACGTAAGGGGAAAGCACAATGAGCATTATCCAATACCGGAAGCAGCATGAAATACTAGTGGGAATCCCATTCACTTGGGGATGCAGATGGGTTTGGGCAATCAAGGTAGATGGTGGAGATATCTACTTCCTAGAAAACGGAAGGCAGGTGAAGGAGTCGGAGAAGAATATTATCGAGAGCGGCATTGTGTACGCCAATAGCATCGAGATTAAGTGATGGACCAGCCCTGGCTTAGAGCGTGCAAGCGCCTGGCCGTGGGGCAGAGGGCACGCTTTCGGTGCTGCGGCAAGGACGCCGCCGGAGTGCTCTACAATAACCCGGATGCCTGGGAATACTATTGCCACCGCTGCAAACAGGTAGGCAAAGAGCGCAAGCAGTACCAGCGCATACAGTTACAGGAAGAGCCGAGGGTGCAGCCCTCTGCACCTGCAGATGCAATTTGCATTAGCCAAGCGCCTGCGGAAACGCAGAGTTTTATTTACGGATTCCTTGCTTCAAAAGGAATCATGCCTGAAATGGTGGAGGATGCAGAGTGGAGCAACGAGAAACAGCGGATACTATTCTGTGTAGGGGGTGCTGTACTGGGCCGTGCTGTTCATGCCCGGCAGCAACCGAAGTGGGTAATGTACGGGCAGCCAATACCTTTCGCTGCCGTGGGACCTGCCGTAGCACGGGATGTAGCTGCGGCCGCGCCTCTAAAGGTCGTGCTCACAGAGGACTTACTCTCAGCCCGGAAGATACAGCACGCAGTTACGAGCTACAGTGCGTTGAACGTGCAGGCTATAGCTATGCTGGGTACACGCTTGCCCACGCCGCTGCGAGCCTGGCTGATTCAGAATCGCCCGGAAGTGATTCTGATGCTGGACAATGACCCGGCAGGGCATGCCGGGGTAGCAGCAGCGCGCAAGGCACTGCGCCCGTTCATGCAGTGCCGAGAACACTACTTCGCTGCGGACCCGAAGGACGCAGAAATCAAAGAGATACTGGAGGCGCTTAATGCTTAAGAACAAATACAGGGTAGTCACAGATACCTATTTGGGATATGAGGCACAGGTAAAGTTCTGGTGGTTCCCAATTAAATGGTGGATGATTAGCCGTAGTGGCCGGGGTGTTGGTATAAATACTAATAGGACTTTGAAAGACGCAGAGTTACTCTGCCGTATGCATCGCAGCGGTGCTGGCATATACAAAGTGGAGGTATGATGAGCGTACAACTAATTAGCCATGTTTGCGATTGTGGAAAGGGGTATCGCTCTTGGCACGACCTGAAATGTGGACACTGTCGCAGTAAGCAAGAGGAGCGCAAGCTGGTACAGTACCACCAAGCATTAGAAGACGCAAAGCGGCGACTACAGTTAGAATATTTCCGCCACTACGTCCACGAAGTTGGCGGCCCAAACAGGACTATCAGGGTGGAGGTGGTATAATTGGACCTTATAGTTGTTAAGGCGATGTGCACGCAGAAGGTCTGGAACAGACTGCGAGAGCAGATACCCAAGTCTATGCTAGCGCCGGACACCTCGAACCTACTGGACTGGGTAGGACTGTACTGGAAAACGTACCCGGAGCACCAGGAGGTGCAGTGGGATGCGATGCAGAGCATGCTCAACCTCCGGGCCGGGCACCTATCCCGTGAAGAGCGGGTGATTATGGACGAGCTTATGCGGGGAGTACAAGCCGTACCACAGGATTCTGTGGTGGGGATTGTGCAGACCCTGAACGAGCTGGCATACAGCGGAGAGGTTGCAGCGCTCACGCAGCGCTACCAAGACGGGGAGGAAGTTGATTACCTGCTGGAGATGAAGCACCTCCAGCGCAAGTACGGTGATGGTGCTGCTGTTCATGATTCGCTACTAGAGTGGGAGAGCGGAAGTGTTGATGAGATACTTGCCGCAACTGATGAAAGTGGCGGTCTTAAGCTGGGCGTATTTGAACAACTCTCTAATAGCATCCGTGGGCTTCGTGGTGGTGATTGTATTGCTGTGGCTGCCCCTGTTGATTCTGGTAAAACTAGCCTACTCGCTGCTATTGCTGTGGACTTTGCTAAGCAGATGCAGCAGCAACCGGAAGTATACGGGGATCGTCCGATTCTATGGCTGGTTAACGAAGGCCCGGCGACGCGTACTGTGCCGAGGGTATATCAAGCGGCGTTGCATTGGACTCTGGCTGAGATTAAAGACAGGCACAGTAGGCAAGAATTTGTGCCAGCCTATCTGGAGAAAGTAGGCAGGGCTGACCGCATCCGTATCAAGGCGGCGCACTCCCTTACGATGGCTCAAATCTCTACGCTCATGGAGGAGATGCGTCCAGCGGTAATAATCATAGACATGGTAGCTAACATCCGTGGTGGCACGATGGAGTCCGAGCACCAGAATCTAGAGGCGAAGTGGCAGGAGCTACGTATCCTGGGGTGTGAGAATGACTGTGCCGTTATCGGTACTATGCAGCTTTCACTCGAAGGTTATAACCTGCTGTTCCCACCACTCACAGCAATGAAGCAGAGTAAGATTGGTGTACAAGGTGCTTTGGATTTAGCGATTATGATGGGGTGCTTGGACAGGAACGAGCAGCCGCACATGCAAAACATTCGTGGTATCAGTACGCCTAAGAACAAAATGGCACTATCTGGTAAGGAGTCGCTACTGCAATTCGAGGTAGCATTCGACCCAGGTAGGTGCCGCTTTAACGAAGGGCAGATTAACAAGTGACTTCCCTAGCGCCTTCTCTGAGGGCGCTATGTAGGTAAATAGGAGGCTACCATGCTTAAACCACCAGACATTAACTATCTCGACGACGAGGTAATCAAGGCGTACGCTGCATCTGCAGGTACTTTCCGTAAACGATTCGCGCTGGACAGCAGCCAGCTGATTGTGCACTTGGCTATCAACAAGGCTCGGAGGGCTAAATGGAAATGAAAGTATGGGTATGTGAGACTTGGGAAACAGACGGGTATGACCACTTCGGTGAGCATATAACCTTGTGGCACAGAAAGGAAGACGCAGAGGCTCACGGTAAAGCTGTAGCAGATGAATGCACTGCCCAGTACGTAACAGGTAGATTCCAAGTGTGGGAGGCCGTTGTACAATGACAACCAGTATAATGCACATAGACTTGGAGACAGAGAACAATGAATATTACGGCTCTAAAGCAAGCCCATACTGCCCTGACAACTATGTTGTTGAGTCAGCATGGCGTATCGACACGACACAGGCTGACGGTACTACCACTGTTGGCGCGACTCAATCGGTGCGCTTCAATTCAAGAGCTGATTTCTTGGCGGGAAACAGTGCAGCAGAAGGCTGCCGGTGGTTTCATATCCCAGAGGATTGCTGGCTTATTGTTGCGCACAACGCAGCCTATGAGATTTCTTGGTTTCTCACGTACCAGCGGCAGCAGTTTGAGGCCTTCCTCAAGCGCGGCGGCAGGGTGTTCTGCACAATGCACGGGGAATACATCGCCTCGGACTTTCAGAGCATGTATCCGTCACTGGACGAGACGGCTCCTAAGTACGGCGGTACGCACAAAGTAGATGGGGTTAAGATCCTCTGGGAGCAAGGTGTGTTAACCTCCCAGATTGATCCTATACTACTGCACGACTACCTAGTTAACGGGGACATCCCGAACACAGCTCTGTGCTTCTACGGTCAGTGCAGTATCTTCGCCCAGCGTAATCAGATGCAGTACGTGTGGGAGCGTATGGATGCGTTGCTGGCTTGGGCCTACTGCGAATGGTTCGGCCTGTTCGTGAACATACCTATTGCACGCAAGAACCAAGAGGAGCAGGAGAAGCGTATCCTGGAGATTAAGCAGGAGCTGCAGCAGTATATCCCCAAGGACTTGCCGGAGACGTTGGATTTCAACTTCGGGTCTGACTTCCACATGTCTGCGCTGGTGTATGGCGGCCCTATCAAGTACCGCAAGAAGGTGCCCTACGACCCGCCGCAGTATGTGAAGGTGGATGCCTATCTAGTGCAGGGTACAGAGGGGACGTTTGTACCTTGTGAAAGTACGGATGTCAGTGGTGCACACAACTTCGTTACTTACAAGGCCGGTAAGAACAAGGGCTTACCAAAAGTTTTCCGCATAGATACAGAGGAAGAGAAACTCAAATGGGAAGAGGACCTCTACTTCTGCCCGGGCCTGGTTAACATTCAGGAACTACCCGAGGTACTCCGAGAGAAGTATGCTGAGCGTGGGGAGTTCAGACAAGCCCGGAATCTGCAGGATGGGACACCAATCTACAGCACCAGTACTGATGCTATGGAAGCGCTAGCCCGTCACGGATTTGAGTTCTGTCGGTTGGTGAACGAGCTAGGTGCTCTGGAGAAGGACACAGGAACCTACTATCTACGAACGGAGTACAACGAAGATGGGTCAGTTAAAAAGACCTCAGGCATGCTTCAATACGTCATACCTCAGAACCCTGATGGTTCAGGTATTATCCACCACCGTCTTAACACCTGTGCCACTGTCACCGGGCGACTGTCAGGTTCTAACCCGAATCTCCAGAATCTACCGCGCGACGGGACGAGCCGGGTTAAGCAGATGTTCACTTCTCGTTTCGGAGAATCTGGTCGCATCACTGAGGTTGACTACTCGGCCCTGGAAGTGGTTATGTCTTGTGTTCACACTGGAGACCTTAAACTACTGGGGCTGCTGCAGTCCGGCACGGATATGCACTGTTACCGATTAGCATTTAAGGAGAACAAAACCTACGAAGAGATGTATGACCTGTGCCATAACGCTGATGGGCCAGACTACAAGTACTGGAAGCAGCAGCGTACGGATATTAAGCCACCTAGTTTTGCTGCGCAGTACGGTGCTACGGCTAAGGGTATAGCCTTTGCTACTGGGTGTACTGTAGAGTATGCACAGTCATTCCTGGATAATGAGGCTAAGCTGTTCCCAACAACCATCGGATTCCGCGCTATTGTCAAGGAAGAAGTAGAGCGCACCGGAGCAGCTGGGCGTATATACCGGGAGCAAGCTGATGACGGCAGTTATCGTATCTACCGCATTGGCACCTGGACTAGCCCAGCAGGTGCTCGCTACAGCTTCCGCCAGAAGGAGCAGTGGAAGGAAGTAGTCCCTGGTCAGCGCAAACAAAAGGTGATGGACTACAAAGAAACTGAGATGGCTAACTACTGGTGTCAGGGTGAGGCATTCTTCCTGATGGCGGTAGCAGCTGGTATGGTTCTGCGTGCAATGCTGGCACGGGATTGGTTCAATAATCAGGTGTGCTTGATTACGAACGTACACGATGCATTGTATCTGGACAGTGCTAATCCAGAGGTAGGCAGAGAAGCGAGCCTGTTGGTTAAGCAGTGTATGGAGGATGCACCTAAGCGTATACACCAGCTATGGCCTAACTACGGCATCATTGGGCAAGTCCCGTTCCCAGCGGAAGCTGAAATGGGTATGAGTATGTATAGTAAGGAGAAAGTAGAATGACTATTAAACCGGGTAGTATTGTGGAGATACTAGGACTTGGGCCGGAACCCTTAGAACCTAGACATCGTGATTACTTTGCACCAGGCACTCAGCATCGTGTGATATCTTATGACCCCGAACTCTGGGAGGTGGAGTTAATCAATCCAGACAACAACTCAGAGAAGCCTGGGGATGGTGTTACCTTCTTCTCTGGGGAGTACAAACTTATCGTGGAGTGATGATATAGGTGGACCCTTGGGTGGTGTAGGGGGTTAGGGTAACACGAGAATTAGCTGGGGTCAAGCAGATAATTAAATAAAATTATTTGTTGACTCTGGCTTGATTCTGTGATTTACCGAGAATTAATGTGATACGAGTAGGAACAACATAAGAGAGGCAACCCTTGGCTAAAATTAGTTTAATTAACCTGTTCAGCAAAGACCAGCACGAGGAAGTGTTGAGTTACTACAAAGACAATGCAGAGGCAGCCGCAGCCTATACAGCTATGACGAACGGGAAATATCCAGTGTCCCGCCAGCTTGTACGCTACTGGCGCAGCATCTTCATGGATAACAAGGGTAGCAAGTCAAAGGCTAACAATGCCCTGATGCAAGCCCGAAAACTAATTCAACCTTCCCCAACGGATGATATTGGGGATACATTTGTACCTGAAACCTGCAGACGTATACTGGTTATTGGTGATCTGCACGAGCCTTACACACACCCGGACGCCTACGACTTTTTGCGTAATGTTCGGGATGAATACTGCCCAGACATCGTGGTGCAGATAGGGGATGAAACAGACGGGCACGCCATTAGCTTTCACGATAGCAGCCCGGAGTTGGATAGTGCTGGGGTGGAGTTAGAGAAGGCCAAGCTCGGTCTGGAGAGGCTTCACGACCTGTTCCCTAACATGCTCCTGTGCGACTCTAACCATGGCTCCCTTGTATACCGTAGAGCCAAAGCCCACGGACTCCCGGTGCAGTTCATTAAGAAATACCGGGACATCCTGTTCCCAGAGCACGGTGCGCCGGGGTGGAGTTGGGGTGATGCTTGGGACTTGGAGACGCCGCTGGGCGTTGTACGGTTCCAGCACCAGGTGTCTGGGGACCTGCTGCTCAACGCGGCTCATGAACGTAAGTCCATGGTAATAGGACACTTCCATGGGAAGTTAGATATACAGTATGCCGCGAGCAGCACCGCCTTGTACTTTGGTGCGCACTGCGGTTGTTTAATCGACAATAAGAGTCTGGCCTTTGCTTACGGCAAACTGTCAAGAAGCAAGCCGATTCTAGGGTGTATGGTGATTACAGATGGATGCCCACAAATCATACCCATGCTGCTTGACGACTCCGGTAGGTGGGTTGGACGTAACCGTTAAGCCCTGCATCTGCACATAAATATTATTTGAACTAAACGAGGACATAATTATATGACTATGAATGCACTGGACACTCTGAACTCCCTGGTTGCTGCTGCGATTGAAACACAAGAAGTTGATATGACCGAGACCGCCCAGGGCGGTGCGTACGAGGATGTACTGCTGCCGAAGGGTGAGTACTATGGCTACTTCACCGAGTATGTGGAAATTGGTAAGCGCCTGCCGACCAAGGGTGGTAAGCCTACCGGTAAACCTGCAGCAGCGAATGTGCGTATCGGGGTTGTGGTGTACGGTCCGAACGGTGAGGTGAAGCGTATCCGTCCGTATCCTATGACTATCAGCAACTTTGAGCGCGCTGGCTTCAAGAAATTCTTCGACAAACTCAATTACGATGGCAGCATTAAGCACGCTGCACAGCGACTTGGGCAAGCGTTTGTATTCCCGGTGGATGAGCACACCAGCGCAGCAGGTAAGAAGTCTAACATTGTAGACCTCGCGGCAATCCGTCCGATTCCGAAGTTTGACCCGAATACCGGTGAGCCGATTAAAATGCCTGAGCTGGATGCTTCAGAGATTAAGCTGTTCTTGTGGAATAATCCTACCAAAGAAACATGGGATAGCTTATATATCGAAGGGACCAAAGATGATGGTAAGAGTAAAAACTGGATTCAGGAGGACATGTACAAAGCAGTTGACTTCCCGGGCAGTGCCTTGGATATTATGCTGAATGCTGGTTCGGTTCCGAGTCCTCAATCTATGCAGACACCTGCTGCTCCTACTGCTCCCGCAGCTCCAGCCACCCCGGTTGCTCCAGCAGCACCAAGTGCCCCGGTAGCTCCTGTAGCGCCAGCGGCTCCTGCAGCGCCTGCTGCGCCACAAGCCTAAGCAAGCCTATTACTAACTAATACGGCCCCGCCTGGGGCCTTAGAGGAAGCCTATGAACATTATCACGTGGGTAAAAGAGCAGTATGCTGTATTTTTGCTATGGCGCGCGCAGTATTTGCTGATGCAAGCAGACGACTGGCGCTGGAAGGCTAATTCTCATGCACGCAGAGCAAACATTCTAGGCCCCGGGATTAGTGTACAGCGTTATCACTTGAATCACCAGTGCGCCAAGTCCCGCCGTCGTGCGTACACCTTGGGTGCCAAAGCTACTGCCACCGAGACCAAAGCCCTCAATTTCATTTCAAAACATAAACTGAAAGGATTTGACTAATGGATAGAGTATTAGACGCATATAAGAATCTGGCTATTGCAGTAGGCGATGCAAAGTATGACGCAGTGGCGCACGGGGTACACGCCATACACCTGGATGCAATGTACGACGCACTGGACAAACTGGCGGCCCTGTACGGTATGGACCTGGAGCTGGCCGCTACCGCCTTCAAGGAACACAACGACCTGGCGGCACATGCTGATAAGTTGAAGGGGGACGATCTGGCAGTTATCCGCATCGTAGGTACTCTCAGTATCGGGTTGGCGGAGATTGGTTCCTGTATATACGATGTAGACCAGAGCCTGCGTACGCCGGAAGTAATCGGGGACATGCTTGGTACCGTGCTGGTGCTGTCTGAGTTGGGGTCGTGCTGATGCTGTACTTACATCGTGCAATTTACGTAGTTTTGATTCTCCCACTAATCCCCTTGGCGGGACTCTGCTATCTGTGTGATAAGCTCACCAAGGCGAAGTGGGCTGAACGTTGGGTTAACTGGGCCGATAAGAAGGCCCGCGATATTACGGGGCGCTAATGATTATCAACGGGGTTGACTTATCCCAGCTCCCAGAGCAGTTAGCTCCGCAGAACTCTGGGAAGATTCTGCTGTATGATGCGGACTTTTGCGTGTACAAAGCCGCTGCTACAGTGAAACGGCTAGATACCGCGATACGCCGCTTCTATCAGCTGCTGCTTGAGGACATGTTCCTGGTCGGTTGCTCTGAAGCAGTGGCGTATTTGACTCCTGCTGGTTGTGCTAAGTGTCTGCGTTGGCACCTACCCACAGCTAAGCCGTACCAGGGGCAGCGAGCTAATCGGCAGGAGCTACCACTGAAGGCGCCTTTGAAGCGGCACCTGATTGATAATCCGGACCAGTATTCTGAGCAAGGTATCCAAGTAGTTAGTAGCGACTTCTTCGAGGCTGATGATCTATTCATAATGGACTCATACGCTTTCGGTGAGCGCGGTATACTGATGTCACAGGACAAGGACTCCTGGCTCAGCCCTATGGCCAGGTTTGATATCCCAACCGGTACGGTGTGGCCTGCACTAGAAGACCCGTTCGGGTGGATTAAATGGGATGACACCCAGGCTATGCCGGTAAGAGCGCACGGCACTAAGTTCTTCTGGTGGCAGATGCTAGCAGGGGACGACGCCGACAACGTCAAAGGCATCACATTGCTTGATGGGAAGCTCTGTGGCAAGCGAACGGCCTTTGATGCTATCTACCCTATTACCTCAGAGCAGGACGCCGCAGAATTCGTTGTAGCGGCTTACGCTCGAAACAACCAAGACGTACTCGCAGAGGCTGAATGCCTGTGGCTGAGGCGCTCCCAGTCAGATTCTGCCTACCAGTATCTGATGTCACTGTTGACTACTCCCAGTCTACGTGACTGGGTGCACTCGCTGCACGAGTATCATAAGCAGCACATACAGTGGATACAGGAGAACCCAGACAATGGCGAAGATGTCTGCGAAGGAAATGAGCCTGCGGGCGATTGAGTTATACTACGAGGGGAAACATGATGAACTTGAAACTATTCTGGATGCGCTGCGTGAACGAGCACCCAAAACACATCGAAGAACGGTTGAGCATTTGGATTCTCTCATTCACGACAATGCTCTGCTGGATGTAGTGGGGGAGATTGAACTATGTTAGAGATGGGTAGAGAGTATACTTGGGGTGCTGCGTGGTGTGTGTACATATTGGAGCCCGCCCCACAGCAAGGAATACAGGTTCGGTGTACAAACACAGGAGAGGTGATGTCTCCAGTACTAACTTTAGCCCACATAAGGTCTGCGCAACTGTGGGAGGGGTTCAGATACGTATGAGTCTACGTAAGATTACACGTGCCCAGATTCGTTCTGTGGCAATCAAGCTGGCTAAGGACCAGGGCGGGCTGTGCCTGCTCTGTGGTAAGCCGTTGGACTTTACAATCAGAGGGGTGACTGGTGATTCTGTTGTTGTTGACCATTGTCACACTACTGGGCGTATCCGGGGTGCTCTGCATCGCTCATGCAATGGCGGAGAAGGGAAAGTGGCCTCTGCGGCTGGGCGTTGGATTGTTGGGAGCATGCAATCTTCTAGCGCTATTGCTGAATCTCTGCGTAGAGTTGCCGACTACCTAGACCGCGAACCCACGGATATGCTATACTATACGCATAAGACGCCGGAAGAGCTGGCGCAAGCACAGAAGCTCAAGGCCCGCAAGGCCAGAGCACGACGCAAAGCACGGGAGACTATTAAATGAGTAAGGTCAAAGTAGGTGATAGGGTGGTGCGTAGACATGAACATCGCAACTATATTTGGGAAGATTTCTGTCGGCATATTGAGGTTCCTTCGGGGGCCCCTATGCGTATCACCAAGGTACTGGGCGAAAGTGCGCTAATACTAGAGGGTCACGACAAAGCCCCTTGGTCCATCCCTTGCTTCCATCTGGTAGAAGCTGAGAGTGCACCAGAACGATCGAAATCGGCGGATGCAGTAAACTCACCTCAGCACTACCAGTTATTCCCGGACCTGGAAGCTATTGTGGTGATTGCCCGCAGCATGACCCAGAACCAGTTCTACGGTTACTGCTTGGGGAACCGACTCAAGTACCGCCTACGTGCCGGGAACAAGGACAAGCTGGAGCAGGATATTGCTAAGTCCGACAAGTACTTAGAGCTGTACGAACAGCACAAGGGAGAGTGCATTGACGCCTAGTGCATGGTGCCACCAGATGTGGCAAGCAGCAATAGAGCGGGGTGATGAAAGCTCCGCTAATGACTACCTGGAGATGTACAATCTCTGGTTAAGTCGAAACCAGTAATTAGAAATACCGGACATAACCAAGGAGGTTAAGCGCCTATGATTAGCGCCCTGAATACGGTTGTAGTACCAGAGGAAGCACTGGTGGAACGCCAGTTGGAGCTTGAAGAGACCTACAAGATTCGCGGCATTGAACGTGCTCGCAAATTGATTACCGATGCTCTACAAAACGGCGGGATTATGAACCTGCCTATGACTCAGCGCATGCTAACCTCTGCGTACGACGTGGCCTCTGCAGCCATTGAGGAAATGCGTAATGTCAAAGCCCCGGGTATCGGTGGAAAGTACCGCCGATTCCTACGCTTAGTCCCCTTGGATGTCCTAACTACTCTGAGCCTGTGCACAATGTTTGAGGCGTTCAGTGTTGCCCCTGGTGAGTCCGCCAGTCGCCGCCAGACAGCTCAGGCAGTGATGTCCGCTCTGGGTAGGAATGTACAGTCAGAGCTGCTGGCCCTACAACTACGTAATGTTGCCCCAGCGTATATGGACCGGGTATATGAATACCTCACTGAGCGCCGTACTAAGTCGCCTACGCACATTCTGCGTACGCTCCGCGCCAGTGCTGAGAACGTGCACTATGGGCATGAGCCTTGGACCAACGCTCAGAATATTTCTGTGGGACGTCTGCTGTGTTCCGCAGTGTTTGAGACAGGGCTGTTCCAGTGGAAGACTGGTAGCGGGAACTTGAGTATGCTCTATCCCGCAGATAATGTTATGGAAGCATTTCAGCAGTTAGTGGAGTCTGCTGACACTGTAACTATGAAGCCTCCGATGCTGGTACCGCCGGTGCAACATACTACACTGTGGGATGGTGGATACCTCACCCCAATCGATAACCGTGGGACGTACCACAACTCACACATTGACCACGCCAGACTGCGTGAAGTAGCGGAAGCATTTAAGTCTGCGGACGGTATCAAGAAGGCGCTTAATAAGGCGCAGGAAACTCCTTATCGCATTAATAAGCGCATCCTAGAATTGGTTCAGGAGGCTCGTGCAAACGGCATAGGTATCGGTATGCCTCGCTCAGTACCAGAGCCGAAACCGGAGTGGTACTTAGATGGTGTACCGAAAGAGAATTACACCGAAGAGGAGCTGGACCGCTTCGGAGAGTGGAAGACGCGTATGTCCTTATGGTACAGCGCCGACCGTAAACGTGTGTCGCAACTACGTAGCCTATTGACCACGCTAGAGATGGCAGAGGAATTCAAAGATGAGAAAGCCCTGTACTTCCCAACCTGCGTGGATTGGCGGTACCGGCTGTACTTCAAGTCCTCACTGCACCCCCAAGGTTCTGATTTGCAGAAGGCACTTCTTGAATTCGGACGAGGTAAACCTCTGGGAGAGAGAGGGTTATTCTGGCTTAAAGTGCACGTCGCTACCTGCTTTGGTTATGACAAAACCTTATTCGAAGACCGTGCAGCTTGGGTTGATGCAAACTTTGCAGAGATTGAGCAGCTCGCGGATTCTCCTTTTGATTGCCCTGCTTTTGCCTCCGCAGACAGCCCCTGGTGCTTCCTAGCAGCCGCTATCGACCTGGTTAATGCTGTACGTTCTGGATGCCCAGAAGAGTATATTAGCCGAATCCCAGTTGCTATGGATGCTACAAACTCAGGTGGGCAGCACCTCTCAGCGCTCCTGAGAGACCCTGTGGGCGGACGCTTGACGAACCTGTACTGGGAAGGTAACGACAAGAAAGCGGACCTGTACATGGACGTGAAGCGCCGTACGGACGAGAAGGTGATACTGGACCTGGACAAAGAGGATTTCGTTATCCAGAGCACGTACTGGAGAGAGAACGAGATTACTCGCAGCATGACCAAGCGCCCAAGCATGACCTACTTCTACAGCGCCACGGTACGTAGCTGCAGCGACTACATCTTTGCAGGGGCCTGTGAAGAGGGGTATGAAGGAACAGACACGCACAGTCTCTGGAACTTATCCTGCTACCTTGCACCTAGAATGCGTAGCGCTATTGAGGAAGCTAACCCGGCAGCAGCAGCAGCCATGGGGTATCTGCAGAACCTCGCTAGGCGTGTACCTGCTAGTCAGCACCTGCAGTGGAAGACACCGCTTGGCGGGCTTGTGATGAACCGATACACACAGCGCGAAGAAGTGCGTGTACGTATTGACTGTATGAACCTCACTATCATGCGTGTGCATAATCGGGATTTCAAGACCTGCAACAAGCGCAAGGCAGCCTCTGGAATTGCCCCGAACTTTGTGCATAGCCTGGATAGCACGCACTTGATGATGGTGCTCTGCGCGGCGGAGGGGCTGGATATTGTGCCGATTCACGACTCCTTGGCTACTCACGCAGCTGATGTTGATGCCCTGCACCGACACATCCGGGAGCAGTTTGTGAAGCTGTATGAAGAGCACGATCTTCTGGGGGATATTACTAGGGCTGCTGCTGCAGCGGGGGCAGACTTAACGGACCTGGACATGCCTGCGGTGGGTACATTGGATATCCGGCAAGTGCTGGAATCACCTTTCTTTTTCTGCTGATAAATGAAGTTACCGGAGTAGGAATGAAGTTAAAACACACTAGTAAAACACTTGCAGATTACACCTTCAAAGTTCTATATGAACCTAGGGATGTAATCCAGGTAGTTAAGAAATTACACGTACTGGGCCACGGTATTCAGAGAGGGTTAACACCATCCCAGCATTACTGGAGGGTGCTTGGTTCCGTGTTAGGTAAACAACACCTACTAGGAGTCTTTGACTCAACTGGTACCTGTGTAGGAGCTACGAGCTTCTATCCGGAAGCAGTAGAGGATAGCCATTATGTAGAGCCTATTCTGTATACTGACTTTATGGTGCTGGAACCAGGACATTCAGCAGCGATGCTCCCTATGATTTCTCAGATGCATAAAATAGCAAGAGACTTTGGGGCTGGAAGGCTGGCAATAAGCAGGGGCGAATCCCATACTACATACAAAACAACTTACTATAAAGTGAGGTCAGAATGAGCGGTGGGTTAGGTAAACTATTAGGTAAGGCCACGGATATGCTCGGCCTTACTGATAATGAAGGATTAGAGCAACAGCAGCGCATGGCGCAGCAGCAGGCTGAAGCAGCAAAACAACAGGCAGCCTTAGAAACTAACAGCGCAGCCGATAATATTGCTGAGGTAGACCCATCCGGGGCGGCCTCTGCATCTGCAGATGCAATTACGTCTGAGCAGAAGAAACGGCGACAGGCAGGGCAGAGCAATCCCCTGGGCCTGTAAGGAGGACGCTTGGACAATAAAAAGACATTGGCAGAGCTGTTCCTGGGGGACCAGGATGCAGGCGTACTGGACGCGTCAGAGAAGTTTGCTGAGTGGACACTGCCTACAATCTTTACTCGAGAGCTATATACAGATGGGCGTCGAATGCAGCTCAGTCGGGACTATCAGAGTACAGGTGCTCAGTTAGTTAATACAGCTGCAACTAAAATTGTAGGAGCACTGTTCCCCCAAGGCACCAGCTTCTTCCGGTTCTCGAAGAGCGCAGCACTCGACAACTTTATTAGTAGCCTAGGAAGTTCTAGCACTGCAGAGTCCCGTTTATCCGAAGTAGAGAACGTTGCATCTCAGAAGGTATTCGAGAAGGATGGGTACGCTGCGAAGCTCCAAGCTGTGAAGCTACTGCTTATCACCGGGAACGCATTGGAGTATATCGATGAAAGAACCGGAAAGTCCATCATCTACTCGGTCCGTAACTTTACCGTTCGAAGGGATGGTAGCGGGAACGTGCTGCGACTCATTATCAAAGAGCGCGCCAGTATCCAGGACCTCCCAGAAGATATCCAAAGAACACACTACAACGGGCGAGACCCGTATAGTGACATCGACATCTATACTGCCGCTTGTCGTAAGATTAAGCACCTTCCAACTGGGGAAGAGGCAGTAAGCTACGAGGTGTATCAGGAGGTTGATGGTCGTCGCTTAGGTGAGAGTAGCACCTACCCTGAGCTGGAGCTTCCCTATAACGTATTGGTGTGGAACCTAGTTAACGGCGAGCACTATGGACGCGGTCTAGTGGAAGACTATGCTGGAGACTTTGCGCGCCTGTCTGTGCTGACTGAGGCGCTGACTAACTATGAGATTGAGGCTTCCCGCCTTATTCCTATGGTCGATGCTAGTTCTGGCTTAGACGTTGACGAGTTCTCCCAAGCTGAGACAGGTGAAGCCGTACAGGTTGGCGGCGGAGGTAGTAACGGCAATACCAAATCTCCTGTAACAGCCTATGAGGGCGGTGCAGCTCAGAAGATTCAGTGGATCGCTAGTGACATTCAGATGCTTGAGCAGAAACTGGCGCGCGCATTCATGTACACCGGTAATGCTCGACAGGGTGAGCGTGTAACTGCTTATGAGATTCGTCAGAATGCCAAAGAGGCTGAGTATGCTATGGGTGGTGGGTTCAGTATCCTGAGCGACTCCTGGCTGCGTAAACTCGCGTACCTATACACAATCGTAGCGTATCCTAAGTTCAAGGTGTATCTCACCGAAGGCGTAGTGGATATAAACGTGATGGTCGGTACTGCAGCACTAGCTAAAGCAGCAGCAGCAGATAAATTGCTGGAGGCTACTCAGGCTATGCAATTGGCTATTCCTGTTCTCAAACAGCTTACCCCACGCTTCAATGAGGATGCTTGTGTAGACTGGTATCTGGATGCGTACGGTATCGTAAGCGGACCGTTCATGCTCACAGAAGAGCAGTTGCAAGAGAAGCAGCAGGTTCAAGAGAGCGCAGCGGCGGCATCGGCAGCTCAAGCACAATCACAGGTACAAGACCTACAGGCAGCGGATCCTACCGTAGCAGGACAACAACTAGGCCTGTTACCGGGCTAACAACAGAGGTATAAATGGACGGCGTAGAAACCACTCAAACTAACGTAACAACTACCCAGGTAGGGAACCAAGGCGGCCCTAAGATTCCGGGCCTAGGCGCACCTCTGAACGCCCCTAATAATCAGGGCGTGCAGGATGCACAGATCTCTACACAGCAGCAACAGGGCAAAGATTCCCCTGCATCTGCAGTAGTTCCACCAGCAGCCCCGGCGCAAATCCCTCTGGATATCGAAGCCCTAAAAGCGGCCCTTAATGACAAGGGTGGCGATAGCACCAAAGAGCAGCCCCAGGAGCTGGCTCAGACAGGCAACCCGACAATTGATGCCGGTGTAGCTATGTTGAAGCAAGTCTCTGGGTTAACTGACTCGGACATGGTGCGGGCACTTAGTAAGGCCCTGGAGTATCAGGACCCTAACCTAATCGATACGGCCTTCATCAAGGAGCGCTTCGGCGAGCACGCTGCGTATGCAGAGCTGCTGGCTAAGGCGTATCTTGAAGACCAGGTGGGACAAGCCACTAAGGCTGTACAGGAAGCGTATGACCTCGTAGGCGGGAAGGAGAATTGGGAGGTAGCAGCGCAGCTGTTTAATTCCAAGGCCCCAGAGCCTCTGCGTAAGGCTGCACGAGTCCTGGCTGATTCTGGTGAGCTTAAACAGGCAGCAGAGTTAGTGGCAGGTTACTGCCGAGATATGGGTCTTATCAAGACCTCCAATCCATTGGTACGTGGTGTCCCTAGCAATAACGCACTATCTGCTGCGGACTTCAAAGTAGAATACGCTAAGCTGCGTCAGGAGGCTGGGAATCGAAGCCTAGAATCCAATCAGTTTAGTCAACGTTATCATGATTTACTCGCGCGCCGCGAAGCCGGTAAACGCGTAGGTCTTTAATATAATTTAAAAGGAAAGTAATATATGGCAGATACTATTTACAAAGCTGGTGACACTCGTCCACATTGGGGTGGTGCGGCGTCTGACGTCGATATTCACCTGGAGGTGTATCAGAATGAGGTGGATACCCGCTTCCAGTACCAGGCACTGTTCCTGGGCCTCTCTAGCCAGCGCTCTATCAGCGGCTCTAATACCTACCGTATCGACCGCCTGAATACTTCTGCGGTGAAGGGTCGTCGTTCCGGTGAGGCACTGGATAGCACCCCGGTCCGTAACGATAAAATGATTATCGTAGTGGATACCGTGCTGTACATCCGTAACCCAATTGATTATCAGGACGACTGGACTGGTCCGGACTTCCTCTCTGAGATGGGCCAGAACAACGGTTCCGAGTTCGCAGAGACCTTCGACCAGGCGCACCTGATTCAGCTCATCAAGGGCCGTTCCTGGGTTGCACCAGCGCACCTGAAGCCTGCGTTCAACGATGGTATCGAAGTAGGTGCCTCTATCCTCGTAGCAGGTAGTACTCCAGATAAGCAGCTGACCCAGGCTGAGATGGAAGCTAACGCCATGAACATCAACCTGGCTCACAAGGCTGGTATTGATGAGCTCATCAAGCGTAAGACCCCGCTGATGGATATGATTACTCTGGTGGACGTAGATACCTACTCCCGACTGTTGGAGCATCCGAAGCTGTTAAATATTGAGTTCGGCGCGACCAACGACGACGGTTACAAGAACCGCCGAGTTGTGAAGATGAACGGTGTGCCGGTAGTAGAGTGCACTGAGTTCCCGACCGAAGCTGGTACGCACCCGCTGGGTACAGCTTACACGGTCACTGAGGATGATGCGAAATGCCGTATGGTGACTTTCAGTAAGTCCAAGACCTTGGTGACGGTAGAAGCCAAACCGTTCACTTCTCGTATCTGGGATGACCAGCGCGAGTTCAACAACGTTCTGGACTGCTACGCGATGTACAACATCGGCCTGCGTCGTCCAGATACCGCCGCAGTGACTAAGTTCACCTTCACCACCAAAGTCTGATTGGAGGTTAAATGGCAGTAATCGCCGTGTTCGGTCTGGAGACTCTCCAGGCCAACGCTGCTCAACGTGAGGCGGTAAAAGCCGCCTCTGAGGTAGCGAAGAATATACAAGTAGGTTCGGTTGAATCTGGCCGTAAAGCTACTAAACGGACCCGTAAGGCGTCTGAAGCAGTAACAGATAAAGAGTAATGTACGGTTGAACCCGTTACAATCCATTTAATGAGGAATATTATGAAGAACTTACGTAACATGATTACCGGAGATACCCGCTTAGAGTCTATTATTCGCGACGGCTTAGCGTACGGTACTGAGGAATGGCACAAACGCGCCACTGGGTATACTACTGCTACAGCCTTTAAAGTGCTAGCTCACGCTATGCAGCGGCAAGGAAAAGCTGTAGATATGTCCGCATATACAGATACTCCTGATAGTCAGGAGGCTGCTGAGGTATTGGTTGCGTGTAAGCTTGTTGTGCACAAGCTGGGATTAGTGGGGTTTAAGTTCTTTGACGACTCTCATACACTGGTATGTAACGTGTTCGAACAGGTAGAGTAATATGCGCCCCTGGTGCCTTCGGGTGCCGGGGGCTTTTTTTTTGTCCCTGTCTTAAGGGTCCTAGGGGTCTTTAATAGAGGAACAAATATGAGAGAATTAGATGCTGTGAACTTGACGTTAGAGGCTCTAGGGGAGTCTCGCGTTATGGATATCAACACTTCAAACCCCAGTGCGGGGCTGGCACGTTCTGCGCTCGCGCGAAATCGCCGAGGCCTGCTTAGTACAGGTTATTGGTTTAACGTAGTTGAACGAGAGATTACCCCTACTGCTGACGGTTTTATTAAGATTCCGTGGAACCAATTGGCTGTGTACGATGCGTGCTCCGACAATAAGTATGGGGTACGCAATGGGAATCTTTACAACCTGGTAGAGCAGGATGAATACTTTGATTCTCCCGTTAAGGTTAAAGTGGTGTTGGACCTCAACTTTGAGGACCTGCCGGAGCATGCTGCTATGTGGATTGCGAACTATACCGCTGCGCAGGTGTATCTGAATGACCTTGGCAGTGATGGCAACTACGCTAATTACGCCTCAGAGGCTGAGCGATATAAGTCCCTGGTGCTGCGAGAGCATCTGCGTAACCAGAAGTACAGTACCAGCAGGACCAGATTCGCACGTCGTATCCGTCGTGCACGCTTCGTGATTTAAGGAGGGATTATGGCGCAATCATTAGAGGGCACCATTCAGAGTCTGCTCCAGGGTGTTTCCCAGCAGATTCCAAGAGAGCGCCAGCCTGGGCAACTAGGGGCGCAACTGAATATGCTTAGCGACCCAGTGTCCGGGATACGTAGACGGCCACCAGCAGAGATTGTGTGGAATAGCAGTATCGACAACCCCGGTCTGGACTCGCTTTATACAGAGTATGTTGAACGTGGTACTGACGGCAGGCACTTGCTGATTAACACTAGTAATGGTAATTGGTGGTTATTGTCCAAAGATGGTAAATCCATTGTAAACAGTGGGAATGACCCGTACTTCGTAACCACGGTAGGGCAGACTTCTATTCAGACCGCGAGTATTGCCGGGTTGACCTATATCCTGAATACGGAGATGGCTCCTAATACTACCGTAGATAACACCGGGCGTATCGACCCAAGCACTACTGGGTTCTTCTACATCAAGACAGTAGCTTTCCAGAAGCGTTGGGAAGTTACCGTATCCTGGACAGGTGGTTCCGTATCGGGTTACTATAATGCCCCCGACGCAAGTCACAGTGAATCAGCAGAGTGGATTTCCGCGCCATATGTAGTTAGGGCCCTAATCGACGGGGATCCTAATGGTCAGGGTATAGGCTCAGCTATTACGGCGGCTGGTGGAAGTATAAGCCGTTTCGAAGGGTATATGTATATATCCGGGCTGCCTAATCTCGTAGTTAGTACGTCTGCTGGAGACACCTACGCCGTGGCATCTGGGCAGAGTAGAGTCCATCAAGAGCAGGATCTTCCTGCACAGTTGCCAGCAGAGGCCAACGGAACGATGTGCCAAGTGGGTACAGCTTCAGCTGAGACGGCGTGGTATCAATACAACCACAACACTCGCACCTGGTCTGAGGTTGGGGCTTATGGTAGTATCACTAAAATCACTAATATGCCTCGGGAACTGGCGGCTGATGATAACATCATTGCCCGTGAATGGGAGGGGCGTCTCGCTGGGAACGATGACAACAACCAAGATCCCGGGTTTATTGAGAATGGCTACATTACGGGTATAGCTGCATTCCAGGGCCGCCTGGTGCTGCTTAGTGGTAGTGTAGTGGATATGTCAGCCTCAGGGCTGTATCAGCGATTCTATCGCTCTACAGTTACATCTCTGCTTGATACAGACCGTATCAGTATTAGCTCAGCATCTGCCCAGGATTCAGTGTATCGTACAGCAGTGCAGTTCAACCGAGACCTGGTCTTGTTTGCAAATAGTATGCAGGCTGTAGTGCCTGGGTCAGCGGTACTCACCCCTACCAATGCCAGTATCAGCATCACCAGCACATACGAGTGCGACAGTAGGGTAACGCCAGTGATGGCGGGGCAGACGGTGATCTACCCGAACAAGCGCAACAACAGCTATGCGGGTATTCTAGAGCTCATTCCATCCCCTTATACATCCTCACAATATGCTACGCAGGACGCAACTGTGCACCTTCCTCGGTATATTCCTGGACGAGTGCTGCAGATGCAAAGCTCTAGTGTAACCAATATGGCGTTTGTGCGTATGTCCGGTCAGCGCAAGCATCTGCTAGTGTATGAGTATATGTGGGGTGGTCAGGACGGTGGTAAGGTGCAAGCAGCTTGGCACCAATGGACGTTCCCGTATAACATCCTGAGCGTGCAGGCACTTGAGGATGAAGTGTTCCTGTATCTGCAAGGACCTAGCCCAGGTAGCAAACTACTGATTCTATCTATGGATCCACGCGAAGGGTATAACCTCGGCATGGAGTACACGAACGCCTATTCAGACTTGCAGACACAAGTCACTGTGAGTGGGGGAGTGCTGGAGGTGCCTGCAGTGCTGCGTCCAGTGGGTTGGGCAGATACCTACAAAGAGGACTTAATCCTTACCTATCCAGCCAATAGCCCCATGGGGCCTACTGAGGTGGGGTTGCAGGACATAGCCGGTACCAACCGACTCAGCGTAGTGCGTGGTGTCCCTGATGGGCAGTATACTATGGGTCGAAGGTACAACAGTACGTTCACCTTAACGACACCAGTACTTCGTGACCAGAATGATAAGCTAGTTGGTAGCGGGCATGTGCGCTTGCTGCGTCTGGATGTTGCTGTACGCAACTCCGGACACTTTGACGTGCACGTAACGGATACTCCCCGGGATGTCGATTGGAGCGGAGAACTTACTGGTATCTTGATGAACTCTAAGGAATTGACGCTGGGGGAAACCTTGCGTATGGACCTAGCTACTATCACCGTACCGTGCCGTACCAATGCAGACACTACGGAAATCACTTTGTATACCAAAGGCTCTCAGGAGCTGAACGTGCTGGATATCTCTTATATCTTGCGCTACAACCAACGCAGACGGAGGATTTAAATATGTCTATGTGGTGGGCTGTCGCCGCCCTAGCAGGCTCTAAGCTGCTGGGAGCGGGCGCACAGGTTGAGGTTTCTAAAGCACGTAACAAAGCAGTAATTCAGCAGACAGCGAAGCAGCTCAACGACATCGCGCTGCAGCGTGCCCAGTCCAGGGACCGGACTGAGGTTGCTCTGTTCAACATTCAACAGCAGAAGCTGCAGGCACAGAGCCAGGTAGGACTCCAGGCTGCGGCGTCTGGTACTATGGGGGCGTCTGTCAAGGATGCTGTAGCAACCGTAAACACAATAGCAGACCGTCAGGAATCTGGTATTCGGGCCCAGCAGGCCACTCAGGAAGAGGGCTACCGCATGATGGTGGATAAGGCTGTGGACAGCGGGCTAGCCAATATGGACCTGGAGAGTGGGTATGACAAGATGTTTAACGCTGCTTTGGGTGTCGGTGGGCAGTTACTGGGGCAGTATATAGGTAATGAATTATCCAAAAGTACGCCAGACAGTACCGACACCCCCTCGGAACCTACAGCGGATAATTCATTCTTGTATGACCTGTGGGGCAGCAAAGGCAGCAGTAAAGTGCATATATGGTAAACTAGGAGGGAAGTAAATGCCTGTAATTCAACCCAACCGACAGGGTCTAAATATCGGCGGCGTGCAATTGCAGGCCAACGAGGTTAACTTGCCCTCTACAGTCGGGGATGTAGTAGTAGACACGTCCAAAGCAAACCGCCTTGCAGCACTCTCTGGCTTCGTCCAGGACTTCGGTATAGGGTTTGATGCAGCAGTAAAAGAAAATGCAGCAGCAGCCACTGTGCGAGGTGCTATGGATGCCCAGGGTGCAGTAGATGCAATGGCCTCTAAAGATGAGGCAGTACAGAAGCAGAATCTATTTGTACGAGAAGCCTACCAGGATGGTTATGTATCTGCTGCGGCCTACGATTCTCTAGCTAAGTGGCGTACGGATAGTATTACTCGCGCTAAGGAGGCAGCTGAGGCTGGACTGACTGATGAGGAATTCCACCAGCAGGAGCAAGAGCATGTTCAAGCTATGTCTGACAAGCTCGGTATGTATCTTCCGGATATGTCCAAGCAGTCCGCTACGGCGGTACTGCAACAGCTCCGTGCAACCAGCTTAGCTAACTACACGGCCTTCCAGAAAGGTCGCGCAGAGTTTGCAGTAGCACAAGCAGACCGTGCGCTGGACCGTGGGCTCAGCTCCTCCGTTGATGAGTTCTATCAGCGCCTGGATGCTGGGCAGGGTGCTGCTGCACAGATGTCAATCAAGACAGGACTAGACAGTATACTAGCGGCTGAGCACCTGGATAAAGCCAAGAAGCTGGACCGGGCCAAGCAGTATCTGGTCAGCGTAGCGCAGCAGACCCAGGACCCGCTAATCATCAACCAGTTGCAGGAACTAGCAACTAAAGAGCTGGGTGTTAACTCAGTAGACGTCAATGCTGCCTTGTATCAGGAATTTAAACGTGCCGGTACTCAGATCGAGACCCAGGCGCGCTTTGAAATCTCCGATGCAATCCAGTCTCTTGAAGGGCAATCCCCGGAAGAGCAAGAGCAGACAATGCAGCGTATCCGCAATCGTGTAATTGAGCTATCTGCTACGGATGTACTGAGTCCTGGTACCAGTATGGAATTCTGGAACAAGGCTCAGACTATCCGAGAGAAGACCGCAGATACACAGGCTTTACGCAGTGCTATCACAGGGAATCTACCTACATCCACCTTAGCTGGGATGTTCGGAGGGGATCTGGATAAAGCACGTACGCAGGTACTCAAAAGCTTCCCAGACACTCCGGAGGGTAACTTGCAGCTACTAGCTTACGGTAGTAACAGCAAGGACTCGTGGGCTACCGATGCAGCGTACAAACGTATGTCTGCGGATATGATGCGTACACTAACCACACTGGATCAGCTTGGCGAGGATGGTGAGGTTTCTCGTGAGAATGTCAACAGCATCAACTTGTGGGTGCAGGCGTATACTACTAGCAAGGACTTAGGGCAGAGGGCACTACTGTCTGAGATCCCATATGAGTGGAAAGGTATAGTGCAATCAGCAGTTGCACAGAATCCCAATAACGCAAGCAACACCATTCTGGATGACTTGCGTCGCCAATCCCGTAATAAGGCTAGTGGACGCTACGGTAATATTCAAAGTAACCCTACGGATAAGATGGTTGACCCGAGTCACACTGCTAACTGGTTCAGCTTCTTCGGTACAGCGGATGCACAGCGCCAGGAGGCGCGCGCCGCTATGGAGGAAGAATACCGGTACGTATACAATCACAACCCAGAGGCCTTAGTTGGTAAGGATCCCGATGACATTAACACTATGCTCAAAGGTAATATCCAAGCCCGTAAGCTAGAGTTGGATATATCTGGGGCTCCTAGGCATGTGTACCTGCCAGCTGGGACTTCTATTCAATCCTTAATGGGAGATTACAGAGGGGACCAGGAGCAGTTCAAGGCATCTCTGCAACAACAGGTTCAGAGTCAGGTTAACGCCTTAACTGACCCTAGCAACCTTGAGCGGGTAGTGGTGCAGGCAGCCACAGCAGGTAACTCAGCGCAGAATATGACTGTTACTGTATTCGACAAGAAGGGAACTTTCCAGACTATGTCGGTGAACCTGCGTGACGTTCAAACCACTGCGCAAGATGCATATAGCAAAGCTCTGGCCGGTGAGATGAAGATTGGCATTGAGCAAGTAGGTGTCCGTCCAGCTACCTTCTACGACCATGATAACGGCAGAGTTGTAAGTACGCAGGTCAATGGACGTAATGGGGTAGGTGTAGAGCCATCGCTATTCAGTGAGATTCTCGCCAATACCATGCAGTTTGAAGGGTTCCGGGAAGGTAAAGGTAACGGCAGTGTAGGTTTTGGTCTGCACAACAACTCCGGTATGCCTGTTCCGAAGAAGGTTACTATCGACGATGGTATCAGCATTCTGAAATCCTCTCTGGAGCAGCAATATATCCCGAACGTGAACAAGCAACTGCGCGGGCAGGGCCTAAGTGCTTCTGCGGATGCTATGAAGGTCATGGTTGACTTGAACTATCATGGCGGCAACGGGAGTTCTGGCCCTGTAGCAGAGGCCGTGGCACAGGTACGTAAGGCATCTAAGACCCCTGTAGGGGCTTACCAGTATCCTGTATCTGAGGCCCAAGGTAAGGCTTGGCAAGCACTGCGCAATACTCCAGCTTACAAGCAGGCACAGCCTAAACGTAAGAAATATCTGGAGCAAGGACTACGTAACTGGATGTTTGAGGTAACACACTAACAGAGGCCCTTCGGGGCCTCCCCTTATCAAAATTCTTTTAGGAGATAATATGGCTCAGTTTCTGAACCAAGAACCGAATCCACAGGAAAAGGATTCTGCTAAGGGCGCAACACTTAAATCTGCGCCTGCAAGCGTAGATTGGAATGATGCAGGAGATGATGGGCTGAATGCACTGGAGCGTGCCTCTTTACTAGCACAGGCCAAGACTCCTGCTACTACAGCCGCAGAGAGCTTTGCGTCTGGTATGGGTAATAGCATCATCGCTGCAGCTATCCGTAAAGCCTCTGCCCCGGCATTTGTCCCAGAGCAGGGTTTTGATGCTAAGAAGCAATTAAGCACTGATTCGCGGGCTAAACTCTATATCCCTAATCAAGAAGAAATTGATTACTTACATGGAGCAGTGTCTCTGGAGGACTATAACTACCGCATACAGCAGATGCTTGATCAGCGTCATCGCGATCGCTTAATGGCTGACAACACAATAGCTGGGTTCGCTGGTGCTATAGCAGGTGACTCCCCGTTTCTCCTAGCTCCGATGTCTGCGGCAGGTATCGCTGGTCGGACTGGCTTAGCAGTGCGCACTGCTATCCGCGCAGCGGATGTAGGTACGGCTGTTTATGCACA
>ERZ1035025.199-NODE-199-length-44067-cov-13.425248_pt1 | contig 44067 bp, 39 predicted proteins | sample MGYA00520619_ERZ1035025 | MGnify/ENA primary metagenome ERZ1035025 (study PRJEB33766, sample SAMN09781742) | gut metagenome | biome: gut microbiome | host: Homo sapiens | place: Madagascar | study: EMG produced TPA metagenomics assembly of the PRJNA485056 data...
TTAAGACTCAAACTTTTTTACAAGTCAAAAAAGTTAAGGCTTAACATTTTTGACACTGTTTAAAATCTTGAGTTAATTATCTCAGATTATTTTAGAATTTTGTAGAGAACACTGATTTACCGTTTACTTTTTTTGAGATTATTGCTTTTAAAGCAGAGGTGGTTTGGACTAAAAGTCCAATGACAGCATGATTGGTAAGGATTACAATTGTGATAGAAAAATTGACTTGACGTATATGGGATATGACCCATATAATAAAGAAAGGAAATAACATATGTTAAATGTAGATTTTTATCACAAGGTTAATAGCCAGTGTCCCGTTAAAGAATATTTGGACTCATTATCACCGAAACTTAGAACAAAAACATTACGCTCTATTATGTTATTAGAGGAGTTTGGAACGCACCTCAGGATGCCATATTCAGCTCCGATAGGCAAGGGTATTTTTGAACTTCGTGCTAATGTAGGAAATGATATTACAAGAGTTCTTTATTTTTTTATTGAAGGAAATACCGCAATTTTAACTAATGGATTTACTAAGAAAACACAGAAAACACCAGTGCAAGAAATTGAAAAAGCAAATCAGTATAGAGCAGATTATTATGAACAAAATAGAAGTAAGGAGTGATTGAGATGAGTGATTTTAGAAATTATCTTGATGAACAGCTAAAGGACGAAGAATTCAAAAAAGAATGGGAAGATTCTGAACTTGAATACAATCTTGTCAGAAGTCTTGTTGCGGCAAGAAAAGAATGTCATATGACACAAAAGGAATTAGCAGAAAAAACAGGGATTAATCAAGCGGATATTAGTAAGATCGAGACAGGAAATGCGAATCCTGCATTGTCTACATTGAAAAGACTTGCAGAGGGAATGGATATGGTCCTTCATCTGGAGTTTATACCTAAAAATATAAGATGATAGAGAAAGGATGAGAATGATTATGACATATCCCAATATTGATATGATTGAAACAGGGTTAAAATTAAAAAGATATATGGATCAAACGGGAATGTCAGTAAAAGATATTCAGAATATATTGCATCTTTCTTGCCCACAACCGATATATCGGTGGATTAATGGGAAAGTGCTTCCATCAGTAGATCATTTATTAATGCTGAGTGAACTTTTTGATGTGCATATGGAAGAACTGTTAGTAAAGAAACAAACAATATCTGCATTATATGATATACAACAATGCAATATACAGAATATACAAGAAAGATGTGTTGTGTATTATAAAAAAATGTATCAACTAGTTGCATAGAATAGTTTGTAATATTAAAGAAGAACAATTATAAAACTAAAAATCACTGAAATTCCGTCATATGTTTCCGATACCACAAAGGCATCAGATTCCTCTGACACTGATGATTTTCTCGTTCTTTAATCCCAATTGTATTGAAAAAGTCTTTCCATAGATCAATAAACGGATCGTCTGTCTGAATGGACAGCCGGTCCATTTCTTCTTTTGAAATTGTTGTTAAATAATAATCCTGATTCGCAGGATGAACGACAGCAATGAAGCGTTTATCATCAATGATCATCCAGTTTTCAGAAGGCAGACGGTCAGAAAAATGTGGTGCAACCAAGGTCAATACATTACTCCTTGGCTCAATATGACTTACCAACACATCCCCAGGCATATTCGTAAATCGGATAAATTCCACATGAAAATGAGCTTCATTTCCAACCTTGCGTTTTAATTCAAGCAGCCGCATAACCACAGGTTCCTGAAGAAAATCCACAACATGAGCACCATAATGGAATCCAGCAACGATAAAACGATAAATCGTATCTAATTTATCCTCGGAATCAGACATCGCAGCTTCATAGATCATAATATAAGCCTGATAAGAAATCTTACTCTTGATAGAACGAACGACATTGGCAGTTTTCTCCGGATCAGCATTCACATGCCGATAATCACAGAATAATTCCAGATTCCCAATTGGTTCTGTCTTTAATTTAATATTGGAATGCCCAAGTCTTGATGCCCAAGCCTCATAAACACAAGTCATCATCGCATCAAAATTATCTTCACAGGTAAAAACAGTCATCATATCCTCCAGAATACAAAAAATAACGAAAATTACATCTGTCCAAACAAAGTCTTCGAAGAATCTTCCACAGTGACTTCCGATTGAAAATTAAAATCATCAAATAAAGAAAGTTGCCGATAAGTCTGCGGATGATCAATCTCCCAATTTTGCTTTCCATCTTCACCAATCAGTTGTCGAGTGATAAAATCTTCCTCGATCGGTATCCGGTGCATCATCTTCCCGCTGCAAGTAATAAAATACTTCGCACGTTTTAGAACAACTCCCATCTTCTTTAAATGTTCAAAATTAAGCGTTCCATGTTTGCGTGCTTTCACAATACGAAACGCAGACTTTGTCCCGATTCCTGGAACACGAAGTAATACATCATAAGAAGCCCGGTTAATCTCAACCGGATAAATATCCAGATGACGAAGTGCCCAGTCACACTTTGGGTCAAGCATCGTATTAAAATTCGGCCGGTCTACAGAAAGTAATTCATCTGCCTTAAATCCATAAAACCGTAGCAGCCAGTCTGCCTGATACAGACGGTGTTCCCGAAGAAGCGGCGGTGCAGTTCCAAGAGCTGGCAGATTAGAATCCTCGTTCAAAGGAACATAAGCAGAATAAAATACACGTTTCAAGTCATACTGCTGATATAATTTCTGCGTTGTTGATAAAAGCTGCAGATCACTCTCCCCAGTTGCACCAATGATCATCTGTGTACTCTGACCAGCTGGGACAAAAGGTGCAGGTTTGCCATTGGAGCGTAAAGCATTCTTAAGAGAAGGATCAGCAAGAGCAAGTGGAGAACGCCCTGATTGAATCCTTTGATAAGGATTCTCCTGAAAGATCGTATGCTTCAAATACTTATTACTTCGAGAACGTTCCATAGAGGCATCCTTTCCGATCATCAATCGATGATCGACAATCCCATTCTGAATCTGACGGATCGGAGCAACAAGTTTCTTCGGATTCTTATGAGGAGCCAGTTTCTTAAGCCCATCAATCGTAGGAAGTTCCAGATTCACACTCATACGATCGACAAGATATCCCATATTCGTGATCAATTCATCCGAAGCCCCAGGAATCGCTTTCACATGGATATATCCATTAAAATGATACTTTGTACGAAGCAGATAAATCGCCTGATACATCAATTCCATCGTATAAGTCGGACTCTTCACAATTCCAGAGCTTAAAAACAATCCCTCAATATAATTTCTTCGATAAAATTCCACAACAAGTGTACAGATCTCTTCCGGAGTAAACGTTGTACGAACCTTGTCATTACTTACTCGATTTAGACAATACTTACAATCATAAATACATTCATTACTAAGTAAGATCTTAAGCAAAGAAACACAGCGCCCATCAGAAGAAAAACTATGACAGATTCCTGCTGCCTCCGTATTTCCTAGCATTCCCTTTTCCCCGCGACGAGAAGAACCACTAGAAGTACAGGCAACATCGTATTTTGCTGCATCAGCTAAGATCTTCAATTTTTCATTTAAAGATAAATCTTTTGATGAGATTTCCATAATAGACCCCTCCTGTTCTCGAATGTATGTTCTGATATTAGATTAACATAAAAGTAGGAATTTAGCAAATTTAAAAAACGGGCGATTCGTTATGAAATTAATTACTAAAAACAGTTCCAGAAGCTTTCTGCTGTTTTCGATATTTTGAAGGCGATATAGACTTCCAACGTTTAAATGCTTTGGAAAATGTAGCAGGATCACCATAACCGCAGGAATTGCTGATACTTTCAATAGAAAGAGTCGTGGTTGTTAATAATTCAGAGGCTTTTGTCAATCGAAACGTTGCAAGATAGTCTTGAGGGCTTTGCTCTAAGTATTTATGGAATAATAAATAAAGATAACTACGGTCAATACAAAGATATTTTGCAATATCATAAATATGAATTCCATCCCAGTAATTGTTTTTTATATATTCAATTGCCTGATTGATATACATATATTCAGAATCAACTTGTTGGTCAGATTCCAAAGGGTTTGAAGCAAGAATGGAAAAAAATTCATATAACAGTCCAGTTCTGAGCAGATCAGAGGAAAAACTAGATTTTGAATGGGCTAACATATCGTTTACTAACCAATACAGTTCTTTTCTCTTGTCACAATGAAAAATTGGATGCGCCGATGAAAGACCGATCTGCTTTAAAAATTCAGGAACCATTTTTCCATTAAATCCAATCCATAGATACTCCCATGGCTCTTGTGCATCGGATTGATAAAAAGTAAGTTCATCTGGCTCGATCAAAAATCCTTGTCCGATTTCTAAATGATATGTTTTTTCGTGAATTTGAAAAATACCTTTTCTATTTAATATAAAATGAATTATATAATGTGGACGTACTACAGGTCCAAAACTATGAAGAGGTTCGGTTGTAGAGTACCCACAAAATTGTAATAGAAGATCACGATCTTTGTTATTTAAAAATGTTAATACTTGTGCTTGTTCCATAAATTACCTTCATTTCTTTGACTATTATAAAATATTTATTAAAGTTAATCAACATTTTGACAAAAACATAAAACAAAACTTCATAACTATAATGTCATATTGATGCTATACTTTAAGTACGTCATGAGAGAAGGAAAAAATAAGGGCCCTGCAATTAAAAAGGAGAAAAACGATGAATTTAACAAAAAAAGAAAAATTTTCATTTGGCTTTGGAGCGCTTGGAAAGGACGCTATCTGTTGCTTTGTAGGTAATTTTCTAATGTTCTATTTTACAGATGTTTTGTTTTTGGCACCGGCATTTGTAGGAACATTATTCTTTGTAGCAAGAATCTGGGATGCGATCAATGACCCGATGATGGGACTGGTTGTTGATAATACTCATAATCGATTTGGCAAATTTAGAACATGGTTATTGGTGGGAACACTTTTAAATGCAGTTGTATTTTTTGCAATGTTTAATACATTCGGACTTCATGGAAAAGCACTGTATATTTATGTATCAATTGCATATATTCTTTATGGAATGACATATACGATCATGGATGTTCCATACTGGTCATGGCTTCCAAACTTAACAAATGATCCACATGAAAGAGAATCAGTATCAGTTATTCCAAGATTTTTCGCAAGTTTAGCAGGATTTTCTATTGGTGTTTTTGGCTTAAGTATGATCAATGGAATGGATAAGATTTTTGGAAATGGCGATAGAACCGCTGGTTTCCGTATGGTAGCATTAGTAATTTCTATTTTATTTGTATTTACGATCAGTGTAACAATCGTTAATGTAAAAGAAAAAGTAACTGAAAAAGCAGCAGAACATACAAGTTTTAAACAGATCATCAATATTTTATTTAAGAATAAACAGTTAATTGCATATATTGGATTATTATTAGCTTATAATCTTTGCATGCAGATTGTAAATGGAATCATCATATATTATTTCAAATATGTTGCAGGAAAAGAAGGATTATTCTCTATCTTTAGTGTATGTATCTTAGCAGAAATGGGAGGACTGGTTGTATTCCCTAAGATTGTTAAAAAATTAGGCAGAGAAAAAATGTTTGCAATGGCTTGTGCATTTCCTATTATTGGTCTGATCATTATTGCAGTCGCAGGCTTTGTGGCACCAACAAATCCATTATTCGTAATTTTAGGAGCTGGAATCTTAAAACTTGGTTCAGGATTTGAACTTGGAGTTGTAACAGTTTGTATCGCAGATGTTATTGATTACAATGAATTATTATTTGGAACAAGAAATGAAAGTATTATCTGTTCTACACAGACATTTTTAATGAAAGCATCTCAGGCAGTATCTGGTCTGTTAACAGGTGTAGGACTTGCAATGGTAGGTTATAATGCATCATTACCACAGCAGTCAGCAGCAACATTAAATGGAATTAGAATCATTATGATCATCATTCCAATGGTATTTGCAGTGATCAGTTATCTGATCTATGCAAAAGCATATAAATTAAAAGGTGATTATTTAAATAATATGGTCAAGGAATTAAATGTAGTTCAGGAGGCCTAAAAATAAAACGAGTAGGAGAACTTTTATGAGTATTTTTTATCACGAGACATCACAGGAATTTCATCTGAAAAATGAATCTGTCAGCTATATTATGAAAGTACTGAAAAATGGACAGATCGGACAGCTATATTATGGAAGTGCGATTCCGGATAAAGAAGATTTCGGATATTATATAGAAACAATGCATCGTCCAATGTCATCTTATTTGTTTGAGGGAAATCTTACATATTCCCTCGAACATTTAAAACAGGAATATCCATCATATGGAACAACAGATTACCGCGAACCTGCTTTTGAAATCTTGCAGGAAAATGGAAGCCGTATTTCGGATTTTGCATATGAAAGTCATAAGATTTATGATGGAAAACCAGGACTTCAAGGATTACCAGCTGTTTATGTAGAAGAAAAAGAAGAAGCACAGACATTAGAGATCATTTTAAGAGATGCACTTACTGGTGCCAAAATGACATTATATTATACGATCATGAGAGATTTTCCAGTGATCACAAGAAGTATGCACATTGAAAATGATGGAGATCAGTCTTTTGATCTTACAAGAGCGATGAGTGCGTGCTTAGATCTTCCAGATAAAGACTATGAGTGGATACAATTATCAGGAGCCTGGGCAAGAGAACGAGAGATTAAGACAAGAAAATTAGAGCAGGGAATTCAATCTGTAGGAAGTCTTCGAGGAAATTCAAGTCATAACCATAATCCATTTATTGCGTTAAAAAGACCATCTGCGGATGAATTTCAGGGAGAGGTCATTGGTATGAGCCTTGTGTACAGTGGCAATTTCTTAATGCAGGCAGAAGTTGATAACTATGATGTGACAAGAATACTTATGGGAATTCATCCGATGGGATTTCAATGGCATTTAGAGCCAGGAGAATCTTTCCAGACACCAGAAGCGATCATCACATTTTCAGAAGGTGGGTTAAATGGAATGAGTCAGACATTCCATAAATTATTCCGTACAAGACTGGCCAGAGGATACTGGAGAGATAAGGAACGTCCGATTTTGATCAATAACTGGGAAGCAACTTATTTTGACTTTAATGAAGACACAATCGTAGAGATTGCAAAATCAGCAAAAAAAGCTGGAATTGAAATGTTTGTTTTAGATGATGGATGGTTTGGAACACGAAATGATGATAAACAAGGACTTGGAGATTGGTTTGCCAATTTAAATAAATTAGAACATGGTATTTCAGGATTATCCAAGCGAATTGAAGAAGAATGTGGAATGAAGTTTGGATTATGGTTTGAACCAGAAATGGTAAACGAAAACAGTGATCTATTTCGAAAACACCCAGATTATCGAATCGAAACTCCAGGAAGAAAATGTTCTCATGGAAGAAATGAATTTGTATTAGATTTTTCAAGAAAAGATGTTGTTGATTGCATCTATGATCAGATGGAAAAATTATTAGCAGATTCAAAAGTATCTTATATAAAATGGGATATGAACCGAAGTATCACAGAATGTTTCAGTAAAGGATGGGCGGCGAATAAGCAAGGAGAGATTTTTCATCGTTATATTCTTGGCGTATATGATCTTTATGATCGTCTGACAAAACGTTTTCCAGAAATTTTGTTTGAATCCTGTGCAAGTGGAGGAGGACGTTTTGATCCAGGAATGCTTTACTATGCACCACAGACATGGACAAGTGATGATAGTGATGCGGTTGAGCGTATTAAGATTCAATATGGAACAAGCATGGCATATCCATTAAGCAGTATGGGTGCTCATGTATCGGTAACACCAAATCATCAGTTGTTTCGAAATACACCATTATCTACAAGAGCGAATGTCGCATATTTTGGAGCATTTGGCTACGAATTAAATATTGCAAAATTATCAGAAGAAGAACAAGAAGAAATTAAGAAGCAGGTAGAATTCGTAAAACAGTATCGCAGCCTGATTCAGAAGGGAACATTTTATCGCTTGTTAAGTCCATTTGAAGGAAATATTGCGGCATGGATGGTCGTATCAGAAGATAAAAAAGGTGCGATCATGGGATATTATAAGATTTTAAATGATGTTAATTGTCCATATCGTCGATTACGTCTTCATGGATTGGATGAAAAAATGGAATATACAATAGAAGGTATTGATGGAGTATATTCTGGACGGGAACTTATGAAAGCTGGAATGATCACTACAGATCCATCTGCTGGACAAGTTTTAGATGGTGGAGAGACATGTACAGATTTCTGGTCTAAGATTTATTTACTTCATGGTGAAAAATAATGAATACAAGAACTATGAAAATTATAATGATGCTTCTGGGAAATTTATTGATGGGGATTGCTGTGGCAATCCTTCGAATGTCAAGATTTGGAACAGATCCATTTACATGCATGAATCTTGGAGTAAGTGGATTTTTGAATATCAGTTTTGGAACATATCAGCTGCTTGTTAATATTATGCTTTTTATATTTGTTTTATGGAAAGGAAGAAGCTGCATAGGGGCTGGGACTATCGTGAATATGGCTGGAATCGGATATATCGCAGATTTTGGAGTGTTTGTTTTGACAAAATGTCTTGGGCAGCCAGAGATGCTATCCATGCAGATCAGAATTCTATTGATGATCTTTGCAGTTACTATGTGTTCCTTTGCAGCAGCGATGTACATGGAAGCAGATATGGGAATTGCACCATATGATGCATTTGGTGTGATCATTGAAAAAATAAGTAATAGAAAAATATCTTTTAAAGTAGCCAGAGTTTTGACAGATGTAATTTGTGTGGCAATTGGATTTTCATTTGGAAGTATCGTAGGAGTTGCAACAATTATTACAGCGTTTTGTATGGGACCATTAATTGAAGTGTTTCGAGTTCAATGCATGGAGAAATTGGTTATAAAATATGGCAATTAGTATGAAGTTAAATGAGGTAGAGAAATGAAGAAAATAAAAATTTATGCACCTGTTGATGGTGTTGTTAGAAAATTATCTTATGGGAAGGATGCAATCTTCTCAAAAAAAATATTAGGAGATGGGTGTGTGATCATACCAACAGACAATAAAATATATGCTCCAGTTACAGGAAAAATTGGTGCAATGGTAGATACAGGACATGCAGTGGGATTTATCTCTGAAGAAGGGGTAGAAGTGTTGGTTCATATCGGTTTGGACACAGTAAATTATGAGAAAGATTATTTCCATCTGGAGAAAAAAGTTGGAGATCATGTTCAGGCAGGAGATGTGATCGGATATTTTGATCTGAAAACATTAATCTATGATGAACGCAATGTTAAGACTCCAGTAGTAATTCCAACAAAGAAAGATAAAATAAAAGTTAATTTGTTAAAAGAAGGACCAATTGATCTAGAAACAGAAATTATGGAAATTGTGTTTTAATAACATGATGGATATAAATTATAATGAAAATTACAAATGAACACAAAAAGACAGCCAGATTTCATCCATCTGGCTGTCTTTAGATTTTAAAATTATAATTTAGGCTGTATACAAGACTTGCGAATTTTTAATTCACAAGGCAATGTAAGCCTTACTGGCACCTGATATTCCATAAATTCTCCCTTAGCCATCGTACAAATAAAATGTGCCGCATACTCACCCATAAATTCAGCAGGTGCATGAATTGTTGTTAATGGTGGAGTTGAAAAACAGGCAACACTGATATCATCAAATCCCATCACAGAAACATCCTCAGGAACTTTTAGTCCATTCTCATACAAAGCACGGATCGCACCAAGAGCGATTGGGTCACTGGCTGCAAATACAGCAGTAGGAAGGTTATTTTCTTTGATCAGCTCACTCATCATCACATAACCAGATTCAGCAGAAAATTCCTGTTCCATAAGATATGGTTTGTAAGTAATATCATATTTCTCACAATATTGAACAAAAGTTTCCTTACGCTCTTCAAAATAAACAGTATCATCCTGAAGATATTCCTTCCCTCCAAGATAAGCAATTTTTTTATGTCCAAGATCTTTTGACAAGTAATCTAAAGCATCAACTACAGCTTGCTTAAAGTCAAGACAGATTGTCGTAGACTGAATTCTTGCAGTCTTCATATCAAGGAAGATGACATTTGGTGTGATCGAGGTAAATGATTCCATCTGTGTTTCATTAAATTTACCAATACAGATCAGAGCATCCACCCCTTTTAGTAATTCTTTGTAATTAGAATCACTATGGAAGCAGCGGATCACATCAATCTGATGGTTTGCACAGTATTTTTCAATTCCAACACGAATTGATTGATAATAAGGATCCTCGAGTTCTTCAAACATCGAATACCACTGAAAAATACCAATGACAGTATCAGTTGATGTATTTTTACTAACATTATTCGTTGTATTTTTTTTCTTTATATAATGAAGTTCCTTTGCGATTTTTAATACACGTTCTCTTGTCTGTTCCGTAACACTTAAAGAATCATCGTGATTTAAGATTCTTGAAACGGTCGCAGAAGAAACATTTGCTTTCTGGGCAATATCTTTGATCGTAGCCATGACAGATATCCTTTCTATTCCTATATTTTCATTATTTATTCATTATAACAAATATCAGGTAAAAACAAAAGATAAACACATAGTAAAAATTTACTAAAAATAAGACAGAAAATTTGGTAAATATTTTAGTGAAAAGATGTTGTAAAATTTACTAAAAGGTGTTACTATAAATTTACCAAAAGTAATCGGACAAAAGAAATGGATCATAAATAAAGCAAAAAAAGAAAGGAAAAGGAAACATGGCAACAAACATTCAGACATTGATCGAGGAATTTAAACAAGGGAAATATAATGATTTATTAAAAGATATTTACGTAGATGAAGCAGTCATCGGATATCAGCAGGAACGATATGTGAAAGCATTGGAAGAATTTAAGAAACTTTACGGAGAAAAAGAAGTAGAAATCTACAGTGCACCAGGAAGAAGCGAAGTTGGTGGAAACCACACAGACCATCAGTTTGGGAAAGTTCTTGCAACATCTATTAACTTAGATGCGATTGCGATCGTAGCACCAAAAGATGAAGCGGTGATCGACCTGAAATCAGAAGGATATGATCGTATTACTGTAGACTTAGAACATTTAGATAAAGAAGATGTCAAAGAAGGAAGTTCTGAAGCACTGATCGCAGGAGTTGCTTATAAATTAAAAGAAGAAGGATACAAGATCGGTGGATTTGAAGCCTATGTGACAAGTGATGTATTAAATGGAGCAGGAATGTCTTCCTCCGCAGCATTTGAAGTGCTGATCGGAAATATTTTATCTGGGTTATACAATGATATGAAGATCAGCCCAGTATTTTTAGCCCAGGCAGGGCAGTTTGCAGAGAATGAATTCTTTGGAAAACCTTGTGGACTGATGGATCAGATGGCATCTTCTGTCGGTGGACTGATCAACATTGACTTTGAAGATCCACAGAATCCAAAGATCAAGAAAGTTGATGTCGATTTTGAAGAATATGGACACAGTCTTTGCATTGTGGATACAAAAGGATCACATGCCGATCTTACCGATGATTATGCAGCAATCCCAGAGGAGATGAAAAAGGTTGCAAACTTCTTTGACAAAGCAGTGTTAAGAGAAGTAAACAAAGATGATTTTTATTTAAATCTTCCAAAGATCAGAGAAATCTTAGGAGACCGCGCGGTACTTCGTGCCATGCATTTATTTGAAGAAAATAAACGTGTGGACGAGCAGGTGAAAGCCTTAGAAGATGGAGATTTTGAAACATTTAAGAAACTGATCAAAGAATCAGGGGATTCATCTTTCAAATATTTACAGAATGTATATTCAAGCCATGATCTGACAAACCAGAGTGTGTCTATCGGACTTGCGATGAGTGATATTTCTCTTGGAGATAAGGGAGTGAGCCGTGTACACGGTGGTGGATTTGCAGGAACGATTCAGGCGTTTGTACCAAATGATATCGTTGCTATGTATAAGAAAAATATGGAACATGTCTTTGGTGAAGGCGCTTGTCATGTATTAAAAGTACGTCCATATGGAGGAATGAAGGTATTATAAGATGGTAGAAGTAAAGAAGATTGAAGAAAGGGACAATGGAGTTTGTCTGTTTGAAATAAAAAACGAAGAACTTAAAGTGATCGTAAGTAATTTAGGATGTCATGTGCTGTCTGTATTTACAAAAGATCGAGATGGAAATTTTGGTGATGTCGTTCTTGGATTTGAGAATGTAGAAGACTGTCATCATGATGGAAGTTATATGGGAGCGATCGTTGGACGTGTGGCAAACCGAATCGGAAATGCAGAGTTTGAATTAAATGGAAAGACATATAAACTTGCAGCAAATGCAGGACCAAACTCTCATCATGGTGGATTGGTTGGATTTAACCAGAAATTATTTAATTATGAAAGAATGGAAAATGGAATCCGCTTTATCTATCTTTCTCCAGATATGGAAGAAGGATATCCAGGAAGCCTTTATCTGAAAGTAAGCTATCTGCTTTGTGACAACACATTAAAAATGGAATATGAAGCAGTATCTGATCAGGATACATTGATCAATATCACAAATCATTCTTATTTTAATTTATCCGCTGGAAAAGAAGAAAAGATCTATCATCATCAGATGAAGATCAAAGCAGATGAGATTGCATGCGGTGATGAAAACTGCCTTCCAGATGGTACATTTTTAAATGTAGAAAATACACCATTTGACTTCAAAGAGTTTCATGAGATTGGAGAACGCATCAATGAAGATCATGAACAGTTAAAACGAGCTGGAGGATATGATCATTCCTTTATGGTAAAAGACGAAGAAGATCAGTTAGTTTTATATGATAAAACATCTGGAAGAAAAATGACAATGACAACAACACTTCCTTGCATTCAGGTATACACAGCCAATTTCCTTTCTGGAGGATGCAATGGAAAAGATGGAAAACCGTATGAGAACAGAGATGGTGTGGCATTAGAAGCACAGTTTTTACCAGACTCTATTCACATAGAAGAAGAACCAAAGGTAATTTTAAGAAAAGGTGAAGAGTACGAAGCGGTAACTTCTTATAAATTTGAGGTGGAATAAAATGGATTTGCAAAAAGAAATTAAAAAACTTGTAATTTATGGATTAGATAAAAAATTAATTGAGCCAGAAGATGAGACATATACGATCAATCAGTATCTGGAAGTATTTCGTCTGGATGAATATGACGATCCAGATGTCACAGGGGAAGAGATCATTCTGCCAGAGATTTTAGGCCATCTGACAGATGCAGCCTATGACCGTTATATCATCAAGAGCGATGATATTATCACAAGAGATTTATTTGATACAAAATTAATGGGAATCCTGACACCAAAACCAAGTCAGGTGATCAAAAAATTCCGTACATATTATGAAGAAAGTCCAAAGAAAGCAACCGAATTTTTCTATGAATTCAGCCAGGATACGAACTATATCCGAAGAGACCGCGTCAAAAAAGATATGAAATGGAAAGTAAACAGTCCATACGGAGATATCGATATCACGATCAATCTTTCCAAACCAGAGAAAGATCCGAAAGCAATCGCAGCAGCGAAAAATGCAAAGCAAAGTTCTTATCCAAAGTGTCAGCTTTGTATGGAAAATGAAGGATATGCAGGAAGAATCAATCATCCAGCAAGACAAAATCACAGAATTATGCCGATCGAGATCAATGGAGGCAAATGGGGATTCCAGTACTCTCCATATGTATACTACAACGAGCATTGTATCGTATTTAACGGACAGCATGTACCAATGAAGATCGACTGGGCAGCATTTACAAAATTATTTGATTTTGTAAAACAGTTCCCTCATTATTTCCTTGGATCTAACGCCGATCTTCCGATCGTTGGAGGTTCCATTTTAACACATGATCATTTCCAAGGCGGTCATTATGAATTTGCTATGGAACGAGCAGAAATCGAGAAAGAATTTACAATCCCAGGATATGAGGATGTGAAGGCAGGAATCGTTCACTGGCCATTATCTGTGATCCGTATTCAGAGCAAAGATGAGAAACGTTTGATCGATCTTGCAGATCATATTTTGAAAAAATGGCGTGGATACACCGATGAAGAGGCATACATTTTTGCCGAGACAGATGGAGAACCACACAATACGATCACACCGATCGCACGTAAAAAAGGCGATATGTACGAACTGGATCTGACACTTCGTAACAATATCACAACGAAAGAATGCCCATTAGGACTTTATCATCCACATAATGAGTACCATCATATCAAGAAAGAAAATATCGGACTAATCGAAGTTATGGGACTTGCAGTACTCCCATCCAGATTAAAAGGAGAGATGGAACAGCTCGCAAAATGTCTGGTAAAAGGTGAAGATATCAGCCAGTATGAAGAGCTCAAGAAACATATTCCTTGGGCAAATGAGATCAAAGAAAAATATCACGATATCAACAAAGATAATGTAGAAGGTATCTTAAAAGAAGAAGTTGGACAGGTCTTTGTCAAGGTTCTTGAGGATGCCGGAGTTTATAAATGTGATGAAGAAGGAAGAAAAGCTTTCGACCGATTTATTTCCGTTTTATAATGATGCAGCCTACAAAAAAGCAAGTTGATGTTAAACATTGTGGAATTTTAGAAGTTTCAAGAATTTCAGAAAGGAAGTAACAGATGAAAATATTAGTATTAGGTGGAGCTGGATATATTGGTTCTCATACAGTCTATGAACTGATCGATGCAGGAGAAGAAGTAGTCATCATCGACAATCTGGAAACAGGTCATATCGAGGCAGTTCATCCAAAAGCAAAGTTTTATAAGGGTGATCTAAGAGACAAGGCATTTGTAGACAGCGTGTTAGATCAGGAAAAAGACATTGACGCAGTCATTCATTTTGCAGCAAACTCTTTAGTTGGAGAGAGTATGGTAAATCCATTAAAATATTATGACAACAACCTTTGTGGAACAAAGACAATGGTACATTCTTTAGTAGAACATGGCATTGATAAGATCGTATTCTCCTCAACAGCAGCAACTTATGGAGAACCAGAAAAGGTACCGATCGTAGAGACAGACCGCACAGAACCTACAAACACTTATGGAGAGACAAAGCTTTCCATGGAAAAAATGTTTAAGTGGGTTGGCCGTGCACATGGACTTCGCTATGTATCTTTAAGATATTTTAACGCCTGTGGAGCACATGTCAGCGGACAGATCGGAGAGGATCATAATCCAGAAACTCATCTGATTCCATTGATCTTACAGGTGCCAAATGGAAAACGAGAAGCAATCAGTATCTTCGGAACTGATTATGATACAAAAGATGGAACTTGTGTAAGAGACTATATTCATGTAACTGATCTTGCACAGGCACATATTCTGGCAGTGAAATATTTGATGGAAGGAAATGAAAGCAACATCTTCAACCTTGGAAATGGTGTTGGATTTACCGTAAAAGAAGTTATCGAGACTGCCAGAAAAGTGACAGGAAAGCCGATCAAGGCTGTGGAAGAAGGAAGAAGAGCTGGAGACCCGGCTGTCTTAATTGCTTCCAGTGAAAAAGCGAAGAATATCCTTGGCTGGAAGCCAGAACATGCAGATCTTGAAGAAATCATTGCAACTGCATGGAAATGGCACAGCAGCCATCCACAAGGATATTGTTCTGTTCAGAAGTAAACAAAAAGAAAATTACTTTTGAACCATAAATTATCCCCAGTACCGCACGAAGCATTGTTACCTAGCTTCGTGCGGTCTTTTGCATTTACATAAAGTTTACAAAATGAGATAAGAAATTTTCTGTGAAAGAAAGTCATAATGGTGTATACTAAATAAGACAGAATTAGAAGGAGTAAAAAACTATGAAACGTTTACTAGGATATTTAAAACAACATCTGTTGGGAACGATCCTTGCACCGGCATTTAAGATGTTAGAAGCAAGTTTTGAATTGTTTGTGCCATTGGTTGTCGCACGAATGATTGATATAGGAATTGGCCATCATGACAGCTTGTACTTATGGAAGATGGGTGGATTACTGATCTTGCTTGGTGTGGTTGGATTTGGATTTTCACTGACAGCACAGTATTTTGCAGCAAAGTCAGCGGTTAATACAGGACGTGCGATGCGAAGCGATCTGTTTGCACATATGAACCAGTTTTCTTATCAGGAGATTGACCAGATCGGAACGTCAACATTAATAAATCGTATGAGTAATGATATCAATCAGGTGCAAAATGGAGTCAATATGTTTCTGCGCCTGTTCCTTCGTTCACCATTTGTCGTGTTTGGAGCGATGGTAATGGCATTTACGGTAGATCATAAAGCAGCGATTTCTTTTGTGTTTACAATTCTTGGATTAGGAATCGTGGTCGGACTGATCCTATGGATCACAATGCCCAAATATCAAAAGGTACAAAAACAGGTGGATGAAGTATTAAAAAGCACCAGAGAAAATCTGCTTGGAATCCGCGTGATCCGTGCATTTAACCGTCAGAAAAGTGAAGAAGAGAATTTTAGAAAGCAAAGCACAATTCTTTATAATAAACAGATTCATGTAGGAAAGATTTCTGCAATGCTAAATCCACTAACCTACGTGATCATCAACTTAGGAATCATTGCAATTCTTTGGTCAGGCGGCAAGCAGGTAAATCTTGGATATCTAAGCCAGGGACAGATCATTGCGCTGATCAACTATATGTCACAGATTCTTGTAGAATTAGTGAAACTTGCAAACCTGTTGATCTTATTATCAAGAGCACTGGCAAGTTTAAACAGAGTCAATCAGATCTTTGAGATGCAGCCATCCATGAAAGAAGAAGGAAGATGTGAAACAGGAGAAGCAAAAGAACAGCCAATCCTTGAATTTAAGAATACATCCTTTGCATACCATGGTTCCAGAACCGATGCAGTCCGTCCATTTGATTTTGCAGTGAAAGAAGGAGAGACGATCGGTGTGATCGGTGGTACAGGATCAGGAAAGAGTACTTTAGTTTCTCTGATCGCAAGATTATATGATGCAACAGGCGGAAAGGTTTTATACCGCGGAGTCGATGAGAAAGAATTAAAACCAGAATATATTCGAAAGAAGATCGGATTTGTGCCACAGAAAGCGTCTTTATTTGAAGGAAGTCTGCGTGACAATATGAAATGGGGAAAAGAAGATGCCACGGATGAAGAAATCTATCAGGCATTAGACACTGCACAGGCAAGAGAATTTGTAGATCAGAAGGGTAAGGGATTAGACCTTATGATCGAGCAGAATGGAGGAAACTTATCTGGTGGTCAGAAACAGAGATTAACGATCGCAAGAGCATTAGTCAGAAATCCAGAAATCTTAATCTTGGATGACAGCGCATCCGCACTTGATTTTGCAACGGATGCAAGGCTTCGAAAAGCGATCAAAGAAGATACAAATAACATGACAGTCTTTCTTGTATCTCAGAGAGTGTCAACGATCCGTAATGCAGACCATATCTTAGTTTTGGAAGATGGGGAAGTGGAAGGAATCGGAACACATGAACAGTTGTTAAAAGACAATCAGGTATACAAAGAAATCTGTGCATCACAGATGGCAGGAGAGGAGGCATAACACATGAAGAAAGAGAAAAAACAAAAGACATTACAAAGAATCATGGAATATATGAAGCCTTATCGCTTGCTGATCTTTACATCGTTGGTATTGGCAGTGATCAGTGTGGCGCTGACTCTGTATGTTCCAATCCTGACAGGACAGGGAGTAGACTGCCTTGTCTCAAAGGGAAATGTTGATTTTGCAAGATTGATGGGAATTATAAAAACAATCGTGATCTGCATTGTGTTAACGGCAGCAACCCAGTGGCTGATGAATCATGTTAACAATCAGATTACTTATAAGATTGGAAAAGATTTAAGAATTCAGGCATTTGAACAATTGCAGAAACTTCCATTATCTTATGTCGATGCACATTCCTCAGGAGATCTGATCAGCCGTATTGTCACAGACATTGACCAGTTTACCGATGGATTACTGCTTGGATTTACTCAGTTATTTACAGGTGTGATCACGATCATTGGAACCATCTGTTTTATGCTTGGAATCAACCCATGGATTACATTAGTCGTTGTTGTTTTAAGTCCATTTTCTTTTTTGATCGCAAGTTTTATTTCGAAACGAAGTTTCAATATGTTCCAGAAACAGTCACAGACAAGAGGAAAGATGACAGGGTTTGTCAATGAAATGCTTGGAAATATTAAAGTAGTCAAGGTGTTTGATCACGGAGAGAAAGCACAGGAGGAGTTTGATCAGATCAATGATGATCTTGCTTATTATTCCTTAAGAGCGACATTTTTCTCATCCATCACAAACCCGGCAACCAGATTTATGTATTCAGGAATCTACGCAGGAGTTGCAATTGCAGGTTGTATGACGGTCATTCGTGGGAGTATCAGTGTTGGACAGCTATCAAGCTTTTTAAGTTATACAAACCAGTATACAAAACCATTTAATGAGATCACAGGAGTTATCACAGAATTCCAGAACTCTTTGGCTTCCGCGGCACGAGTTTTTGAGTTGTTAGATGAAGAACCAATGATTCCAGATGCAAAAGATGCGAAAGTATTGCACGATGTGAAAGGAAATGTAGAATTAGAGCATGTAGATTTCTCTTATGTAGAAGATACACCTTTAATTCAGGATTTTAACTTAAAAGTAGAACCAGGACAGAGAATTGCAATTGTCGGGCCGACTGGATGTGGAAAGACGACATTGATCAATCTGTTAATGCGTTTTTATGATGTGAAGGAAGGTTCAATTAAAGTTGAAGGCGATGATATCCGCAATGTCACAAGAGAAAGTTTAAGATCAAGTTACGGAATGGTTCTGCAGGAGACATGGTTAAAAGCAGGAACAATCCGTGAAAATATCTGTTATGGAAAACCAGATGCAACGGAAGAAGAGATGATTCGGGCAGCAAAAGAAGCCAATGCACACGGATTTATCGAACGAATGCCAGATGGTTATGACACGATCATCACAGAAGGAGGCGGTAATCTGTCACAAGGGCAGAAACAGCTGCTTTGTATCGCAAGGATCATGTTAAGCCTTCCACCAATGCTGATCTTAGATGAAGCGACATCATCCATCGATACGATGACAGAGATCCGAATTCAGAGAGCCTTTGAGACGATGATGAAAGGAAGAACAAGCTTTATCGTAGCCCACAGACTTTCAACGATTCAGAATGCAGATGTGATCTTAGTAATGGAAAATGGTCATATTTTAGAGCAGGGAACTCATGAAGAACTTTTAGAGAAAAATGGTGCGTATGCCAGATTATATAACAGCCAGTTTGCACCAGTATAAATGGTAAGATTTTTCACTGGGGATGTCATATGGAAGAAAAAGGAATGGGAAAAGGAAAAAAGAAAAAATTATTAAAGCTGTTTATAGAAACATTTTATTTAAGTGCATTTACCTTTGGTGGCGGCTATGTGATCGTATCTTTGATGCAGAAGAAGTTTGTGAATGAATATCATTGGATCGAAGAAGATGAAATGCTTGATCTGGTGGCGATCGCACAATCAGCCCCAGGAGCGATCGCAGTGAATGGAGCGATCGTTGTTGGGTATAAATTGGCAGACATCAGTGGTGTAGTCGTAAGTGTATTCGGAGCTGTTCTGCCGCCATTTTTGATCATATCTGTGGTCTCTGTTTTTTATGAAATGTTTCGGGATAACAGGATTGTTGCAGCGATGCTTTCTGGAATGCAGACGGGTGTTGGTGCGGTGATCATCAGTGTTGTGTATGAGATGGCAAAAGGGCAAAGTAAGAAGGAAAACAGAATAGAACTTGCGATCATTATGGTTGTGGTATTTATGGCAAGTTATGTCTTTGATATTAGTGTGATCTACATTATTCTTGCATGTATTGGAATTGGAATCGTACAATATGGCATTTCAAGAAAGAAGACAGGAGGGAGAAAATGATCTATTTGCAATTATTTTTAAGCTTCTTAAAGATCGGAGCATTTAGTTTCGGAGGCGGATATGCAGCAATGCCAATGATACAGCAGCAGGTGGTAGATGCATATCATTGGCTGTCTGTGTCTGAATTTGGAGATCTCGTGACGATTTCACAGATGACACCGGGACCGATCGCGATTAATGCAGCGACTTTCGTTGGCATAAGAGTAGCTGGATGGCAAGGGGCATTATGTGCAACGATGGGATGCGTATTCCCAGCGTGTGTGATCGTTACAGTGATCGCTTATTTTTATGTAAAATATCGTCATATGGAAGGGTTACAAATGGTGTTAAATACCTTACGCCCTGCGGTGATCGCACTGATCTTAACTTCTGGAATTACGATCCTTATACAGGCATTTTTTCAGGGAAGTCAGATAGATCTTCAACAGATCAACTGGAGACAGGGTGGTATTTTTATCATTTGTATGTACCTTTTATTGAGAAAGAAAAAAGATCCGATCATTGTCATGCTGTTTGCAGGTGTGCTAAATGTGATCGGAAGCTTTTTCATTTCATAATGGGAATATAAATGATGAGAGTGTTAAAAGTATAAATAAAACAATAGGAAGTGATAGATTTGAGTAAGATACAAGAAGCGAAGAAACTATTAAAACAATACTTTGGATATGATGAATTCCGCCAAGGTCAGGAACAATTGATCGAGGCAGCATTAAATGGGCAGGATGTCTTAGGGATCATGCCGACAGGAGCAGGAAAGTCTCTTTGTTTTCAGATTCCAGCGTTGATGATGGATGGGATCACACTCGTGATCTCACCACTGATCTCGCTGATGAAAGATCAGGTTGGGACACTGAATCAAGCAGGAATTCATGCTGCATTTTTAAATAGTTCTTTGACACAGGGACAGTATCATACCGCATTAAAATATGCGATGCAGGGAAGATACAAGATCATCTATGTGGCACCAGAACGCTTGGAAACAGAAGGTTTTATCAATTTTGCGCTAAATAGTGGAGTGAAGATATCAATGTTGGCAGTGGATGAGGCACATTGTGTGTCTCAGTGGGGACAGGATTTCAGACCAAGTTATCTAAAAATTCTGGAATTTTTAAAGAAACTTCCGTATCGTCCTGTACTGACTGCATATACAGCAACAGCGACAGCAGAAGTCAGGGATGATATTATGGATATTTTGAATCTGAGAGATCCATTTGTATTAACGACAGGATTTGACCGGGAGAATCTTTACTATGCAGTAAAACGCCCAAGGGATAAATATAGAGAACTATTAAGTTATTTAAAGGAAAAAGAAGAAAAAATGCCAGGAAGCAGTGGGATTATCTACTGCCTTTCCAGAAAGAATGTTGAGGAAGTCTGCTATCAGTTAAGAGAAGATGGATTCTCCGTGACAAGATACCATGCAGGATTATCGGATGAAGAACGAAAGGAAAATCAGGAAGATTTTATCTATGACAGAAAGCAGATTATGGTAGCGACAAATGCCTTTGGAATGGGAATTGACAAGCCAGATGTCCGTTTTGTTGTTCATTATAATATGCCGAAGAACATGGAAAGCTACTATCAGGAAGCAGGAAGAGCCGGGCGTGATGGAGAGCCTGCAGAGTGTATCTTATATTATGCACCAGTGGATAACCGAACCAATCGTTTTCTGATCGAAAATGGAGAAGAGAATGAGGAATTAGATGCGATCACAAAGCAGATCGTGATGGAAAGAGACTGGGAAAGACTTCGTCAGATGACATTTTATTGTTATACGAAAGAATGTTTACGCCATTATATTTTAAATTATTTTGGAGAACAGACAAGCGGATATTGTGGAAACTGCTTAAACTGTCTGACCGAATTTGAAACAGTTGATGCAACAATGGAAGCAAAAGCGATCATTGATTGTATTAGGAATTGTTATAGAGATTTTGGATTATCTACGATCGTTGACATTTTAAAAGGATCTAAGAGCCAGAAAGTATTAAGCCGTCATTTAGATGAGAATTCCAAGTATGGAGCATTAGCAGCAGAAAGCATTGCAAGGATCCGACAGATCATCAATGAAATGTTAGTCTATGGATATCTGGAAATGACAGATGATGAATATCCGGTTTTAAGCGTTGCAGATATTACTAAGATTGATGATAACTGGAAATTTGAGATCAAGATTCCAAAAGAAGTCGAAAAAGAGAAAGAAGAACGCAAGATCCAGACGAAGAAACGTAAGAAAGCAGGGGCTGTGGCAGCACTTGCAGAGGGAGATACAGAATTGTTCGAGGCGTTACGTGCACTTCGAAGAACGATCGCATCCGAACAGAAAATTCCGCCATATATGGTATTTTCCGATAAGACACTGGTACATATGAGTACGATGAAACCTTCTAATGATGAGGAAATGTTAGAAGTTAATGGAGTCGGAGAACACAAGCTTCAGAAATATGGCGAACGTTTCTTAAATGAAATTCAGAAATATAAATGAGCTCGAAAAAGGAATTCAATATGAACTATTTTGAAACTAATATAGAAGAAATATCAAGATCTATACAGCTGCTTGCACAGATTTTTGAATATCAGGTATTTGAACTTGCAGTGGAAGAAGAGAATGAAAATCGAACAGGATATGTTCCATATATGATGAACGATGCAATTGAGTGTTATCTAAGTTTTCATGGACTTCGTATCTCTGGAAAATATGACAAAGACTATGAAGGCGAGATGTGGGCACAGTTAGAACAGCGAGAGGGCCGTTACGGTCTGATCGTTCATCAGGGAGAAGAAAGTGTCTTTACGATGTGGTTTGATGAGATCAAGGAACATACAAACTGTTACCGCTATCATGAAATCGGACATTTCTGGAGAGAAGGAGCTGAGCAGTGGCGCCAGCTAGTCTATATGATCGGAACGATCCGTGAAAAATACCGGTTTCTAGGGGAAGAAGTATGCAATGATCAAGAAATGGAAATTATGGCACTGATCGAATTTGCACCATTTTATTACTATTTTCCGATCAATGAAGATCCAGAAGAATGGTATGAGAAAACCGAAGAAGGATTAGAATGTATGAGAGATCTTGCTATGCAGGCAGGAGATAGGGATTATCTAAAATGGATCGATAAATATGAGAAGCACCCAACCAAACGAATGGAAATGACGCTTGCAAAGAAATTGCAAGATCCAAAGAGACAAGATTTATATGAATTGATCTGTGAGAAAGTCTGCAATGCTTCTGATCCATATCCAGCAAGGAATTATGGAGAAAGAATTGATCAGAAGATTCAAAGATACAGGGAGCAGGTTGATAAAAAACTGAAAGAACAAGGATTTACAGGAACTTATCCACAGTATGAAAGTGAGCATTTGTGGGTGCAGGTAACGGAAGAACATCCATTTACGATCTTGGAAGCTGAGAATTTTAAATTCAAGATTCAGCTGATGATCTCAGAATGCAGAGAAAAACATCCGAGAAAAAATGCAGGTTTTTTCAAAGGATATCAGAGAAAAGGCAAAATAAAAAGACTCGATTTTTAATTACGAAAATCGAGTCTTTTCTTTCACGGATTTATTTATTCTTCAGCCGCTTCTTCGTCTTCATCCTCAGGTGCAGCTTCTGGTTCTGCGATGTTAACGATCAGAGTATCTTCTGGTGTAACAAGAGAAATTTTGCTGTTAGCAGCTAATGGTAAGTCTTTGACATGAATCATATCACCAACATTATACTGTGTTAAGTCAATTTCAACTTTTTCAACGATATCAGCTGGGAATGCTTTGTATTCGATTTCAGATAAAGACTGTTCTACGATACCATTCTGTACAGCATCTTCGTTTAATAATTCGATCGCAGCAGTTGTGTGAATCTTTTCGTCAGCAACTAATGCCTGGAAGTTGATAAACATTGTTTCGTTTTTCATGGCATTGTAGTCGATTTCTTTTACGATGGCGTCTACATTTTCTCCGTCAACAAGTAAAGTGATGTGAGCTCCTTTTTTGTTATCCTTTAAGAATTTAGCAGCTTCACGGGAATCAACTTTCAATGGAATGGAATTTTCGATATCTCTGCCAAACAGATTTCCGATAACATAACCTTCTTTTCTTAATTTTTTAGCCTTTGTTTTCAAATCTCTTTTTTCTGCAGTTAATGTGTTCATAAAAAGTTCCTCCTTGAAAAAACATTAAGATATTGTGCATGTTATGGTATAACACCGGAAGTACTTCGTGTATAAAATATATAAATACACAAAAAGAGCTCCCAGTGTAGTGGAAGCTCTTGCTGTATTGTAGGTGTTTCTATGCACTTGAGTTTATTATATCACTACTTTTTAATTTTTAAAGGGGTAAAATTGATGTATTTTTAAAAGAACACAATGAATAAAAATCACATATATTAGTAGAAGAAAAAGAAAGGAAAAAAGACTGTGATTTATGATTTTGCCGTCATCGGCGGTGATATGAGACAGGTATATTTAGCCAATTATCTAAAAAATCAAAGATATCAGGTCATCACATATGCAACAAAAAAAGAAGGCTTAGAATGCAAGGAAGGTAAATCTTTTGAAAACGTCATAAGGGAAGCAAAGTGCATGATTGGGCCCGTCGTTTTTTCAAAAAACGGGGAGATCACAGGAAGTTTTAGTAACAAAAAGATGCCAATAGAAACACTGTTTCAAGAAATGACAAAAGAACAGATTTTATTTGGTGGATGCATCAATGAAGAAATTCGACATGACTGTGAACAAAAGGAAATCAAAGTCTTTGACTTCATGAAAATGGATGATGTTGCTATCTACAATGCGATCGCGACGGCAGAAGGAGCCATTATGGAAGCAATCAAGATGCAGCCGATCAATCTTCATAAAAGCCGCTGTCTGGTCCTTGGCTATGGAAGATGTGCGAAAGTTCTTGCAGCCAAACTAAAAGGAATGGATGCACAGGTAACAGTCTGTGCCAGAAATAAAACGGCAAGAAGTCTTGCAAGATCTTTTGGACTTGAGGTTATGGATTTTACGGAGCTTAAACGGCGGATCTGTCAGTATGATCATATTTTTAATACCGTTCCAAAACAGATCCTGAAAGAAGATATTCTCAAGAAGATCTCCAAAGAATCCTGCATCATAGATATTGCTTCCTATCCTGGTGGAACAAACCATCAAATGGCGGAAAAACTAGGAATCTGTGCAAAGCTTTGTCCAAGTCTTCCGGGCATTTATTCCCCAAAATCTTCCGGGATTATGCTAGCAAAAAAAGTCTTAGAAATCAGTGGAGAGATCAAACATGGTATTAAAAAATAAAAGAATCGGAGTAGCAATGACAGGTTCCTTTTGCACCTACACAAAAGCCTTTGAACAGATCGATCGCTTATTAGAAGAAGGAGCAATCCTGCAGACGATCTTTTCTGATATATCCCAGCATATCAAATGCAGGTTTGGAAAAGGTGAGGAATTTGTAAAAAAAGCACACGATATGACAGGAAATGAACCAATGAAAACGATTGAAGAAGCAGAGATCATTGGACCGACAGGATGCCTTGATGTTTTGGTTTTACTGCCTTGCACAGGAAATACAATGGCGAAACTTGCCAACGGAATCACAGATACTCCGGTTTTAATGGCAGCTAAAGCACAGCTGCGGAATGAAAAACCAGTCGTTATCTCTATGGCAAGCAATGATGCTTTAGGTATGAATCTTAAGAATATTGGGAATCTACTAAATCATAAGCATATTTATTTTGTACCATTCGGACAGGATGATCCGGTAAAGAAGCCAAATTCCATGATCGCGGATACAAGACTGCTCATTCCGACGATCTTGCAGGCATTAAAAGGCAGACAATACCAGCCGGTTCTCATTGATCATAAAAAATAAAAAGAGGTAGCATGTATGTGTGGAATTGCAGGATTTCTAAATCCCGGAAATAATCATCAGAAAACGGAGGAAGAAAAATATGAAATCTTAAGGAAAATGAATGAAGCTCAGCGGCACAGAGGTCCAGATGATGAGGGAGCATTTCTGGAAAATGGATGTGGCTTAGGCCATGTACGCTTATCTATCATTGATCTTTACAGAGGACACCAGCCAATGTGCAAAAAAAGAGAAGAGAATACCTATGCGATCATCTTAAATGGCGAGATCTATAACATGAAACCGTTAAAAGAACAGTTGATCAAAGAAGGAGAAGTATTTTCGACAACCAGTGATACGGAAGTTGTATTGACGGGATATATCCGACATGGAATCTCTTATATGGAACAGTTAAATGGAATCTTTGCGATTGCTCTGTGGGATGGAAAACGGAAGAAATTATATTTGATCCGGGATCGTGTTGGTGTGAAACCTTTATTTTATACCAAACAGGGAGATACATTGATCTTTTCATCCGAGATCAAAGGCTTGTTTGCCTATCCAGGAGTTAAACCAGTGATCAATAAAGAAGGACTCTGTGAAATTTTTGGGTTAGGACCTGCAAAGTCATATGGAAAAGGAGTCTTCAAAGATATTTGCGAAGTCCTTCCAGGGCATTTCCTGGAATACGATCGTGAAGGGTTGAAAGATCATGCATATTGGGAATTGAAAGCAAAAGAACACACAGACAGCGAAAAAGATACGATCGAGCATACAAGATGGCTTGTAAAAGATGCGGTTGAAATGCAGATGCTATCCGATATTCCGATCAGCACCTTTTTATCCGGTGGAGTTGACAGCAGTCTTGTCACAGCCATCTGTGCGAAAAAGCTTCAGAAAGAAGGGAAAAATTTAAACACATTTTCCTTTGATTTTGTAAACAATCATCAATATTTCCGATCAAACTCTTTTCAGCCAAGTGAGGACCGTCCATGGGTTGATAAGATGGTTGATTTTGCAAAGACAGATCACAGATATCTGGAATGTGACAATGAAAATATGATCGAAAACCTATACAAAGCAGTTGATGCCAGAGATCTTCCATGTATGGCAGATGTGGAGTCTTCGATGTTATATTTCTGTTCAAAAGTTGTAAAATATAACAAAGTAACATTAACAGGGGAGTGTGCAGATGAGATTTTTGGCGGTTATCCATGGTTTCATAAAGAGGAATGCTTCAAGGCAGATATCTTTCCATGGTCTATGGATATGCAGCCAAGAAAGATGTTGCTAAATGATGATATCATACAAAAAGTGGATTTAGAATCTTATGCAAGAACAGCTTATCAAAAGACGATCAAGGAAACGCCAAAACTTTACGGAGAAGATCAGACAGAGGCGAGAAGAAGACAGATTTCTTATTTGAATCTAAAATGGTTTATGGTAACTTTAATGGACCGCATGGACCGCACCAGTATGCATTGTGGATTGGAAGCGAGAGTTCCATTTGCAGATCACAGGATCGTGGAATATCTTTATAATGTTCCGTGGGAGTTGAAATGTCTGAATGGTGTGGTAAAAGGATTGCTAAGGGCAGCAGGGGAAGGAATCCTGCCAGATGAGGTGTTATATCGAAGAAAAAGTCCATATCCAAAGACTTATGATCCAAATTATGAAAAAATCTTATCTAAAGAACTTCTGAAAGTTATGGCAAAAAAAGAAGCACCGATCAAAGAACTGATCGATGCGTATAAACTAAGTCGATTTTTAGACAGCCCAAAAGACTACGGTAAACCATGGTATGGACAGCTGATGGCAGGTCCTCAGATGATCGCTTATCTTCTGCAAGTCAATTACTGGATGGAAAAGTATCAGATCACACTGGATCTTAAATAATTCGTAGATATGTCACGATCGTCAAAACTAGATCAATGCAAAATATCTAAGAATATAAAGCCATCCAGTCACAGTAAATGCACTAAACATCGTTGTTAACATGACAACACTGGAAGAAAGAGTTCCTTCATGTCCCATGTTTTTCGCCATAACGAAACTACTCACTGTTGTTGCGGAACCGAGCATGATAAGGATGGCTACAAGCTTATCAGTACGGAAGCCAAGTTTCACTGCGATCGGAAGGAAAATAGCACAAAGACCAACAAGTTTCATAAAAGCAGCAATGGCGGAAGGTTTGATCTTTCCAAAAGCCTTTTTGATATCAAAGGTAGCACCCATTGCCATGAGTCCCATTGGAGTTGCAACATTTCCAATGCTTGAAATAACCTTTTTAGGGATTGCAGGCATTGGAATTTTTAATGCAGACCAGACAAGTCCAGCAACGATTCCGATAAGGATTGGGTTTGTCACGATCCCTTTGATCGTTTTTTTCACAACAGTACGATCAAGCCCACTCTGTCCAGGTTTAAATACAGATAAGACGATGACAGCCATCATATTATATAACGGTACACTTCCAATGATCATCAAAGGAGCCATTCCGGCATTTCCATAAATATTCTGAATAAATGCGATTCCAAGAAGGGCAGCACTGCTTCGGTAAGCTGCCTGAATAAATTCCCCACGGATTGATTTATCACCAAGCAAACAAGAAATCAGAAAAGAAATTGTGATACTGATCAGAGTGACGATAAAACAAAACAGGACAAACTTGATATCCCAAACTTTTGAAAAATCAACCGTTGCAAGATCCTCAAATACCAAGACAGGTAATGGAATCATAAAAACAAACTTATTCATTTTTGATGCAAAAACATCATCAATCCATCCAATCTTTTTAAAGACAAGTCCTAAGATCATCATTAAAAAGACAGGAACTGTAGCGTTTAAGCTAAAGATTAAATTTTCCATAATTACTCACTTTCTGTAGTATAAGCTGAGATTTTCTTTGGTGTGATCAGATAGTGGTAGACAAAATGTTTCACAGCAACAAAATGCTTTCTGGTCCAGACAAGACAAAATCCACTGAAGATGGGAAGGAAACAAATAAGAGAACCAATATGTCCAAAGGTCTTGCAGGATAAATAAGAAACGATGACACCAAAATGAAAACAAAGCAAAACAGAAGCGAAAAATTTCCATTTTCTCAAAGCATCCGAATCTTTGCTGCAAAGATATTCAGTCATGGATGTCGTAAACTGACGTAGGTTATTTGTAGAGAAGATCGTAGAACAGGTAAATCCATCTCCACCCTTAAAGGAACACCACTGAATTGCCATTGCAAAATAAAGTGGATAAAGGGCTACAAAATCATTTAAATCAGATGGAAGAAATGCAACAATAACAGCTGCAACAGTGTCAATTGCAAGACTTACATAAGGAAGATGAAGTCTCGTAAACTTTGGCAAAATTACGGTTAGAGACAATGCAAACATATAAATAAAGACACCAAGAATACGAGCCCAGAAATTAGCATCCGGATGCCCCGCAAAGTCTGCAAACACAGAGATCAGATTTGAAGTCTGCGCAGAACCAAAAAGATCATGATGGTTAAGAATCGCAAAACCACCAAGAAATCCTCCAACGATCGCCATATTAAAATGAATCCATCGATCCATATCTCTACTACACATGAAAAAAACCAGCTTTCCTAAAAATATTTCCAAAATATTATATATCCATCCAGAAGAATTGTAAAGATGAGGAAGAGATAAAAAAGAAGCAAAATTTTCAGACAACAATGAAATTTTTATGGTATTATTACTGATAGAGTAGCTTATAAATGCAAAGATAAAAACGCAACGTACATCATTTATGTACCAGAGCCGGTAGGTAGCCCGGCCGTCCTATGTAAATAGGGTAAGTAACCTGCCCCTCCGGGTTGTCCATTCTTTGCCTAATTAATTTTAGGAGGGATTCTTATGGACAAAACAAATGGAAAACTGACGGTATATTTTGAAAAGCCATTTTGGGTAGGCATATTTGAGCGTACGGAAGACGGCAAACTATCTGTGGCGAAGGTAACGTTTGGTGTAGAACCAAAAGATTATGAAGTGCAGGAATATATTCAAAAACACTATTTTCGTTTGAAATTCAGTCCAGCTGTTGAAACTGTTGTAAAGAATTTAAGAGAAAATCCGAAACGGATGCATCGAGAAGCAAAAAAGCAGATGCTGGAAACAGGCATTGGGACAAAATCGCAGCAGGTGTTGAAATTACAGCAGGAACAGAACAAACAGAAGCGTAAAGAGAAAAGTCGCAAGAAAAAAGAGACCAAAAAACAACGAACGTTTGAGCTGAAACAGCAAAAGAAAAAAGAAAAGCATAAGGGACATTAAAGTCCCTTGGTCTTTTCATAAGTGAATCATTTATATAAAAGATCTGTTGTTTAATGACAGGTCCTGTTTGTATGCTATAAATGCTTATTACCCAGCACCACCAGCAAAAAATTCCAGCCACATAGAATTTATGTTCTTCTGAGTGAAGAAGGAACCATTTATGGATTAGAAACCAATACCATTTAACATACATACCCACTTAAGTTTTCCAATCTTGTAATTGTCCACACTCTAGACTTCAGGTATATGATAAAAAATAAATAAACGATCGGAAAATTCTCTAGCTGCTCTTCCGATCGTTTATTTATTTTTTATCATATACTCGAAATCTACAGTTGGCCAACTACAAATTAAAATTTCGCGATCATTTCCATAATCTCATTACTTCTCTGAACAAACTTCGTCATTTCTTCAGGAGCTAAAGTCGTATGGCTTAACATCGCAAGATCATACAGCTGTTCGCAAATGATCTTCGCATTGTCAGCATCTCCATGCTCAAACAGATACTTCACAAGTGTATTATTTGCATTCAGAGTCAGAACCTGTGCAGGCGCACCAAACATATTAGGGTCCATACCTGGCATTGCATACATCTTCATCATATCCTGCATACGTCTGCTTTCTTCAGATAAAGTGATGATAGAAGAAATCTTCGCATCTTTTAATTTCTCAACATGAACTTCAAGATTTTCTTTATTTAAAGTCTTTCTAAACAGATCAGTTAAAGAAGTCTTGATTTCTTCTAAATCTTTTGCATCGACATCTTCTTTTAGGGCATCTTCAACATCCGCATCGATACGTTTAAATTTGATATGCTGGTTCTGCTGTTCAATCTGTGTGATAAATGCAGAATCAATGTTATGATTTAAGATGACAGCATCCATATCCTGTTCTTTGAACATATTGATATACTGGCTCTGCTGAACTTCATCTGTGATGTAGTATAAAGTTGTCACATCATCATCGTTTGCAGGAGCTGGAACAAGGTCGCTTAATGTTACATATTTGTGTTCCATATTCTTAAATAAGATGTAATCTTTGATCTTATCTGCGAATTTCTGATCACGGATGAATCCAAATTTGATAAATGGACTGATATCATCCCAGTATTTTTCATAAGATTCACGGTCTGTCTTGCACATACCAGTTAACTTATCAGCAACTTTCTTTGTGATGTAATCAGAAATCTTCTTTACAAATCCATCATTCTGAAGAGCACTTCTAGATACGTTCAGTGGAAGGTCTGGACAGTCGATCACACCTTTTAATAACATTAAGAACTCAGGAATAACTTCTTTGATATTATCAGCGATAAATACCTGGTTGTTATATAACTTAATCGTTCCTTCGATAGAATCATATTCTGTATTGATCTGAGGGAAGTAAAGGATACCTTTTAAGTTAAATGGATAATCCATGTTCAGATGAATCCAGAATAATGGTTCTTTAAAGTCATGGAAGACTTTATGATAGAATTCTTTGTATTCTTCATCAGTACATTCATTTGGTCGTTTGTTCCAAAGAGGATGTGTATCACTTAAAGAAACAGGACGTTTGTTGATTTTTACAAGATCTTTGGCTGGAGATACTTCAACTGTTTCTTTTGTACCATCTTCGTTTTCTTTTTCTTCTGTTTTTGCATCTTCGTGGATATGTTCTACAACGACATCATCGTCTTTTACCTGATCTTCAGGGATTGTCTCAAATTCCTGTTCGGCACCTTCTACAGATAAGAAGATCTCTGTTGGCATGAAAGAGCAGTATTTCTCAATGATCTCTCTTGCACGGTATTCATTTGCGAATTCTGTACTTTCTTCGTTTAAGAATAAAGTGATCTCTGTACCGACAGTTTCCTTTGTACCAGTTTCCATTGTATATTCTGTACCACCATCACAAGTCCAGTGAACAGCTTCAGCTCCTTCTTTATAAGAAAGAGTATCAATCGTAACTTCGTCCGCTACCATAAATGCAGAATAGAAACCAAGACCGAAATGTCCGATGATCTGGTCACCTTCTGTTTTGTCTTTGTACTGTTCTAAGAACTGTGTAGCTCCGGAAAAAGCGATCTGTGTGATGTATTTTTCAACTTCATCTGCAGTCATACCAAGACCAGTATCGATGAATTTTAAAGTTTTCTTCTCTGGATCAAGGATAACATCAACTTTGTTTTTATGTCCTTCTGGGAAATTATATTCTCCCATCATATCTAATTTCTTTAATTTTGTGATGGCATCGCATCCGTTAGAGATTAATTCACGGAAGAAGATGTCGTGATCGGAATAAAGCCATTTCTTAATGATTGGAAAAATATTATCGCTGTTAATGGAAAGAGTTCCTTTTTTCTCTGCCATAATCTGTACACTCCTTTATCTAAAAATATTATGATCTTAATTTAAGTGTTCTATGTCAAATAGAACTTTTACAAAGAGTATTGTAGAACCAAAGTTGATAAAAGTCAAGTAAAAATTAGCACTCAATAAAAAAGAGTGCTAATAATTTTGGCTTGTATGTTGAATGGAATTGGATTACAAGCAAGTCTTTTACAGAATATAAAGAAGAAAACTTTTGAGATTATTGTAGTAATAAATTACTGGAACAGCTATAATATAAACAGAATTATTCTATAATTTCATATAGAAAGGAGAAAGCAGCATGCCAGTATCAATGCAAGATTTAATGAAACAATATATTGAAGAAATTAAAAAAATATATGGATCACATATTCGTCGTATTATTTTATATGGATCTTATGCCAGAGGAGATTTTAGACCAGATTCTGATATTGATATTATTATTTTATTGGATATGACAGATCTTGATTTGAAATCGTATAGTCAGCAGCTTTCTTATATGACATATGATTTTAATATGGATCATGATTTAGATATTAAACCGATTGCTAAAAGTGAAGAACATTTTAAAAAATGGTGTGAAAACTATCCGTTTTATGCGAATATTAACAAAGAAGGGGTGGTTTTATATGGAGCGGCATAATAAAGATGTTGGAACGAAAGAAGATTTAATGTTATATCGTATCCGTACAGCGAAAGAGAATCTGCGATCTGCAAGAATATTATTAGATGCTCAGGAATATAAAGGTGCGAATAATCGTGCTTATTATGCAATTTTTCAAGCTATCAATGCTGTTCATGCAATTGATGGTACTGCTTATAAAAGACATAAAGATGCAATTGCAAATTTTAATAAAAATTATATAAAAACAGAGGTGTTTCCACGAGAAATAGGAAGAAAGATCAGTGAAGCTGAAGAAATACGACATGCTAGTGATTATGATGATTTTTATATTGCAAGCAAAGAAGAAGCTGAAAGGCAGGTATCAGTGGCAGATGAGTTTATTCAATTAATAGAAGCGTATTGTAATAAAAGAATTAAAAAATAATAAACAAGAGTATGAGATTGTCGCCCCGATGAATGAAGTGTAAGAGAACATTGACGAGTAACTGCCGGTGTTTTCTTTTTATCTAAATACCAGTATAATAGAAAGAAAACAGCAAAAAACAAAATCAGAAAGAGACAACCAATGAACAAAATAAACTATCAAAAACAATTAGATAAAGTAATTGAAAACTTAGGAGAAACCAAACCAACCCTATTACTCCACAGCTGCTGCGCCCCATGCAGCAGCTACGTCCTGGAATATCTCTCCAAATATTTCGATATCACAATTGACTACTACAACCCAAATATCGACTCCAAAGAAGAGTACGAAAAAAGAGTCCACGAGCAGCAGCGTCTGGTCAATGAAATGAATCTTCCTATTAAAGTGATCGATGCTGGATATGATCCGCAGACTTTTTTTGATATGGCAAAAGGCTATGAACAAGAACCAGAAGGCGGCAAGAGATGTTATCGTTGTTACAAACTAAGATTAGATCAGGCGGCAAAACTTGCCCAAGAAAGTGGATATGATTATTTCACAACAACCCTTACCATCAGTCCGTTAAAAAATGCAGCATGGTTAAATGAATTAGGACAGAAAGCAGGAGAACTTCTAGGTGTAGAATTCCTGCCATCTGATTTCAAAAAGAAAGGCGGCTACCAGAGATCGATCCAGCTGTCCAAAGAATATAATCTGTACAGACAGAATTTCTGCGGATGTATTTTCTCCAAGAGAGAAAGCGAAGAACGCATGCATAAAAAATGTAGAAAATACAAAAAAGTACTTGCAACGACAAAAAATTTGTGATAAAATTTTTACAATTTGTAGAGAAATATTTCTGAAATAAAAAATGACTTGGGTATTGGAAGGACAAAATTTCTGAATTTCCAATACTTAGCTTCGTAATTTTTATTTTAGGATATTTCTTTTTTTTATACAAAAAATAAGGGTTATGAGCAAACTCTTATTCTATAGGTAGAAAGTTAGTTCTTCCTACCAGATATCAACCCTATGAATGAGACTTTTTAGGAGGAAAAATTACATGAACGCATTTTTGATATTGGAAGACGGACACGTATTTGAGGGAAAAAGCTTTGGAGCCCAAAAAGAAGTGATCTGTGAAGTCGTATTTAATACTTCCATGACAGGCTACTTAGAAGTATTAACTGACCCTTCCTATCAGGGACAGGGAGTCGTAATGACTTACCCACTGATCGGAAACTATGGAGTATGTCTAGAGGACATCGAATCTGAAAAACCTTGGCATTCAGCCTTTATCGTAAGAGAAATCTCAAGAACTTCAAGTAACTTCCGAAGAGAAGAAGACTTAGAAGATTATCTGAAAGAACATGACATTCCAGGTGTTTGTGGTGTAGACACAAGAGCAATCACAAAGATCTTAAGAGAACACGGAAGCATGGGTGGAATGATCACCACAAATCCTGATTTTAATTTAGATGAAATCCTTCCAAAATTAAAAGAGTATACAGTAACAAATGCAGTAAAAACTGTTTCCAGAACAGAGAAAGAACATTTCTCAGGAGATGGATTTAAAGTTGCATTATTAGATCTTGGAACAAAAAATAATATCATCCGTTCATTAGAGAAACGTGGATGTGATGTAACAGTTTATCCTGCATATACAACAGCAGAAGAGATCTTAGGAGACAATCCAGACGGAATCATGTTATCAAACGGACCTGGAGATCCAAAAGAATGTGTAGAGATCATCAAAGAGATCAAGAAATTATATGACAGTGATGTCCCTATCTTTGCAATCTGCTTAGGACATCAGTTAATGGCACTTGCAACAGGTGCAGACACAGAAAAAATGCGTTGGGGACATCGTGGAGGAAACCATCCGGTCAAAGACTTAAAGAGCGGACGAGTTTACATTTCTTCTCAGAACCACGGATATGTGATCAAAGAAGAAACAATCGATCCAGATGTTGCAGAAGTTTCCTTTATTAATGTAAATGATAAAACAATCGAAGGACTAGACTATAAAAATAAAAATATTCGAACAGTTCAGTTCCATCCAGAAGCATGTCCTGGACCACAGGATACGAATTATTTATTTGATGAATTTATGGATAGAATGAAAGGAGCAAAAAATGCCTAAGAGAGAAGATATAAAGAAAGTACTTGTAATCGGGTCAGGACCAATCGTCATTGGACAGGCAGCAGAATTTGACTATGCAGGAACACAGGCTTGTAGAGCACTTCAGGAAGAAGGAGTGGAAGTAGTCTTAGTAAACTCAAACCCTGCAACGATCATGACAGATAAAGATATCGCCGATAAAGTATATATCGAGCCATTAACAGCTTCTGTCATCGAAAAGATCATCGAGAAAGAAAAACCAGACAGCATTCTTCCAACACTTGGTGGACAGGCAGCCTTAAACCTTGCAATGGAATTAGTAGAGAGTGGATATCTTGAGAAATCCGGAGTGAAACTGATCGGTACATCTCCTGCTACAATTAAAAAAGCAGAAGACCGTTTAGAATTCCAGCAGACAATGGAAAAGATCGGAGAACCAATCGCAGCAGGACAGGTTGTTAAAACAGTCGAAGATGGTGTAGAATTCGCCAAAGTGATCGGATATCCAGCAGTCCTTCGTCCAGCTTATACACTTGGAGGAAGTGGTGGAGGAATCGCCCACAATCAGGAAGAATTAGAGACAATCCTTGAAAATGGTCTTCGTCTAAGCCGTGTAGGAGAAGTATTAGTAGAGCGTTACATCGGTGGATGGAAAGAAATCGAATACGAAGTAATGCGTGACGAAAATGGAACATGTATTACAATCTGTAACATGGAAAACATCGACCCAGTTGGTGTTCATACAGGAGATAGTATCGTAGTAGCTCCATCTCAGACTTTAGGAGATAAAGAATACCAGATGCTTCGTACATCAGCATTAAATATCATCACAGAATTAGATGTTCATGGTGGATGTAACGTACAGTACGCATTAAATCCAGACAGCTTTGAATACTGCGTTATCGAGGTAAACCCTCGAGTAAGCCGTTCTTCAGCATTAGCTTCCAAAGCAACAGGATACCCAATCGCGAAAGTAACAGCGAAGATCGCCATCGGATATACATTAGATGAAATCGAAAACGCAGTAACTAAGAAAACATATGCAAGTTTTGAGCCAATGCTTGACTACTGTGTCGTTAAGATGCCAAGACTTCCATTTGATAAATTCATTCATGCAAAACGTACTCTGACAACTCAGATGAAAGCAACTGGAGAAGTTATGAGTATCGGAACAAACTTCGAAGGAGCGTTAATGAAAGCCATCCGTTCCTTAGAGCAGCATGTAGACAGCTTAATCTTCGGCGATTATGGTAAATTAACAGACGAAGAGTTATTAAAAGAACTTGAAAAGATTGATGATCTTCGTATCTATGTGATCGCAGAAGCAATCCGCCGTGGATTTGATTACGACACAATCTTTAACATCACAAAGATCGACCGCTGGTTCTTAGATAAGATCGCAGTCTTAGTTGAGATGGAAAAGAAATTAGCAGAAGCTGATACTTTAGATAAAGAACTATTACAGGAAGCAAAACGCTTAGAATTCCCAGATAAAGTGATCGGAAGCTTAACAGGTAAGACAGAACGTGAGATCAAAGAATTAAGAAATGAATATAACATCCATGCATCTTATAAGATGGTAGATACATGTGCAGCTGAGTTTGATGCAGCAACACCTTATTACTATTCTTGCTATGATGGAGAAAATGAAGTAGAAGAAACATCAGGAAAGAAAAAAGTCATGGTACTTGGTTCCGGACCAATTCGTATCGGACAGGGTATCGAATTTGACTTCTGTTCTGTACACAGTGTATGGGCATTAAGTAAAGAAGGATACGAGACGATCATCGTAAACAACAACCCTGAAACAGTTTCTACAGACTTTGACGTTGCTGATAAACTTTACTTCGAGCCATTAACAGCAGAAGATGTAGAAAGTATCGTAGATCTTGAAAAACCAGATGGTGCAGTTGTACAGTTTGGTGGACAGACAGCGATCAAGTTAACAGAAGCACTGATGAAGATGGGAGTACCGATCCTTGGAACAAGTGCTGAAAATGTAGATGCAGCTGAAGATAGAGAATTATTCGATGAGATCTTAGAAGAATGCTGTATCCCAAGACCAAAAGGAACAACAGTCTTTACATGTGAAGAAGCATTAGAAGTTGCTCATAAACTTGGATATCCAGTTCTTGTAAGACCTTCTTATGTACTTGGTGGACAGGGAATGCAGATTGCTGTATCTGATGAAGATATCACAGCATTCATGGAAGTTATCAACCGTTACGAACAGGAACATCCAATTCTGATCGATAAATATCTGGTTGGTAAAGAAGTCGAAGTCGATGCTGTTTGTGATGGAACAGATATCCTGATCCCAGGAATCATGGAACATGTGGAACGTGCTGGAATCCATTCAGGAGACAGTATTTCTGTATATCCATCTATCAATTTAACAGATAGAATTAAGAGAATCATTGCAGAATATACAAGAAAACTTGCAAAATCATTACATGTTATCGGACTGATCAACATTCAGTTTATCGTAGCAGATGATGAAGTATATGTTATCGAAGTAAACCCAAGATCCAGCCGTACAGTGCCTTATATCAGTAAAGTTACAGGTATTCCGATCGTAGCGTTAGCAGCGAAAGTGATCACTGGAGCGAAGATCAGAGACCTTGGATATGAACCAGGACTTCAGAAAGAATCTGAATACTATGCAGTGAAGAAACCAGTATTCTCTTTTGAAAAATTAAGAGGAGCAGAGATCAGCCTTGGGCCTGAAATGAAATCTACAGGTGAATGTCTTGGAATTTCTAAGAATTTCCATGAAGCGTTATACAAAGCATTCTTAGGAGCTGGAGTAAATCTTCCAAAATACAAGAAGATGATCTTAACAGTGAAAGACTCCGATAAGATCGATGCGATTGATATTGGACGCAGATTTGAAGCATTAGGATATGAGATTTTCTCAACAAAGAGCACTTGCAGAGTCTTAAATGAAGCTGGAGTTCATGCAAAACAGATTAATAAATTAGAAGAAGAATCTCCAAACTTGCTAGATCTCATTTTAGATGATAAAATTGACTTAGTCATTGATACACCATCTCAGGGTGTAGGTCGAAGCAGAGATGGATTCCTGATCCGCCGTTACGCGATCGAAACAGGAGTAACATGCCTTACAAGTCTTGATACGGCAGATGCTCTACTGACTAGTTTGGAAACAGGAAACAGAGATCAGCTCAGCGTAGTTGATATCGCACAGATTTAATTAAGAAGTAAGAAGGAGTGATGTTATGGGTCGATACACAAAACAGGATGTGATAGACCTCGTCAGAGAAAATGATGTCGAATTTATCAGACTGCAGTTTTCTGACTTGTTCGGAACAATGAAGAACGTCGCGATCACCGCAAGACAGCTTGAGAAAGCATTGGATAATAAGTGTACATTTGATGGATCTAGTGTAGATGGATTTGTTCGTATTGAAGAATCAGATATGTATTTATATCCAGATCTTGACAGCTTTGCGATCTTCCCGTGGAATGCGGGAGGAAACCGCGTAGCAAGATTGATCTGTGATGTATACGGACAAGATGGACTTCCATTTGCCGGAGATCCAAGAAATGTATTAAAACGAGTGATGGTTGAGTGCCAGAAGATGGGTTATAAATTTAACGTCGGTCCGGAATGTGAATTTTTCTTATTCCACACAGATGAAGAAGGCTGTCCAACGACGGTTTCTCATGAGAAAGCCGGATATTTTGATGTAGCTCCGTTAGATCTAGGAGAAAGTGCCAGAAGAGATATGATTTTGAATCTTGAAGATATGGGATTTGAGATCGAGGCATCTCATCATGAAGTTGCACCAGCACAGCATGAGATCGACTTTAAGTATGACAATGCCTTAAGAACGGCCGATAACATCCTCACATTTAAATTTATCGTAAAATATATCGCTAAAAGACATGGACTTTATGCAAGTTTTATGCCAAAACCGATCACAGGAGTGGATGGTTCTGGAATGCATCTTAACATGTCTTTATGGAAGAATGGAAAGAATATTTTCGCTGATTCTAAGAATGAACTTGGAATCAGTGATGAAGCTTTCTATTTTATGGCAGGAGTCATGGAACATGCAAATGAAATGTGTCTGATCACAAATCCACTGGTAAATTCTTATAAGAGAATCGTACCAGGATATGAGGCACCAGTTGATGTTTCATGGTCACCGTCAAACAGAAGCCCGCTCATAAGAGTGCCGGCAGCCCGTGGAAGTGGAACAAGACTTGAATTTCGCAGTCCTGATTCCGCTGCCAATCCATACCTTGCACTGGCAGTCAGCCTTGCAGCAGGACTGGATGGGATCAAGCGCAGATTAACACCTGGAAAAGGTTCCATGAAGAATCAGTATGAGATGGCTGAGGGAGAAAAACAAAAAGCAGGAATCAATACCTTGCCAAGAGATATGAAAGAAGCTCTTGAGATTTTCAAACAAAGCACTTATATGAAAGAGCTTTTAGGAGATCATATTTTTAACAAGTATGTTGAAGCTAAGAGTGCTGAATGGGAGTCTTACCAGCAGTTCGTATCACAATGGGAAGTCGATCGTTATTTATACAAGATCTAATGATTGATATATACATGATACGGGAGGTGAGAAGCTTGGTAAACGTCATCGTTTTATTCCCGAAACAAGAAGTCGCCAGAAGCATCAGGAATCTTCTGGTAAGAAGTGGTTTTGAAGTGACCGCTGTATGTGCAACGGGTGCACAGGTAGTCCAGCGTATGGAAGGTGTTGAAGAAGGGCTGGTCGTCTGCGGATACAAATGTTCCGATATGATCTACAGTGAATTAAGAGAATATCTTTCTGGAGAGGTCAAGATGTTACTGATCGCTTCTCGCCAATATTTAGATGACTGCGTGTATTCGAATGTCATAGGACTTTCGATGCCGTTAAAAGGGTATGAATTAGTCGAGAAAACGAGAGAGATCGTTACCGAAATTTCTGAGAAGCAGAGACGAAGAAAACAACGTCCAAAACAGCGTACGAGAGAAGAAGTCCGTCTGCTGGATGAAGTCAAAGAATTACTGATGCAGAATAATCAGATTACAGAAAGTGAAGCCCACGCATACATACAACAAAGAAGCATGAACAGTGGAGTGGGTCTTATCGAAATGGCAAAGATGATCAAAGAATCATTAACATATCAAAACTAGGAGGAATTTATGTTTAAAATTAACGACAACTACTTGAAACTGCCTGGAAGTTATTTATTTTCAACAATTGCGAAAAAAGTAAACGCATATTCTGAGGCAAACCCTGACAAAAATATCATTCGTTTAGGAATTGGAGACGTAACACAGCCTCTGGCACCAGTGATCATCGACTCTTTACACAAAGCAGTAGACGAAATGGGACATGCAGAAACATTTCACGGATACGCACCAGACCTTGGATATGAATTTTTAAGAAACGCAATCGCAAAAAATGATTATCAGGATCGCGGAGCAGACATCAGACCAGATGAAATTTTCGTAAGTGATGGAGCAAAATGCGACTCAGGAAACATTCAGGAAATCTTTGCAAAAGACAATAAGATCGCTGTATGTGATCCAGTATATCCAGTATACGTAGATACAAACGTTATGGCAGGAAGAGCTGGAACATACAACAAAGAAACAGAAACATGGAGCGATGTGCTCTACATGCCATGTACAGCAGAAAATAACTTTGCACCAGACTTCCCAAGCGAAGTACCAGATATCATTTACCTTTGCTTCCCTAACAACCCAACTGGAGCTACGATCACAAAAGACCAGTTACAGGGATGGGTAGATTATGCGAACAAGAATGGCTGCGTGATCATTTATGATGCAGCATACGAAGCATATATCTCAGAAGATAATGTTGCACACACAATCTATGAATGTGAAGGTGCAAGAACATGTGCGATCGAATTAAAGAGTTTCTCTAAGAATGCAGGATTTACAGGAGTCCGTCTTGGATACACAGTTATCCCTAAGGATTTAAAATGTGGAGATACACAGTTACATGCATTATGGGCAAGACGTCATGGAACAAAATACAACGGAGCTCCATACATCGTACAGAGAGCCGGAGAAGCAGTTTATACTGAAGCAGGAAAAGCTCAGTTAAAAGAACAGGTTGGATACTACATGAACAACGCCAAAGTAATCTTTAACGGATTACAGGATGCAGGATACACAGTATCTGGTGGTGTGAACGCACCATACATCTGGTTAAAGACACCAGATAACATGACATCTTGGGAATTCTTCGATCATCTGTTAGAAGATGCCAACGTCGTTGGAACACCAGGATCAGGATTTGGACCAAGCGGAGAAGGATACTTCCGACTTACAGCGTTCGGTAACTATGAGAATACAGTCGAAGCGATCGAACGTATTAAGAGAATGTAATTTATTGTTTATTTCATAAGGAATTTTAAAGAATGGAATGTCAGAGTTGGTATTCCATTCTTTTTTAGATTCCGTTATAATAGAAGACAGATAGAATTTTGACAGAAAGGACGTGTAATATGAATCATCAAATGAAAAAGCTCCCGATCGGAATTGAATTTTTTGAAGATATTCGAACACAGGGATTTTATTATATTGATAAAACAAATTTTATAAAAGATCTGATTAATATGAGAGCAAGTGTGAATCTATTTACACGACCAAGAAGATTTGGAAAAAGTCTGAATATGGATATGATCAAAAGCTTTTTTGAGATTGGAAGTAATCAGGCTTTGTTTGATGGATTGAGAATTTCGAAAGAAAAGGAGATCTGTGAGCAGTATCAAGGAAAATTTCCGGTCATTTCAATTAGTTTAAAGGATATTGATGGAAGAGATTATGAACGTTCATTGAAGAAGATAGGAACAACTTTGAAGAAAGAAATTAGACGTCATCAATATTTATTAAAAGGAGATAAGTTATCAGATGTAGATAAAGACTCCATCCGACATTTATTTATAGATCCGATTGAGGAGATAGAACAAGAAGAGAGTCTATATTTATTATCAGAGATGCTTTATAAATACCATGGGAAGAAAGTGATTCAGAGATTACACCCAAACTTTATTGGTTGAATACGAGTGGAAATTATATTATCCGTCAGTTGATCAAGAGATTGGATGCAAATATGCGAGAAGAAATAAAACAGCTAATTGCAGGAGAAAGTATACAAAAAGAGATAAAAACGGAACTAGCATATAAAGATTTAGATATCCCAGAGTATGGAGATACAGATACGAGCCGAAATAATTTATGGAGCATTTTATATACAACCGGTTATTTAACAACGAAATCTTGTGATGGAAAAATTTATGAACTGATCATTCCCAATCGTGAAATTCATGATATTTTTGTTACACAAATCAAGGAATGGATGCAAGATACGATCATTCAGGGAAATCTACAGAAACTAAAAGAATTTTTACAAGAAGATGGAATGAATCAGATTTATCAATATGGGGTTGCTTGCTATAAGAAGGATTGTAAAATAAAATTAGGCAAAGAATATACTGATAGGAAGGATGAATCAATTTAAAATGAAAAAATATAAAATAGGAGAAGTGTCAAAAATTTTGGATATTCCAGTAGAGACAATTCGTTTTTATGAAAAAAAAGGATTGATTCATCCAGAAAAAGATAAATACAGTAGCTATCGTTATTATGATATTTGGGATATCAGCCGACTTTTAGATTATCGAAAGTATAGGGAACTTGAATTTACATTAAATGAATCAATAGATATTATCCAAAGTACAGATTTTGAAAAGTATATTGATAAACTTCATCAAAAACAAGAGGAAGCCGAAGAACGTTCTAGATACTATGAGTTGAAAGCGATTAAATTACATAATTATCAAAATGTATTAAAGAATGTACCATTATTACTTGGGGAATATCCAATTGTGAGAAGGCCTGAAGGTTATTATTTCATTAATCATTCATATGATGGAGAAAATTTTTATTATCATAAAGCGGAAGATATTAAAGGATTTCATGAAATCTTAAAACATTATACATTTGTAGAAAATATTTATTGTATAAAGAAAGATTGGGTTAATGGAGCACAGAAAAAAGAAAAATTTCAATGGGGATTTACGATAAAAAAGAAGTGGGCGGATGCATTAAAAATTTCAATTCATGAGGAAATGGAGCATATTACTCCAGTGAAGTCAATTTATACAATTATACGTGTAAAAGATGAAGAACTATTTACAGCAAAACTATTAGAACCTGTATTTTCTCATATGAAAGCAATGGGTTATTCCTTAAATGGAGATATTCTTGGAAATCAGATTGCGACAGTGTATGAAGATGGAGAGAGAATTCGTTATATGGAGATATGGGTACCAATTCTGGAAGAAGATAAAACTATATAGCAACTACAGTGTATACAAAAAGACCTTTTGAGGTCTTTTTTTGTTTATAAGAAAAAATGGGTTTTAGAAATTATCAAAAAAGAGGAAAAAACAGATATTGTACTAAATTGAGA
>ERZ1035025.200-NODE-200-length-44056-cov-760.613986_pt1 | contig 44056 bp, 71 predicted proteins | sample MGYA00520619_ERZ1035025 | MGnify/ENA primary metagenome ERZ1035025 (study PRJEB33766, sample SAMN09781742) | gut metagenome | biome: gut microbiome | host: Homo sapiens | place: Madagascar | study: EMG produced TPA metagenomics assembly of the PRJNA485056 data...
AAGAGTATCCGAAGTGTCAAAGATATTTTCAATATATCCCAAAATTGTATTGTGTACCACTTGTTTATACGAGAAATTTAATTAGTGTTTCAGAAAAATTCTTTCAAGCGACAAGTGGTAATTTACCTACAGAAATGAGAACAACGCCGACATTGACATATAAAGCACTAGGCCAAAGCGATAATTCTACATTTACCGGAAGTGCTTCTTTTGAACTTACTAGTAAATCAATTGATACAATTACTCTTGACCGTGCAATAAGCAACTTCACAATCACTATTAATGGTATAACTCTAGACGCAGAAATTTATTAGGAGGAACTATGAACAACGAATATAAAGTATACGTATCCTTACAAGACGGATATATCACATCTATTAATTCAGAAATCTTTTTATCACAAGAAGAAATTCAAGCAATGAAAGAAATCGACCAAGGACAAGGCGATAAATACGCTCATGCTCAAGGTCTATATCTAGAAAAAGGGTTAGTTGACGAGTATGGTCGATATAACTACAAATATGTAGAAGGTAAAGTGATTGAGGTTGCAGAAGGAGACAAACCAACTATTGAAGAACCAAAGGCAGTACCAACTGAGCAAGATAAGATTAATGCACAATTAATGTTACAGATTGCTCAATTAAAAGCTCAATTGAATGGGGTGAAGTAGTATGAGTTATGAATTAATTAAATCGTATTATGAACTAGGCTTATTTACAAAGAATGATTTAGAAATTTTTGCTTCTATTGGATGGATTAGTGTAGAACAAAAAAATTCTATCGTTAATAAATAGGTGATGTTTTTATGAGTGGAGAATATCTTAGTGTTATTATTTCTGCATGCATGCTTGTAATTGCATTTATTACGTATAATCGTGGCACCCGCAAGATGGATGGAGAGCAAATATCCAATATGGCATTTTTGAAAAATGAATTGGAACATATCAAATCGGATTTAAGTGATATAAAGGATTCAATTTCAGAAATCAAAAAAGGAAGTAATTCAATGGAAGTGGAGCTTTCTCAAATAAAAGAACAAATAACTACTTTGTTTAATCGTGTAAAAGCGTTGGAGGATCATAATAAAAATGGATATTAAAGATGCAAACAAGAAACTTCAAAATGTAGAAGAAAAAGTAGATAACATTTATGGTTTTTGCTCAAAATTAATTGATAGAAACTATAAAACAAGTAGAACGATTATTACGATTTTAATCCTTGTAATTATTGTTCTTTATTCTACTATTGTTTGTCGTGGTTATTGGAAAGATGATCATGTGAATAATTGTTCTTGCGAAGCTAATTCAAACCAACGAATTTAATTAAGGCGGTGGTTTATATTAACAAAGCTGGCAGATTAAAAGAGATACGTCCTAATGATGCATTAATACTTATCAAATCTGTTGGATTAAGAAAGAAATATGAACAGGTTTTGATTATGCGGTACGTATATGACATGTCATGTACCGAAATTGCAGATGCATTACATATGGAAGTACAAACCATAAGGAACAGAGTGTGCAAAGCAAGAAAAATGTTCGATAAATATGTGAGCAATCTATAAAGGTTGCTCATTTTATTTTGGGTATTTTATGAGTATTATTCGAGTATTAAATTATTTGTTGCGTAACCATATAATTAAAGCGTAATAAAGAGGTGGTTGAAATGTATAACAATTATAATCCAGCACAAGCACGAATTGACAGTTTGATGCAGCAAAGACAAATGATAGATCAACAAATTCAGCAAGTACAACAGTATGCAAATATTCCACCTATCAACATTAATAATCAGATTACGCCACAACAACAAGGTAATTTTGATTTTAATGGAAAATGGGTGAATGATGAGAATGAAGCTAGAAACTTTGCGAATGCAAATTTACCAACGATTTTATTTGATAACAATAAATCTATTTTTTATATGAAATCTTTAGATGGAACATTTAAAAAATTTAAATTTGAAGAAATCACGGAAGATGCCTCTAACAGTATAGAAAATCGTGTAAATGGAATCGAAAAGAAATTAGATGATTTGATATGTGCATTAAGCAAACCACCAAAACAAGCTAATGAGCAATCAAAGAAAGGAGCACAGACAAAATGAATCCTTTAAAAAGTATTATGGGTAATATGAATCCAATGAATATGATGAATATGGGAAATCCCCAACAAATGTTAATGAATATGTTGTCACAGAAAAATCCACAAGCATTTCAACAATTTCAAATGCTTATGAACAGTGGCCAAAATCCACAAATGATTTTAAATCAAATGATGGGTAATTTAAATCCGCAACAAAAGCAACAACTGCAACAAATGGCAAAGCAGTTCGGAATCAGGTAACAACGGCTAAACCGTTATTATAGAAAGAAAGGAGAACATATATGATGGAAAACGGAATGGGAATTCAACCAACTTACAACTTAGCTGAAAGAGATGACGGCTTTGGAAACGGAGGTGGTTGGTGGATTTGGATCTTGCTAATCTTTGTATTATTTGGATATGGAGGATATGGCAACGGAAACCTAACAAATGATTCTTTATTGAATGAAGAATTCATTAAACGAGACATTTTTAACACAAACACAAATGTATCTCAAACAGGTTGTCAAACTCAACGTGATGTATTAGAAAGTCGCTATACTAATCAGTTAGGACTTCAAAACTTGCAAGCTCAGCAACAAGAATGCTGCTGCAACACTCAACGAGCAATTGACAATGTAAATGCTCAAAGTTTCAAAAATACTTGTGACATTACAACAGCAATTCATTCAGAAGGTGAAGCAACTCGTGCATTGATCAATGCAAACACTATGCAAGAATTACGTGATCGTTTAGCTGATCGTGATCGTGAATTATTGACGGCTAATTTCCAATTAAGTCAACAGGCGCAATCAGCAAACATCATTAATACTTTGCAACCAACACCAAAACCAGCTTACATTACATGTTCACCATATTACGCTTATAACAACGGATGTGGATGTAATGGATACAACAACTTATAATCTAGCACATATGTGATTAGGCAGTTGCCTTTGGATTTAACGGGATAGTCGAAAGGCTATCCCTATTTTAATAGGAGGATAAAAGAAATGATTAATAGTATTGCTACGGCTGTTCAGACAGTCGATAATTCAAATAATGTATTGTTTCCTACAGATCGTGTAAGATCAAAATCATGCCAGTGCCCATGTAAAGGCTGGCTTGCTCATGATCTAGGAAGTGGATTGTTTACACTAACAAAGCCAGGTATCTATGAAGTAACTTATACTGCGGACATTACGAGTGCAGCGGCAGGACAAGCTTCTCTAGTGCTTGAGCTAAATGGAGAAGTAATTGGTGGAACACAATCTATTTATACTGTTGCAACTGCAAGTGCGTATGGAAATGTAAGTGGAGACACTCTAATTCAAGTTCCATGTGGCGCATCTTATACAATTGCATTAGCAAATAACAGTGGTTTAGACTTATCTGTTCAAAACGCAAATATCATCATTAAAAAGATTGCGTAGGTGAAAATTATGCATAAAGCAATGGAAGTTAATGAGAAGATAATGCATGAGTCAGTAAACATGTTAGAGAAATATGGATATGCAGAATCTTATTTCCATGCATTATCTCAAGCTTTAGATAATATCAAAGACATTGAAACTATAGAAGCAATGAGAAATAAATATCAAATTGAGATAGGAAAAGATGGAGTTTCAACTGTTGCAAGATTAAAAGAAGATAATGATGGATATAATATTCATGATCCAGAAACAGAAGATATTGTTTATAAGCTTGCGGAACATTTGAAAAAATATAAAGCGTTCAAAGAAGAATATGAGCGTACAAAAGGTGAGATGGATTTGGAAAAGTCTCATCGTGAATTAGATAAGACTATGAAATGTATGCAACAAATCGTAACTATGATTCATGAATGCGTTGATTCAGATGAAGAAAAAACGATGATTAAGACACATATTCGAGACATGTTTAATATGTATCAATAAGGCCGTTAAATACGGTCTTTTATTTTGTACAGTGTACAAACGATTTAAATACTATCATTAGGATAGGAGGTAATTGTAAATGAAAAAATATAGTAAAGAATGGTGGATTCAATATGGCTATTACGCAAGTATTAGAGCATTAAAGACAATTGCTCAAACTGCTGTTGGTGTTATTGGAGCATCTGCATTATTGGAAGCCGTTGATTGGCGAGTCGTGATTTCGTCTGCGGTTTTATCAGGCATTGTTTCGTTATTGACTAGTATTGGTGGTTTGCCTGAAATTAATGTACCGGAGGAGGAATAATAATGAGTGATAAAGAAAAAACGGTAGATTATGATGATTTATCAGAAGAAGCAAAAAAAGAATTAAGTAATGGTAAGGAAGAAGGAGTTGATGAAGAATGTCATATTCCAGCTTAGCAACATATTGTAACAGAACATCACAACATTATGATGGTCGTTTTGGATATAAGGTTTGTAAAATCACTCCACACTACATGGCTGCGGCATGGAGTGGTAAACAATGTGCAGATTATTTTGCACGAAATACTCGTCAAGCATCTTCCAATTATTGTATTGGAATTAATGGAGACATTGCATGCAGTGTTGATGAAGAAAATGCTGCATGGACAAGTTCAAATTGGTTGAATGATTCTCAATCTATTACAATTGAATGTGGAAACATTAATAACGCAACTGGAGAAATGACGCAAGCTACTTGGGATAGCTTGGTGAATCTATGTGTTGATATTTGTAAACGATATGGATTTAGATTGAACTATACAGGAAATTCTAGCGGATCATTGACTATGCACAAAATGTTTGCGGCTACGTCATGCCCTGGAGCATGGTTGGAAGCACGTATGCCACAATTGGCTAATGAAGTAAATGCAAAGTTAGATGGAAAGGTTGAAACACCAAAACCTACAACTCCAAGTGGAGAAAAATATTCAGTTAATTTACCTATCTGTACAAACACATTGAGTGTGAATTGCTACGGAACTTCTACAGTTAAAAAAGGTGATTGGTCAGGTGTCATTGGTAGAGTAATTAAAGGAACAAAATATCCATATCGTGTTGATCGTAATGGAGTAGCTATTGGATGGACAAATGACGCGGGTATTGATACAGACCCCCATACACCAGTAGGCACTACACAGTCTAGCGCAGAAGCTATCGACCAAATCTTGCATGAAGGAAGCTATGTTACATCTGTACATATGAAAATTGGCAACCAAGGCTTGAAGAAAATTGGCGATGATTTATGCTGCTACTTGTCTAAATTAGGCGGTTGGTTTCCTGTTCGTATGGTAGATAAAGTACCAAATTCAGATGGATATAATGACAATGTACTGCATACCACAAATGCAGTAGTCTACGTATCTAGAATCAGAGTCGATGCAGTGAATGTTCAAAAGAATATTGTCAAGATTGGTGGTGTTTGGGTTGATCCAACACCGTTAACAGAAATTGAATAAAATAAAAAAATTCAAAAAATGTTTGACATAATATAGTTTATACTGTATTATCTTTCTTGCGTGAAGCAGTGAGGTACATTTTGGGGTACAAAACAACAAAGTGTTATCAAAACACGCAGATAACGATGTAAATAACATCAAATATAAATAGATATGAGGTATTTATATAATCCCCTCATCTGCTCCATTGAAATTTAAGCCTTTATTTAAAGGCTTTTTTATTTGCTTTGGGGTATATTGGGGTATAATTTGATATTAAAATATTGAATTATACCTCTTTTTTGCATATTATGGACATATAAGAGGGCACAGAAAATGGCAGTGGAATTAGATAAGAAGACAGGAAAATATATGTTTGCCGGAAAAATATATAAAGATGGCAAATGTATAAAGAGATATCGTAAGCGTGGTTTTGATTCTAAATGGGAAGCACAAAAAGCTGAGGTTGAATTCAGGAAAGATTTCTTTATGCTTCCGTCAGACATAAATTTTGATAGACTATATAAAGCTTTTAAAGAATATAATAAAAAGTACGTAAAAGAATCAACTTTAAAATCAGATGAATATTTGTACAATGTTCTTTCTAAGGAAATGAAAGATATTGATTTTCTAGATAAAAGGCAAATGCAAAACTTGATCAACAAATTTGATGAGAAATATTCAAAAGCATATGTATCAAGAATATATTTCTTTTTAAATAAGCTATATAAATTTGGTGTTACTTCTGAATACATTCCAACCAATCCAATGACATATGTAAAACGTGATCTTAGATTGAATGAAAGAAAAGAAGAAATGACAATATGGCAGCAATATGATTTTGATTTGTTTATTGAAGAAGTAGATGAGCAAATGATGAAATGCTTTTATTCTGTTTTATTCTACATGGGATTACGAAAAGGGGAAGCCATGGCCCTACAATGGAAGGACATTGATTTTAGGAAGCAAACTATAGATATCAACAAAACATATAGATACAAAGAGAAAGATCCTAATAAATGGCTTACACCGCCAAAAACAAACAATAGCTATAGAACTATCACAATGCCTAATACATTGTCTAAAATGCTTCGAGAATGGTTTTTAGAATGTTCTAAATGGGATGATTTCACAAAAGATAAATTTGTGTTTGGATACTATAAACCAATATCACCTCAGACGGTACAAAGAAGATTTGATGATGCATACAATAAGGCAAAAGAAAAAGATGATGGATTGCCTAAAATAAGAATTCATGATTTTAGACATTCACACGCATCATTTCTAATTAATAACATGGCAGGAGCTGGATTCTCAGATTTTGACATAGCCAAACGCTTAGGAGATACAGTTGAAACATTGCACAATACATATGCACACTGGTTTGATACAAAAGATAAGAGCATTGTAGATATGATGAATAAATTGTTGTGAAAGTGTTAGTTTCAACTAACAAAGTATTGTATTTTCTTTCCACTTAAAGTAATATTTAGATAGAATAGGAGGAGTTAATCTATGAAAAAGAATGTGTTTTCGTTTGCTACTTCTAGTTTTGGATATGGAATAAGTAAAGTTATGGATATAAATGGTAGTAATATAAAAAAAATAAAGATAGGAACGTTTGTGGATGATGCTGCAAGCCTTTCAAATGATTGGATTACTATTGGAAATGATATTAGAAAGGCTATGTCGGATTATGAAAGAAACCCAGCTCAATTCAAAGTCAAGTAATGAGTTAAATAACATCGAAAATGAGTTTGACAAAATGCCAAAAGAAGAACAAATACAATTCGTTCAGATGGCTATGCAAAAATCATTCAGTGGCCCATTACCACCATCTGAAGATTTTGCAAGATATGAACAAGTAACACCTGGAGCAGGTGATCGTATATTAAAGATGGCCGAAGATCAGGCAAAACATAGACAATCACTAGAAATGAAAATGCTAAAAAGCGAAGTTCGTAGTACATTGATTGGGCAAATAATGGCTTTTAGTATTTGTGTAATTGTTTTGGTGGCTGGTATATATTTTGTTTTAAAAGGCATGAATAACAAAGGCTTCGTGGCTATATTCACTCCACTTGCCTTTTTGATAGGATCATTTTTATACAATAAGAATAAAAACGATTGATTATGTACGTGAGGATAGAAAGATGGCTATCGCACATGAAAATGCCAAGGGTAGGGATGTAAATCCCGATGAGATGTGGGAACTATCGCCCCACCACGTACATAACAAATACATAAAAAGAAAAACAGATAGTGTATGCTGCTCAACACCACTATCTGTTTTTCATTCTCTGCTAATCTTTTCTTGAGGAAATAGAAAAAAGCCTAAAATATTTATCATGTACACATGAATAATAACATCACATTTTAAAAAGAGTAATTAAAAATGCAAAATATTAATAAATATTTACAAAACAAAATTAGTTAATAATATAACCAAAAGTTCATTAAAAATTCTACCCCCCCCCCGAAAAAAAATCAATACTGGCAATGTGATATATAACCATTTGCACTTTTTAGTATTATATTTGTACAAATTAATACAAAACAGGCATTGACATATAAAATTTAAGACTTATTATATATTATAATAAGGAAAACGTTTTTCTTTTTATTCATAGAAAATGAATGGAAAGGGATGATCTTATGGAAAGGGATTTATGGATAAAAAAATTAATTATCCTAGCAGAAAAACTTAACGTGGATGATCTGCAAATTCTGTATAATCATGCACAAAGACTGCTGTTATTATCTAAAAATGAATAACACTAATACCTATAGGTATTTACGCGCAAATTTAAAAGAAGGATACTAAATTTAAGAAAAAAAGAGAATCTCAATTGTGGAAAGATTTGAATGCTATTAAGACTAAAATTTGGTCTGATGAAGTAGTTGGCAAAGAGGAAATAAAAGCTAGGGAATTTACCCTAGCTTATTCTTTTAATATCCGTTTCGTGTTACACCGTATTCCGCTTGTTCTTGTGTATAACCTTCATAAATTAATTGATTTATTAATTCTTGTCGAGAGAATGACGACATGTCTAAATATTCTTTTGCAGATTTAGCGGCCTGCTCGTTCCAGTTTCCGTTGCAGTTGTCAGCCGCATAAGTGGCTTCTTCTGTTGAATATCCTTCATATTCTAGTTGATGAATTAATCCTGAATAAGAGAATGCAGAAATGCTCAAATATTCTCTTGCAGATCTTAGTGCATTTATTTCTCCTGTTGTTGGAGATGGAGCTGATGCATTTGAATTTGTACTTGGAGTAGTTGTAGGTGTATCAGATGAATTGTCAGAAGAATTTGTTGTTGAATTAGAAGTGTTGTTACTTGTATCTTCTTTTTCGTCAGTGCTTTTTTGGTCAGTAACTTCAATATTCTGTATTATTTGATGTACCATGTATTCGTAATCATACTTTAGACCATCATATTGAATATACATAAATACAACAAATTTATCTTTTTTATTGTTTGATATAAAATAAAATGTTAAATTCGTGTTTAGTTTACTATTATCTTTTAAAACAATATCACCATCTGCATATACACGAGTATAAGGTATCTTTGAGATTTTTGTTTTTTCTGCTACAGAAGTAAAGTTTGTAAAATTATTAAATGCACCATCTGATGAATTTACAAAGTCGTTGATATATTCCTCTATTGTGTCATCACTTAATGTGCCGTCTCCTTTTTGCAAAGAAAGTATTGGAAGTTTTGAATTGTTATCAAAAAAATGCTTTATGTCGGGATCGTCAGTATCTTCTATATCAAAGTAATCAGGTATCTTGAATTTAATATCTGCAACTTTGTATTCTGTCGTTGAATCAATATCAAACTTTCTTTCTTCAAGCTCGTCTGTAGAATTTAAATTGAGATTGTTGTTGGTATTGTTTGTACAACCTGTACATATAGAAATTGCAAGCATAGCAATTCCAATAGTTTTGAATAATTTCATTTTTTAACCCTCGTTTGTTTACGTCAAGTAAACGCTTTCCGTTTTATACGTTAATCATACAATAAATCTAACCAAAAAAGAACAACCTAGAAGAAATTTGGCCTGATGAAGTAGTTGACAAAGAAGAAATATAAGCTAGGGAATTTACCCTAGCTTTATTATTATTTAAATTTAACGGCAGTTCCGTACATTTGCATATAAAAATGTTGAAATCCATTAGTATCTAGATTTAGTTCTTCTTTCATGCCAATAATAGCATCTGCACCCATATAATATGCACGCTTTTTTAATTCTTCTACCGAAATAAAAAAAGCTTCATCAAATTGGTTATGGCCATTTCCTAACAAATCTTTTGTGGATGCTGAAATATCACCTGTACTGAATAATTCTATTATCCCTGATAATGCTCCTATCGATTCTGTTATGGATGCGTTTTGATTAACTAGTTGATTTTGATCTTTTAATGCATTGATTACACTACGATATTCTTTTTGCTTTTGAAAAATCATTTTCCCTGATCCTGCATCATTGATTTGATAAAATACGGGGCCAATAATATCATATTCACGTTTTATATCTGTTGTGGTGACGAAAATCTTCTGGATTTGAATTAAGTCATATCTATGTTTTAAGTCACTTAATGGCTCTCCACTATATTCAGGTACTCCATAAGATGATATTTCTAATTTGATTGATTCTTTTTTATCATCAGTTAAAGCTTTCCATTCTTCCACATCAATTGGTGTTTGAATCATTTTCCCATTGCAGTTAGAACAATTGTCTTTATTTCCTTTTAATCTAGAAACTGTTTTTCCACAATTAGGGCAATAATAAACTACTTTTTCCATTACTGTTCCTCCATAAATAAGTTGTGTACATACCTATTTTATAACAATAAAGAGTAACAAGCTATTTCTTGTTACTCTTTTCTTTTTCTCTTCTTGCTATTTCTCTTTCAACAATTGAATTTAAATAATCGGCAACTTGTTGTCTGACTTCTTCAGGCGCTTCCAAATATCCTCGAACAAGTGGCCGTTCTTTTTCAGTTAAGCCATAATCTTCCATGATTTGATCTATCTTTGACTCAGGAATGGAAATAAATTTATTTTCACCAATACCTTCTGTTAACCAAGCATAGTCAATATTATATTCACGACATATGGATCTAATAACGATTTCTGATGGATGATGAAGTCCTTTTTCGATGTTATTAATAGAACTTCTTGAAACTCCGATAGGAGCACCAAATTTTTCCATGCTTAAATTCAATTCTTGTCGAATCTCTTTGACTCTTGAACCGATATTATCATCCATTATTACATCACCTCAATCTAAATGTATTATAGCGTTTTAGCTTTCAAATGTATATAAATAATACAAAAAAATATTATTTGTCCATTGAAATGTATTATGATAATGCTATAATGTTTACAGATAATACATTTAATACATAAAATGTATTATGAAAGGAGGGATGTGATGTCAGCTGATGAAAATGTCAAAGAAACCTTGGAAAAACTCAAAAAGATGGGATATGACATCGAAGAGTATGACCAAGGGTATATCGCGTGTATTTTGACTCAGAGCAACAGAAAAGGCTCAGAAACGGACTCAGATGAACATCCCGAGTCCGATAGTTCTTTGAAAACTGAATAGTGGAAATTTTTCGTCATAATCCGTTTGACATAACTACGTACATATGTCATTATATATGTGCGACAAATCAACGTACAAAAGTATGTTGTTCATTGGGAAAGGAGCGGTATGAATGAAGTCGCAAAGTCTAAAATGGGCAGACCTGTAATAGGAGAACCAAAAAACGTTAGAACAGAGATTCGGTTTGATAAATCAACTTTAAAGAAACTTGATGAACTCTGTAAAAAAGAAAAAATGAGCCGTTCTGAATATGTCAGAATGCTCATTAACAAAGTAAAATAAAAATAGGGAACGTGATTTAGTTTGGCGACCGAACACGAACCCTAGAAAATCGGATGTTGATGTGTTTCATTGTTTGCGACAAATTCACATCATCATCAAGGCACAAGGCCACTAGTAGTATACCATGTTTTATACGTACAAAACAAATGTAAATTTAGGCCTTGTGTAAAATTCCACTATTTAGGTTTACACAAGGCTTTTTATATTTTATGGAGAATGTTATGGAAAAAGGAAATGTAATCACCTCCGCTTATTATGCAGATAATAAGATTTACGAGGTAGGAATTGATTTATCACTAACTCCTTACGATTTATTTGAAATTTCAAAGAGAGAAGATTATCAATCTCTAAAGGCCTTCCTTCATAATTACGGAATATTAAATAAACGTAATTTGACGTCCTTGGATTCATTTGAAAAGGAAGTGCAGAAGAATATTGAGCTTTACCGCCTTCAACTTTAATGAGGGTCGGTTCTAAGAGAACAGGATATTCTTTATCGTTATCGACAATGGAAATGTTTCTTATTTCTATATCACAGTTTGAATCGTTTATAAGGTGAATATAGAGCAAAGCAGTCTTATTTTGTAACTCATAATCAATTACTTTTGAGTTAAAACGTATGACTCTGAAACTAGGAATAATTTTATTGGCGATATCGAGTAGTGATTTAAAAGTATTTAGTAATTTCATGTGTTATACCTCCGTATCAATTATACACATGAACATGACAGAAAGGAGAACGAAGAAAAATGAAAGCATATGTGACTGTGAAAGATGTGATGCTTGTTTTACCTGTAAAAGATACACAAGCTAGAAAGATTTTACATAATCTACGCAAACAAAAAGACAAAAAAGGTGAAATATTTGAAGGATCATATCGAGACACTATGCTTGGAAAGATTCTTGCAGTTCCCACTCCAATATTTGTTGAGTATTTTCCTGAGACTAAAAGTGCGCTTAATGACATTTGGAAGGAACAAATAAAAAGCACTCTTGGACAAGAGTGCTAGGGTAGTGAGCCCTGCATAAATTAACCACATGATTATTATATCACAGAAAATTAAAGGAGTAATGAAAATGACAAAAAAAGAAGAAAAAGAAAATTGGGTGATTCCCAATTTTGATAACTATGAGATCAGTAAGTTAGATGACAAGTATCTCATTAATTTGAAACCTAAGCCAAAGAATTATGTAGTTGCATGTACATTCATTAATATTGCTTTACTTGCATTGAATGTATGCGTATTTTTATCTACTAAGGTGTTGGCTACAACAATCATCCAGGTAGTTAAGTAATATGACGAAGGATGAGTTACAAACAAAAATTGACGGGTTTATTGAAGAAGAAACAGCGGATGAAAAAAGTAAGAATACCATTCGTAAATACAAGCATGTTGCTACTTTGTTTGTTAACTCATTGCCTGATGGTGAAATACAGAAGTCCGATATAGTTGGTGTTAAAGATAAACTGCTGCATGATTATAAAATCAGTACAGTAAACAACTATATTGTGATCATTAATAAATTTATTAAATATAGCGAAATCATTGATGCGGATGATGATTTTAATTTCCTGAAACTTAAAAAATATTATTCAAAAAACTTATTGAAGAACGTAAGAGTCCAGAAAGATGATTCTTTGGATGATATTTTAGAACCTAATGAATTTCAAAGGCTATTGAAAAAAGCCCGTGAAATCAATCGTATGGATTTATACGAGATCATGAAGGTATTTGGATATACGGGCATTCGATTGAGTGAATTACAGTTCTTCACTGTAGAAGCAGTAACGGATGACAATGTGTATGTTATGAACAAAGGAAAAGGTCGAGGAATCATTCTACGTTCAGACTTGCGCAGAGAACTCCTTAAATACTGCAAGGACAACAAAATTGACGAAGGATGTATATTTACATCTTCCGATAAGAAAAGTCCTGTAAATGCTCGTGTGTTATCTAGAGACTTAAAGATGATTGCTGGTAAATGTAGAGGGATTAAGCTTGGTAAAGTACATCCTCATGCATTTAGGCATTTGTTCGCCATTCAGTATTTGATGCAGAATGGTGAAAATGCGATTGCAGAACTCGCGGATATTCTTGGACATTCTAGTTTAGAAACTACAAGAATCTATGTTCGTACAACAAGGAAAATGAAGAAACAGAATCTTGAATCGTTGAGTTATGCGAAAAGGAAATAATGGGTATGAAAGAAGCTACTAATGTTAATACAGGTGATGTTATCCAGGTTCAAAATGCATCATATGAAGTTCTACAGGTAATTCCTGATGCAGTTTATATGTTTGAAGAATATGGAATAACAGCTGCTCTTGTACAAAGAAAAAATGTTTCTTGTATAGGTGCAGCATATCGTTTTTATCATGTAGAAGGAAGGCTTTATGAGCTTGTGATTCTACCTAAAAGTAATACAAGAAATAGAAAGAAAATAGAGACAATATCTTTGTTTTGAGGATAAGAAATGAAACACAGTTTTGAAGCAGAAATAGCCGACAAATACGGCATTGAAGTTGCTGTTGTATTTGATATGTTTTGTTTTTGGATCAACAAAAATGAAGCAAATGAGAATAACTATCGTGATGGAAAGTATTGGACGTTTAATTCTGCAAAAGGATTTAAAAAAATATTTCCATACTGGAGTGAAAAAAAGATACAAAGAATACTTCAAAAAATGGTTGATGAAGATTTGATTATCAAAGGAAATTACAATGAAAATCCTTGGAATCAAACAAGCTGGTATGCATTTGGAAATATGGGCGAAAAGTTAAAAAACGCTTTATCTATCGATTGGTCAAATTTGTCCAATGCATTTACCGAATCTGTCCAATGTACAAAAGACAAATCTGTCCAATGTACAAAAGACAAATCTGTCCAATGTAAGACAGTTAATAAAACATTTATATACACAGTTAATAATAAAAGAAATATAAAAGAAAGTTCCGACGACACTGATTTATCAGCATCAGAAACAATCCCTTATGTTGAAATTATTGACTACTTGAATTCTAAATGTTCAAAGCATTACAAACATAGCAATCGAATTGCTAGAGATAAGATTCATGCTAGATGGAATGAAGGATTCAGGTTAGAAGACTTTAAGCTTGTGATTGATGTTAAAGCTTATGATTGGTTAAACGATACAAAAATGAACAAATATTTAAGGCCTGACACATTGTTTGGATCTAAGTTTGAAATTTACTTAAACAGTGTGATACCGGTTCAGGAAGCAAGTAAATTTGTGATCAAGAAAGGAATGAAGATGTAATGCAGCCAGTTAGTGAAATAATCCAAAAACAAAATAATGAAAACCATGAGAAATATCTTAAAAGCAAACATTGCCAAAGCAATTGTGATAAATGCATGGCAGCAGGTGCATGTGGCATTTGGGAAAAGCCAGCGTATTACGACGGGAAATACTTGGTGGCTGCAACAAAGGTGTTCTGTTCAAAAAGAAATGACTGTGAGAAACTATCAAGCTATCGCAGTGAGTGGATTGAGAAGAACAAAAAGAACAGTGGCTTAAAAGATTTGTTGAACAAACGAATCAATGATTTCGTTGCATCTGATCCTTGGCAGGAAGCAATCAAGAAAATGGCAGTGAATTACATTGATGATTGTAAAAACAATTTTGCAGAACATACTCCTTGCAATTGGTTGATGTTTTTAGGACAGAGTGGATGTGGGAAAACACATCTATGTTCTGGAATCAGTAATTGGTTGTTAGAACAAAATAAACGTGTTCTGTACGTCAGATACATTGAGTTGAGCAATTCTATTAGCAACTTTGATTATTCGCTTCTAGAACGTGCTAAACACGCTCAAATCTTGTATCTAGATGATTTGTTTAAATCTAGTGCCAATCGGTTGGATGATAAAGCAATCTTTGATTTGATTGATTATCGCTATAACAACAACATGCAGACAATCATATCCTGCGAAAGAACAAGCCAGGAAATGATTGATATCAATGAAGCGGTAGTTGGACGAATTGTTGAAAAGTGCAATGGTTTCTTCTTTGAAATTGAGAAAGAGCCTGGAAAGAATTATAGGTTGAACTGATGGCAAAGAAAAAATATAAAGTTCTTAGAAAAGTAAGAACGAAGGGTGTTGTTTATTTGATGCAAAATCCGGATAATCCATTAGATATCAAGGGTGAGGTAACAGATTTAGAAGTTATGGCAGATTTGAAAATAACGCCGTCTAGATTTAACTCTTATGTATCAGTACTTGAACCGTTTTATAAAGGCTGTGTTTTGATTGAAAAAGAAACGTCTGATAAGCGGTATTTGACAAATGAGCCGGTTTTGATTCATACCACAGAAAGTGGCAGAAAATACTATGCATATCCAGACTGTACAGTGAGGTACACAAAAAAAAGCGGTGGTATGAAAACACTGTCGAATTATAAGCATAAAACAAAATGGAAGGTAAAGATAAATAAAAAAGAAGTGAATGCAGCCAGGATATTCGCAAAAGCTTTTATAAAGAGAGATTTAAATTCAGATGATTGCGTTCTTGTTTATGGAAATGAACTCAAGTTAGATGCGATTGATGTTGTTGATAGAAGCAAATGTGCAAGCATAACAGGTTCTTTAGCAAGTTCAAGATATGAAAGAAAAAAAATCGGACTATATAAACATGGTGTATTGGTTAGATCTTGGCCATCGAGCAGGAAAGCGGCTAAAGATTTATTTTGCAGTTATCAAACTGTTTTAGATACATGCCATGGAAAAGTGAAAAAGCCATCGTTTGATGTTCGATTTTTATAAGGTAAATATGGCACGAAAAATATACGGAATATACAAGGATGATCTTCCTGTTTGTATTGGAACAGAAGATGAATGTGCATTGTTTTTAGAAACAACAATCAATACATTTAGATCCATGTGTTCCAAACAGAAAAAAGGAAAAATAAAGCGTTCAAGGAATGGATTTATAATCGTAAAAATATGTGAAGAATTGGAATTGGAGGAAATAGAATGATTGAATCAAAAGTTATTGAAAAATTTATGCAAGAACATGGTTTAGAGCCATATGATGCATTTGATGTGGATGGTGAGTTTAAGCAATGCAACCCACTGTATTTCAATGAAAATTTAGAATTACGATCAATGGATCTTGATTCTAGAAATCTTGATTTCTTTGGTGGAAAATATTGTTTATATAGATTATTAACCGGTAAAGATCATGTTGAAGTTGTTGCCGAAGAAAAGAAAAATCTTGTTTGTAAGTTATCTGTTAAAGGCTATGTTATGTCGGATGAAGAATTTGATTATTTAAAAAAAGCATGTTGTATAGCAAGTGATGTTGCGTCTGAAAAAGACGAAAAAAACATTTATAGAAATTTGCAAGAATATTTAGCGACAGGTGAAATAGACTAATGGATTACATGATGTTAGAACCGTGTACAAATGAATGCATAGTAAAGAAACAGTTATTAATAAGAATGTTTTCACATATAACAATAAAAAGTATGAACAAGAAACGTTGTTTTAAATAGGAGTAAAAAAGATGAAAGTGAATATTACATACACGGATATTCAGAAAGAGGAATCGACATATTAGGTGTCTATTCAACCGAAGAAAAAGCTTTAAAGGTATTATATGAAATTCAAGATGCCATTGAAGATACGGGCTTTTACAGGATTGATAATATTGGTCATGGTACTTACGCATTTAGTAAAGGTGTTTTAGTATATCAAATGCCACAAGATGAGGATGTGATTGTATGAACAGTAACGAAGACAAATATTGGGAATATGACGAAATAGAATATAATTATAAACTTCATTTCACAAGATTTTACGAAGATGAAATTATCGCAACTGTATATGAAGATGAAGAGTTTTCTCAATTCTATGCGGATTTTGAGATTGAAGATATATATGAAAGTGACGAGCCTTATGATTTATATGCAGAAACGATTGAAGAGGCTAAATTGGAAGCAGAAGAAAAAATTCTTGAGCTTGTTCAAGAGCAAGTTGAATATCTGCAAAGTTGGATTCATAAGTTTAAATCAATTGATTAGGAGAAAGAAAATGACAGAAAAAGATTTAGATGAATTTGAAAATGAATTCGGATTTAAATTGTTGCCTACATCATTTAAAAAGCCTTTGTCAGAGATTACAAAAGAAGAATACAGAGAGCAAATTGAATGCTTATACAACGCAATTATTAATGATAATTCAAATGATGATGATTTAATGATTGAAGAAAGAATTGATACATTAATTAAAGTGTATGAAGGATACATTGATGAGAACAACCAAAGTATCAAAAAACACAAAAATCTTTTAATCGAGAAATTGGACGATAGGAATTATGGGTATCCTAAATTATATGTCGAAATAATAGAAGAATATATGAGAGAAAATGAATTGTTTGAAATGTTTATTGAATCGTTAAAATACGCAAAGACAGGAGAAATAAAATGAATAATAAAGAATTGAAAAAAAACTTAAAAAAGGAAAGAAAAAAGCAAAGAGAAGATGCTATAAAAATAAATACTTTTATCAGATTAGATAAAAGCAGTGCTTCTGAAATCGATAAACAAATTGAGCAAACTTATTTATCTTTGCAAAAGAATATTAAATTTGTCTGTACCAATAAAGACTTGATGAACAGTATGCTAGATGAATTAGACTACATTGTTTACGCATCAAAACTATATGGTGGAAAGCACGTTATGGAAGAATTGGATAATCGTTACAGAAATAAATTAATGAGTTAAAAGGGAGAATGAAAATGATTAATTTAAAGAACGGATATGGAATTACATCTGATGGAAAAAGCTATACGCTAATTCAATATGCAATTCAAACTAGCAAAAATGGTGATGAAAAGGAAATTCAGAAATCAATTTCCTTTCACTCAACTTTAGAGAGTGCATTACAAGGTTATTCAAACTGTAGAATGGCAGATTTAGTTAGTGACTATGATATGGATTTAAAGTTCGTTAAAGAAGCTATAAACGAGCTTAAAGAGGAATTAAAGACATATGAATAAATATCAGGAAACTTTAAAAAGATTAGAAGGAATGGTTTTAACTAGTCCTTTCAAAAATGATGTTGGTGATGGTGTTGTAGACATGAACAATTTGTACAAATGCGGAACACAGCTGCAAAATGAATATCTTAATAATTTAAATGTATTGAAAGAATTAGTTGATAAAGCAGAATCATTTGAGTGGATTCCTGTTTCTAAAAAGCTTCCAGATGAGCATGATAGCATCTTTGCTAAATTGTATGAAACAGATGTAGTGAACGATATGCTTTGGAGAACGCGATCAAAAGAGGTGCTTGTGACTATTGAATATGAAAACGGTGCAAGAACTGTTAAATCATCACATACAACTGATGGCAAATGGTGGATAGAAAAGGAAACTACATTAAGTAAATTTAAAGTTATAGCTTGGATGCCAATGCCTGAACCTTATATGGAGAATTAAAATGAATGAGATTAAAATACCTTCAATTGAATTTGTTCGATTGAAAAAAGGAATTACAGAAGAAGAATTAAATGATTACATGGAAGAAAATGATGATGGTAGCTTTTTTGTTTATTTGAGATACAAATATGATTTTGAAGAAGAATGGACTTATTCGATTGAATGTGCATTATATGATTATTGCAGGTTTACTGTATGTTGGTTAAATGATTGGTATGAAGGTCAACAAAATGTTGAATTTTTGGCTATAAGTAAATTAGGAGAAGAATATGGTTGCTGAAGAAATGTTTACTCAATTAGGTTTCATAAAATGTGATGGTGTATACAGAGAAGGTGAAACGCTGCTTTATGAAAAAACAATATGTGATGGTAGAGATGTGTTATATGTGAGATTCTTACATGGAATGGTTCGTGTTACTGAATTGGCAAATTATGTATATAACATAGACGGGAAACTCATGAAGGCTATTTACAAGCAAATGGAAGAACTTGGCTGGCTAGATTCAGAACGTAAAGCTATATATCACCTTACAAAATTTGAATATGATTTATTGAATGAAGATAAAGAAATTCATGAGTGGTATTTTAAATGTTTTGATCATTTGATGAGGCTGAAAAAGCAAGGCCATTTTAGAGATGTGAATATAGAAAAGCAGATTGGTGAAATATTGCTAAATTGTGAGGTAATTAAATAATGCAGAAAGCTATATTACTGAGTTTAGATGATACGTATGAAGAAGAATTGATTAGTAGTACTGGTAAACACAAAGAAGATTACATCGGTCAAGTTGGTAATATTGTTCATCAGCAAAACATTTGCGTACTAGTTGGCACGACTGGATATTTGTACGACATCGAATTTAATGATGGTGCTAGGTTTTGTGTTGATAGAGAACAAATTGAGTTTGTCGAGGAAAATGAATCATGAATTATTTTATTGTAGGATTCTTCTTTGGTGGAATTATTGAAATGGTTCTGTATTCGGTTGTTGTATCTGGAAGAATCAACAATTTAGAATATCAGAACAAGCAAATGATTTTTGAATTAGAACAAAAGGAAAAGGAATTAGCTACATACAGATGTATGTATGCTAGTTCTTATGATGGATTTGAGGATACGAAATGATCAGCATGAAAGGATATCAACCAAAAAAGGTTGATATAAGCAAAGTAAAACCACCTAAATGTTTGGTGGAATATAAAATACCTGAATATGAATACAGAGTAGCACAGGATAAATATTGGGAAGATGTTGAAGACTATTTAAATAACGGATGGAGTATTTTTAATGTTATAAACCATTTGATTATTTTTAGAAAGGAAAAAGATGTTAAAGAAATACAGGATTAAATATATCAAAGACAATAATATTTGTGTGATGGAAGTTCAGGAGGAATCAAAAAGTATGGCAATGTACAAATTTTATATGAAATTTCCATCATGCAGCATTGAGGAAATTGAAGAGATTGCATAGGAGAGAAAATGAGTAAAACGGATTATGAAGAATATGTAGATGTTCAGGTGGATACACTGATTAAAAAACTTGAAATGTTCAAGATTTATGAAAGAAAGTTTAAATCGTTGGATGGAATTTTAAAGGATTTGGAGGTTCGCAAAAAAGAATTTTCAGATCCAAAATCTCCATCTTTTGAACAAAGGCTGGATTCAAAGAAAAATAAGGATATTACAAATGATGTTCTTGTAAAGTTTATTTCAAAAGAAAAAGTGCTTGAAGACGACAAGAATCTTATCTTAGGAAAGATGAGAGAGGTTGAAACAATTATTGATCTTATTCCAAATGATGATGTTCGTTTATATATGAAACGTCATTATATCGATGGAGAGTCGTTTGAGAAGCTTTCAGGAGAAAAGTACTGTAGCAGAATGAAAATGTATTACGCAATGAAAAAAGAGCTTAAAAAGCTCGTTATGGGAGATTTAAGCAAATGATAGAGATATTAAAAAGAATAAGGGAATGGGTTGGAGATCATATTGATGAAATGATATTATCTGGTTTTATTATTACTATATTTGTTTTATGTGTGTTATATGCGATTGTTGCTTCTAATGGTTCAAATAATACATCGTCTAATACATCATCACATTGCAGCACTACGTTTATACCTGTCTACAATGGAAGAATAACTACTTTAATTCCAATAACCAGGTGTTATTAATTATATGGAGATTTGAATAAATAAGTGAGGATGAACAATGCAGAAAGTAATCAGATCATACATTTTTGATGGGAAAAGTTTTGAAGAATTGCAAAAAGCATTAGATGAAGGCTATGTTGTTGTTATGGCAAATAAGGTTGGGAAATGTGATGATGCTATTGAATACATTCTTGAAAAGAAAGACAAAGAAGTCTCGATTGATGTTATTGTTAAAGGATTAAGAGAATTTGCAAAAAGACTTTATGCAAGTGATGAACAAACAGAGTGGGTTAAGACAGGAATTTTACAAGCGGCAAAGCTCATTGAAGTAGGTCAAATAAGATGAGATTAATTGCATAAATATGTGGTTGAAAATTTCATAAAGTTTTTATTTGAGAAAAGTGTTACAAAGTAGCCTATTTACTAGGCTTTTAAAAGGTTTGTAGTTAGTCTGATAATATATAGTTATCGGACATATGAAGGAGTTCAGATGATAAACAAAATTAAATGGTTTTTTAAAAGATTATTCTGTAAGCATGAATTTACTTGGTGTGTAAAGAATGATATGTTTTTTTCTCTCAGCGGTGAGACTCAGTATCTTGTGTGTTTGAAATGTGGGAAAGTGAAAGATACAAGATATATTAAATTTGATTAAATGTGTGCTTTATAGGATTGTCAAAGAAAAGAGGAATAAAATGAATAAAATATATAAATTATTAATGGTTGGAATGATTGGTATTTCCTTATTTGGATGTGCTTCTATGGATCGTTTTGGCACTGATGTTAAATCAGATTTGAATGGTGGATTGAATAGGATAATCAATGTGTATACAGCAGATGGAAAAATTATAGCTAGCTATGAGGGAAGAATAGATATTGAAACAAATGATGGTGGATATGTAAAATTTGATTATGATGGGAAAAGATATGTTTATTATAATTGTTTTGTAGAAACGATTGCAGATAAATAGGAGTGATAATGTGGAAGATTTCATAAAAGATGTTTCCCAGTTAAAACTTCTTAAATCTAAATATCGTCCTGCTTTATCTAAACTGCGTAAGCTCGATATTTCTCTTGCTTCCGATATTTTGTTTCCTCTTTATTCTCTTACAGGTAGACCCGCTATCGATCCCACTGTTTTAGTTCGTTCTTTCGTCTTGATGAATCATCTTAAGTATTCTTCTATCAAACTTTGGTGTGATGATCTTGCCAATGATTCTTTACTTCAATATCTCATTGGCTCTTTTAATCCACCTAATTCTTCTTCTCACTATGACTTTATCATTCGCCTTACTGGCTTTGATCCGCATTTGTCGGACTTGGCTCCTCAATCTTTCATTACTAAGAAAAAATTTAAGAATAAGCCTGCCAAAGGTGAAAAACTTATTAATTTCACCAAAGATGACACTTCTTCTATTTGCGATAAATACAGAAACGGTGCAGAGTTCGACAGAGATCGCCTGTTGTTCACCATGCAATCTCTTTTTAACGCTATCGCCGTGATTCCTTCTCTTGATATGGGCCTGATCGAACCTGCCAATTCGACTCTTTCTGGTGATGGCTCATGTCTTCATGTTCACGCTTCCTGTCACGGACATAAAGTTCAAGATGCTCCTGATTCTGACAATAACTATCGTTTCTCTGCACCGGATGCGGATATTGGGTGGGACAGTGATCTTGCTCAGTATTTTTTCGGCTTCACTTTCTACAATATCTCTTTCCACAACCCGTCTCTACACATTGATCTGCCTGTTTTTATCTCTCTGGAAAAAGCATCTCGGCATGATGCTTTGACCTGTGTTTCGGCTACGGCTCAGATGCTGGATATCAACCCGGATCTGAAACCTAAATATATGTGTCTAGACTCCGCTTCTGACAGTAACTCAATTTATCAGTTTTTTCAAGAGAAGAATATCATTCCTTTGATTGATCATAATAAACGAAGAAAATCGATTGAATCTAAAACTGGTGAATCTATCAATTCGGATGGTATACCAGTCTGCAGTTGCGGTCACACCATGACATATGATGGATATGACCATACTCGTTACAGAAAGAAATACCGCTGTCCTTTGAAAACCGGACTTATTGATTCCTGTCCTTTTGCACAAACATGTTCTACATCTGACTATGGAAGAGTTGTTTATGTTAAGGACAAAGACAATGAGCCTAGATTTAAAGGTCCTGTTTCTTATGGTTCACCTAAATGGAAATCTATTTACAAAGATCGTACCTGCACTGAAAGAATCAACAATGCAGTATTAAATACTTACGGCTTACACAAGATGCATCTACGCAATGGTGCAAAGAACGGATTCTTCTCAATCATCGCAGGAATCAACCTTCATCTTGATGCGTGGTTGAAAGCAGAGGTTTAAGAATTGAAATTTTTAAAAAATAAGTGATTTTTCACTATTTTTAGTGCGCCTTGTTTTCTATTAATAGCTTTATAAAGCTATTATTTATCTATTTCCAAGACTTTTCTTTTATTTACTTCCTACTTTTCGACTCTACTCATCCAATGTATATAATGTGTTTACAAGTAGCCAAAGCTCGCGCGGTTCAAGCATCCAAGCAATGGTATCTAAACCATAGTTAAGATCATATAAACCGTTTAAATGTTTTGTAATTGTGTAAGGTTTGCAGCTAGATCCATTTAGTCGATCTAGTTTTTTTTCTGTAAATTCAATATATTCATTGTTATTCATTTTTAAAACCTCCATTCATTATCTTCAAAAATAGTTATAACAAGTGTATAAAGTTCTTTGCTTACTTGTTTAGAATCAACTAAAAGTTGATCATAATAAATATTTATAACTTTTTTATTTTCGATATAAGCAAGATCAAAAATAAAAGATTCAATATGATCCACTAAACATTCATAATGAAAATCATAAATAATGTAATTACCTGAAATAAGATCATTCATATATGATCTTATTCTTGCGTATTTATGTAATAATTTAATTTCTAAAAGTTCCATTGTTTAACCTCCTACAATTAATAAATAAGTGGAAGTATGATATTTAAAAGGCCCAATATTATGCCCATAATTAAACCAGATGTACATGCTGCTAAATATAATTTTAAAAACGCAAGTATGAGCACCTGGACGGCGCTCATCTTGTCAAGATCTTTGCGTGTTAACATACTTTTTTACCTTTTGAAACGACTTTTCTAATTTCTCTAAAAATTAAATAAGTCAATCTTTCTTCAGCTTGGCACTTAGTGAATTTACTTTTTTCTTGTTCGTTTTGTTCAAGAATTGAAGCAAGATCATCGACGGCGCTTCTATTGTAGTAGTAACAAGTATCTAGAACGCTTGGGAGTCCTTGACACCATTCAATAAATAAATCCTGAATACTCATGTTTCTTTTGTCGTATTTAACTTTTTCATCATAGAAACAGTCATAAATTGCGTAAGCGTATACGCTGAACATGTCGATTTGTCTTCCGTGTTTTGTATCTTCTTCAAACTTTTCGATATATGCGTATTTATCGTAACCAGTAAAATCTACATTATCACATACATAGTTTTTAATATTTTTTACAGCTTCTTTTGAATAAGTCTTTAACATTTTCTTTTTTAGCCCGTCTATGATAAAATAGAAAAGCAATATATACAAGACGGGCTTAACCTCCTGAATTTTGTGTATATTTGCCGTTGTTGTGGACTCCTGGAAGCGGCCAAACTTGAAAGGGGTTCACGTTTTTTTTATTTGTTTTTATTCATGTCTTTTTCAATCAAATCTATTATATAAGCGGTTTTACTTGGTTGTTTATCAAGCCATTTTATAAGGTCTGTATTTTCTTTTCTAACTCTAATTTCGTATTTCCTATAATTGGCTTTATTAAATTCTTTTATATATTCTATTTGATTGAAAGAACCACTTTTTTTTCTTACAATGTTTACACCTCCTAAAAACTTGACTATTTAAACAAACGGCGCTATAATTTATTTGCTTATTTAATGACGCTATTCATTGACTTTTATGTCTATGAGTAAGCGCCCTTTTTTTATGTCTAAACTTATTTTTATATGAAGTTTAAACAACAATTTATTTAATAGGCTTATAAACTTATCCATACTATCAAGTCCAATCTAAGCAATTTATAGTTGTCTTGGCTTGGCTTTATGAGTAAGCGCCGTTTGTTTTGTGTAAGCTTTTTATTTAGCTTACACTTACATTATAAGCATATACATGTATATGTCAATAAAAAATTAATAATATTTTTTCGGTGCTCATTTTTTCAAAAAGCTTTTGTCTTTTCAAACGTGCTTGCAAGCGCCTATTTATAAGGCTTTTAAGCGTGTTCGGTTCTAGTCTTATAACATATAGTTAACAGACCTTTAAATATATACATGTATGGACGTTGTGAACGTCCTTTTTTTGTGGGTTTTGCTTCAGTTCCAGGAAGACAAGTAGCACGCTTGAACGCATGGAACGGGTGCGCATGATTCAATGTATTGGAGTGATGAAAGACTTATTGCATATATAAGAACGTGCGCGCGTGTTCTATTAATACAGCTATAGCCATGTTATGAAAGAACGCTTACAACACGACATGTTGAAAGATGTTTCAACACAATAATAAATATATGAATGTCATATGATTGAAGCCGTTAACGGGGCGGTGTGGTGGTAGCTGCATAGGTTTGATTTTTAACCCTGAAAGCGCCCAGGGCTGGGATCAGATCAGCATAGACCCCCCTATCTTTCAAAAGTTTTTTGCGTTTTGGGGAACGGCGTGGGGAGTTCAAAAAAACTGGGTCATGGGTGTGCGACAAGGGGGTAAAATCTGAATTTCTGCATTTTGTACAGTGTACAAAGAAAAACCGTGATATTCTGTAGTCGTGAAGATTGGAAAACATCTTCTAGAACAAACAAGGTAGTTCTTGGATTGTTTCATTTTAGTGCCCGTTGAAAAAGACCTGTGGAAACATGGGTCTTTTTCATATCACTGCATTCAAAGTGTTTACTGTTAGTTTTTGTCGTCCTTTAAATCTGTTAACTGTAGTTATGGTCAAAACTTTGAATGTAGCGATATGAAAAAATATTATGGTTCAGAAGCAACAAAAACAGGTGCTAGAAATTATGCTAGAAAATTTTACTCAAGCAAGGCTTGGGAAAGAAAAAGCAAAGCGTATAGAAAGGCACATCCACTTTGTGAAAGATGTTTGAAAAAAGGTATCTATACCAGGTCGACTTGTGTGCACCACAAAGTGCACATTGACCAGGACAACTATAGAGATATACACATTCTATTTGGCGATTCTAATTTGGAAGCGTTGTGTGACTTATGTCATGCTGAAGAACATTCCAAACGTAAACCATCTTTTGAATTTGATGAAAACGGAATGCTTATAGGATGTGGAAGGGAGGATGATGAATGCAAAAAGGAGCATGGAAAAAAAGAATCAATTCACAACTAGAGAATTTAGGCACATTTTCTCCTGAATATTCGGTTGCGGTTGATTCACTTGCAGATGCCTTGGCCCAATACGATTCGACAATGAAGCAATGGAGAGATTCAAGTAAAGCAAATGGCTACAAATCACTACAGATGGTTGTTGAATATACGAACAAGGGCGGTGCAACGAATTTATCACGCTCGCCATACTACATTATTACCGTTCAATTACGTGATCAGATCATGAAGTACTGCAAAGAACTTGGCTTGTCACCTACTTCACTTTCAAAAACAACAGAAGTATCCGGAAAAAAAGGTGATGAATTGGATGAGTTCATGAGCAGATTTAAATGAAATATCTAGACATTTATAAAGAACGTATTAAATCGGGTGAAGATGTAGTCGGTAAGTGGATAAAGCTTAATCTTCAATATGTTGAAAGAGGTTTAGCAAATGGAGATTTCTTCTATGATGAGAAAAAAGCGGAAATGCATATAGCGTTTATTGAAACGTTTTGTCATCACGTAGAAGGAAAAACAACAAAAGTGAAGCTTGAGCCTTGGCAAAAATACTATATTGCGTGCATATTCGGACTTGTTGATAAGAATGGAAAAAGACAGTTTCGTGAAATACCTACGGTCATGGGTCGAAAACAAGGAAAATCATTTCTTTGTGCAGGTATTGAACTTGATGTTGGATTTACCTCCGATGAAGCAGGTATGCAGATATACAATATAGCGCCAAAGTTAAAACAAGCGCAGATCATTTACAATGTTCTGTATCAAATGATGGAACACTCTAAAGCATTGAGTCAAAGAGTGAAAAAGCGTAGAACAGATATCTACATGAAACAGAACAACTGTAGATGGGAGCCAATTGCCTTTGCATCTAAGAAGTCAGATGGATTCAACCCATATTTGACAATCTTTGATGAGTTTGCAGCCTGGGAAGGTGAAGCAGGTATGAAAATGTACAACGTTATGTTGTCGGCAGGTGGTGCAAGACCTGATCCACTTTATATTCCTGTAAGTACCGCAAACTATATTGATGAAGGATTATATGATGAACTATTTGTTCGTGGAACATCTGTTTTACTTGGTACGTCTGATGAAAAACAAATGTTGCCTTTCTTTTATATGATTGATGATATTCAAAAATGGGATGATCCTATTGAATTAAGAAAAGCAATGCCAAACCTTGGAATATCGGTTTCTTATGAATATTTGCAGAATGAAATTTTAAAAGCACATAGCTCACCTACATATAAGGCGGAGTTCATCACAAAGTATGCGAATATCAAACAGAATTCAACGGAAGCGTTGTTTAGTGCAGAAGATATCAACAAAGTCAAAGGTGAAGAACTTAGATTTGAAGATTTTGCGCACACATATGCAGTTGGTGGAATTGACTTGTCACAAACAACCGATTTAACAGCCGCATCTGTAGTTATACGAATTCAAGACCAGGACTACATATTTACTCATTTTTGGCTTCCAACATTAAAAATCAAGGAGCTAGAAGAAAGAGACAAAATACCATATACAAGATTTATTCAATTGGGATATTTAAGCCCAAGTGGGGAAAACTTTGTACGGTATGAAGATGTAACGCAGTGGTTTGAAATGTTACGTAAGAAATACAAGATTTATTGTGTAGTCGTTGGATATGACCGTTATTCGGCTCAGTATCTTGTGGATGATATGAAGAAATATGGATACAAGATGGATGATGTCATTCAGGGAACTAACCTTACACCGGTTATTAATGAATTTACGGGATATGTAAGAGATGGATTTGTTCATACAGGAACAAATGGACTTTTACAAGCACACATGTCTAGTGTGGCATTAAAGAAAGTTGCGGAGGACAATCGTGTTCGCATGATTAAAACTGATCCAAGAAAACATATTGACGGATATGCATCTGTTATTGATGCATATACAGTAAGACAAAAATGGTGGGATACATTTAAATACCGCCTTGAAAACAAGAAAAGGAAGGTGAATTAGTGGCTAAAAGCAGAAGAAAAAGATTTGGTTTGCTAGGAAGTCTATTAGGACTAAATAAGCCAGCACCTAAACAAAATCAATTACACTCAATGTTTGCAAGCTTAGGTGGATATTCACCAGTGTATTCATCCTATGATGGTGGAATATATGAGATTGGACTATGCAGAGCATGTATCAATCGAATTGCTACATCATGCGGAAAGGCTTCACCTGAACTTACAAACCAAGAATACAAAAGCAAGATATATAACTATTTGGTTAAGAAAAAGCCAAATCCTTATATGACAGCTAGTCAATTTTACAAAAGATTGGCAACTATCTATTTTGCAGAAAACAATGCTTTCATTATTCCAATTGAAGATGAATATGGAATGATAAAAGGATTATGGCCTGCTGTTCCAAGTCAGTGTCAGTTAAAAGAAATCAATGGTGTAGTTTATATTTATTTTAATTTCATCTATGGCGAAACAAAATTGATTGAATACAGTAAAGTAGGACATCTAAGACAAATGCAGTATAAAAATGATTACTTTGGTGATACTAATGATGCATTTGATACAACAGCTAAATTGATGCTTGCCCAGGAAGAAGGAGCAATCAATGCAATCAAGTCGAGTTCTATTGTTCGATTCTTAGCTAAAATTTCAACACCAATTGACGATGATGAGGATTACAAGGAACAACAAAACATGATCTTAAGAAATAACCTGAACAAAAATGGAACAGGTGTATTTCTTGTTGATAATCGTTTTGATGAAGTAAAACCAATTGAAAGTAAACCACTATTAGTGGATGCCAAGCAGAAGCAAGCCATTGAAAATAGTGTATATAGCTATTTTGGAATTAGTGAAGCTATTTTACAAAATAAATATAAACCTGATGAATGGAATGCATTTTACGAATCAATTATTGAACCATTCTTTATTGAAGTTGGAGAAGTATTGAGTGGAATGTTATATTCCGTAAATCAGATTATGAATGGTAGTGAAATCATTCTTACAAGTGATCGTTTACAGTATGATTCGACACAAACAAAATTAAATGTTGCGACTCAAATGTTCGATAGAGGAATGATTGATACGAATGGGGCATTAAATATCATGAACAAAGCGCCTTTACCAGATGATGAAGGTAAGAAACGTTTTATTCGAGGTGAATATATCCAGGTAACTAAATCAAATCAAGGAGGAATTAGTTACAATGGGGAAACCGAACCACAGCAAAATCCAAATGCGCTCGATCCCGTTCCAAATGAACCCGGTGACGGAAAACAAACGGATTGATACTCAGTACTATGTTGAAGGATATGCTACAACATTTGAACCTTACGTTCTTTATCGAGATTATGAAGGTAATGATGTATATGAGTTGATTGAGCGTTCAAGTTTGGACAACGCTGATATGAGTGATATCATCTTCCAATTTGATCATGGAGGAATGGTATATGCACGTACAAGCAATGGTTCACTTATTGTTGAAGTAGATGAACACGGATTGTTTGTTGCAGCAGATTTAGGAAGAACAGAAGCTGCAAAACGCTTGTACGACAGTATTCAGGCAGGAATGGTTACTCAGATGTCATGGAGATACATGGTGGACGAGGAATCATATGATAGAGATAAAAAGACATGGACAACACGTAAAGTATCAAAAATTTATGATGTTTCGGCAGTGTCGATTCCTGCAAATGATCAAACATCTATTGAAGCAAGGGCAAAGTCTTTAATGGATGAAGACCGGGTTAAAAAAGAAAATGAAAAGAAACGAGAAAGACTGAGTTTGTTGTTGCAGATTAAGGAGGCTATTAATTAATGTTTACAGAGCAACAACTAGCAGCATTCAATGCAATGAATCACGAACAGATTCAAAAAAGATTTAAAGAAATTCAAGATGAGGTCAACAAAAACGATCCTAATACAAACTTGGAAATGTTACAGGCGGAATTTGATATCTTGCAAAAACGTGACAAAGATTTACAAGGCAAGGTTGCAAAACGTCAAGCGTTCTTAGATACTATGGCAAAATCTATTGTAGATGAAGATGAAGCTTTTGCTACACAACAGGAACAAGCTCGTAGCAAAGCACATCCTTCAATGCCTACAAACTTATCAGAACGTAAAAAAGGAATGGAAGACGATATGGAGTATCGTAGTGCATTCATGGAATTCGTTCAAAAAGGAAAACAGTCAGAAATCTTAAGACAACGTAGTGCAGAAGCAGGTGTGGCAGCTGATCTAGGTATTTTAATTCCTGAAACAATTGTTCAGAAAGTAATGACTGAATTAAGTAAATCACGTGGTTACTTATACAATGCAGTATTACATACAAATTTTCGTGGTGGTGTTAAATATCCTATCGGTTCATTCAAGGCTACATTTAAACGTATCACAGAAACAACAGTATCTGATCGTCAAAAGGCCGGTTCTGTTACAGAATTTGTACAATTTGGATATTTGATTGGTGAAATTCGTTTAGCACGTACATTACTACAAACTGTATTGACTGTAAATGCATTTGAAACTGAATTAGCAAAAGTTATTGTAGAAGCTTATTTGGAAGCTATGGATCGTGAAATTTTAACAGGTCAATCTGAAAACAATGAGTGTGAAGGTATTTTAACAGAAGCTAATAAAGTAAGTGGACGTATTAAAGCAGATCACATTATTGAATTTACTGATGAAGAAATGAAAGATTGGAAATCATGGCAAACAAAATTCTTTGCGAAGATTCCATTGTCAATGCGTAAATTAAAACCAGAGTTTGTTATGACTCCTGCAACATATGAAGCAAATATTAAAACATTGGCCGATGATAATAATCGTCCTGTTTATGCAGAAACATATAATCCTATTGATGGTGCAGAACGTGCAACATTCAAAGCTAGAACAGTTAATTTCGTTGAAAATGATACATTCAAAGATTTTGATGAAGCAAAAAACGGTGAATATTTCGGAATGTATTGGGTAGGAAAAGAAGCCTATGCAATCAACTCAAATATGCAGTTTGGTGTGAAGAAGTACTGGGATTATGAAAAGAATGAGGAAGTAACTCAGGCATTAGTTATCAATGATGGTAAAGTATTGGATCCTCAATACATCTTCTTGTTAAAAAAAAAAGTAGCTTAAGCAATGGAGATGTTACAAAAGATGAAAGCCAAACAGGAACACAATCATTAAATGATGAAGAACCTATTGTATTAGATGATGAGCCTAAGAAAATCACTCGAAAAAGCAGTACGAAGAAAGCTTAGGTGATAGATAATGGCATTCAATATTTCTGAAAGCCTTCTAGAACGTGTTAGAACTGCTGCTACAAGAGCTAAATCACATGCATATGATGATGAAATCAAAACATATATCAGAGCATGTTTATATGATTTGGATAGATTAAATATTCTATTTGATGAAGATGATTTAGAAGATGAAATTGTAGTAGCGGTAATAACATATGTAAAGTCAAAATTTGGTACAACGGATGCTTCATATAAAGAATCAATGGCTAAAACATATGAGGATTTACGTCAGATTCTTATGACAGATAAATCCCATAAGAAGGTGACATAGTATGGCATATGAATATACTCGTGAGAATAATCTTTATTATGATGTGGCATATCTGATTGAAAAAGAAAGATATGTGGATGCGGATGGTGTGGAACATGTTAACGAAACGGAGAAGGAAGTATTTTGTCGAGTTGGTGGAATTTATTCAAAAGAATTTAATGAAGCCTACCAGGCAGGCATACAGTTAGCGTATAAGCTTGTTATTCCTACTATTGATTACAATGATGAAACGACAGTGAAATACAACGACAAAAAGTATGCGGTTTATCGTACATTCCCATCCGGAGATACGATTGAACTATATGTTCAACAGGATGCTGGAGAATGGAAACAGTAAGACAACAGATTGTAGCTAAATTCACTGAACTTTTAGGTGAAGGAAAATTTGTATATGGCAGTTTCAAATCAAAACCCCATACCCCCTATGGGAATTATGCATTGGATTATACAAATAATTACTTTGCAGACAATAGAACGTATTGTAAGATTGGAACTTACATATATAGATTAGTGACTGATAAAAAAGATTTTGAATTAGAAGCTAAAATCGAAGACATGTTTGATGAATTAGAAATACCATACCAAACCATCACAGATGAAGATATAAACACTCAAAAAGTACACTGTACAGAATGGACGGTGACATTAGTTGGCCGTCAATGATGTATATTGCGATATGTCGCAACTTGGGCCTGAAATCAGAAAGATGATTCAAGAATATAAAGAGCATTCTTTGGCGCAGATTGATAGAGCAGTAGAAGAAACTACAAAAGATTCTAAAGACATTGTTAAAGCTAAGGCCAATGTAGAAGATAGAAACACGCGCAGAAAGGGCAAATATAAAAGGTCTATCACATATAAGATAGAACGTGAATTAGCACATACACGCGGTGTTATTTATGCGAGTGGTCATGAATACTCATTAACTCATTTACTAGAAAACGGACATAATTTATGGAATTCTCCTAGACGTACACGTGCATTTGAGCACTGGAAGGATGGAGAAACGAACGCAATCAAGGAACTGCCAAGTTTAATCGAAAAATATTTGAAAGGATAAAAACTATGGCAGATACAAACAAAGTTAAATACGGAATTAAAAATGTACATGTAGTTCCTATTGAGTCTGAAGAAGGTGGAAATGTTACGTATAGTACACCTGTAGCATGGAAGGGTGCTAAATCATTAACTCTAGATCCAGAAGGAGATACAAATACATATTATGCAGACAACACTGCATATTTTACAACAAACAGTAATAATGGATATTCCGGAAGTATTGAAATGACATACTTGGAAGATGCAATTAAAAAAATTATTTTTAATAATATTGAAACAGAGGAAGGAAACTTGGCTGAAGACGCTAACGTTCTACCTAACAACGTAGGCTTAATGTTCCAATTTGAAGGAGATAAAAATGCGACAAAACATATGTTCTTCAAAGTGGTATTTGCTCGCCCATCTGTTGAAGGTGAAACAAGAGAAGAAAGTATTGATCCAAATACTACAACTATGGACATTACAGCTATTCCTGTAGAAAAAGATGATCATGCATGGGTAAAAATTGACTGCAAAAAAGGTGATACAAACTATGCTAGTTTCTTTACGACTGCGCCAAAATTACCTACACCAAAAGCTAGTGAAGTGAGCCAAGAAGAGGGTACACCAGTAGCTGTACAAAGCGATAGTGGTAAGGAAGTGAGCACATTATAAGAGGGACATCCCCTCTTTGTGAGGTTATATGGAAACTACAGTAAAAATCGAAGGTAAAGAACACGGTGTCCTATATAAAGGGATTACAGCACGTATTTATAGAGAAACATTCAATCGTGATTTATTGATTGATATTCAACAGGCGCAAATGAATTTTGATGAAGGTATTAAAAAAGCGGTAGATGAAGACAGAGGGGATGAAAATGCATATTTCATTCTATTAAAAGAAGTTGGATCAGAATTTTTTGAACATTTACTATGGGCTTGCATCAAAGCGTACGATGTTAAAAATAACTTGGTTACTGAACCGTTTAATGTAATGGTAGATAATGTTGATGATTATGAATCATTTGTTTTAATTGGTGTTATTTTATTTGAAAAAATCGTTTATTCAAATAAGGCCACAGTTGAAGATGAAACTGAAAAAAAAGATGAAAAAAATAAGAAAAAAAAAGATTAACAAGCTATTCTGAATTAATTTTAGGATGCATGAATCTAGGGCTAAAAATGGATGAAATAGACAACATGGATATTGGAATGATGTTTGATTTAATTATTGCAAAAAACAACATGACAAATCGAGCTGAACAAAGCATTAATAAAAATAAATCCAATGTACGTGATGCAATCCAAGAAGACTTTGACAGATTTTAGGAGGTACTAAAATTGTCAGGTTATAGTCAAATAAAAGGTATCTCCGTAAAGATTGATGGAGATACTACAGGATTTCAGAAAGCGATAAATGAAATCAAAAGAGAAACATCAGGATTAGACAAAACAATGTCTAAACTAAAAGCTTCAATGAAGCTAAATCCGAATGATTTCTCGTCATTTGTGACATACCAAAATCTATTAAAGGATAAGATTCAGAGCACTTCTAAGCAATTGGATGTCTATAACAAAAAGCTTAAAGAATATCCTAAAACACAACAACAATGGACAGATCAAGTTAACAAATCAAAAGCCACGTTATCGCAATATCAGACTAAATTAAACAGTACTGAATTGGCGATGAGCGCCTTACAAAAAGAATATAAGACAAATCAAACTCAAATCCAAGCATGGAAAGATGCGATTGGTGATAGTTATCACACTACAGAACAATGTGAAACCGCAATTTCCACTCTAGCTGCTAGAAATAAAGAACTTTCAGTTTCTATGAAGGCAAATAGTGCTTCACAAAAGGAATACAATGCGAAAATTGCGGAACAAAAGAAAAATCTTGTTGACTTAGGAAGCACGTATGAGGAATCGCAAAGGACGTTTAATGGTCTAAGAGCTGGTGCAGCAGCATTAAACAATGAACTAAAGAGCTTGAATAAAAGCTTTATTACAGATAATGAAAATATATTAAAATTATCACATTCATTTGGTGTTGCTAGTCAGAAAGCAAATCAATTTGCAGAAACTATTAAACCATTGTCTGCGTTGTCAGCAGCGGTTATTGTCGGAGCAACAAAAACTGCAATTGATTTTGAGGATGCATGGACTGGTGTTACAAAAACAGTAAATGCAACCCCTCAACAGTTTGAAAAAATCAATGCAGGCTTAAAAGATCTTGCACAAAATACATCGAGTACATATCAAGATATTGCACATTATGCAGAACTTGCAGGACAAATGGGTATCCCTACAGATTCTATTGTTGGATTTACTAAAACTATTACAGAATTGGGTGATACTACAAATCTTGTTGGTGAAGAAGCAGCACAAAGTATTGCCAAATTCTCAAACGTAATGGTTTCACAGTCTAAAAAGACGAACACATATTATTCTCGATTAGGATCTACAATCGTAGATTTGGGAAATAAATTCTCTACAACCGAAGCAGATATTATGGATATGGCTACTAGACTAGGTGTTGCAGGTAAGATGGTAGGCTTTAATTCTAACCAAGTATTAGGATTATCAACTGCATTATCTTCATTAGGTATTGAAGCCGCTGCTGGTGGTAGCTCTGTTTCTAAAATGCTAAAGAAAATTGATATATCTGTTTCTACAGGAGATAAGAACCTGCAAAAGTTTGCAGAAGTGTCTGGCATGACTTCTCAACAATTCCAAAAGGCTTGGGGAGAAGATGCAGCGGGAACATTCTTAAAGTTTGTAGAAGGTATTGGAAAATCGGCGGATGTTACAAAAACATTGGATGAATTAGGCATTAAGGAAGTACGTCAAGCACAGTCAATGGGTGCTTTGGCACAAAGTTCGGATGTATTGGCTAGAGCATTAAATGTTTCTCAAAACGCATGGCAAGCGAATTCAGCCATGGCAACTGAAGCAGAAAAGCGATATGGAACATTAAAATCTCAAATGTCACAGACATGGGAAGCAGTTAAACAAGCCGCTGATGAATTGGGCCAGGCGTTTACTCCTACTCTTACATCTATTTTAAAAGTTGTAAAGAAAACAGCGAATGCATTCTCTAAACTAGATGATGGAACGCAGGAAACGGTTGCTAAACTATTGTTGCTTACCGCAGCATCATATCCTACCGCAAAAGGATTAGGAAAAATATTTAGTGGCGCTCAGAAGTTGACAAATGGATTTGGACAAGTTTCTTCATGGATTGGCAAAACGGCAAGTGAACTAAACGATTTAAGTGGCCCTGTAGATAAAACTAATGGATTATTGACAAAATTGTTTAAGCGGACTGGAGTTACAACAGAAGCATTAAAAAGTTCAAGTATTGCATTAGGTGGAGTTGGGATAGCTGTTGGATTGGCAGCTGCTGAAATTGCAGTGTTAGTTCCTATGTTTGAAAAGGCAAATAAAAAAGCTTTAGAAAATGCTGTTAAGAATGATGCAGTAGCTCAAAGTTATTTAAAAGTTGTAGACAGTGTTAGTTCGTTCAATAAAAAAATTGATGAATATAAAGAAAAATCAGAAACCATTTTGGCTACAAATGAACAGAATATTAATCAGTCTAATTCTTTGATGAGAACGATTGAACAATTAAATGGTGTAGAAAATAAAAACACTATACAGAAACAAATGCTGCAAGAAGCCGTCAACCAATTGAATGAAATCTATCCTGATCTTGGTTTAACAATTGATTCAAATACAGGAAAAGTTGCCGACAATACAGGCAAGGTGTTTGAAAACAATCAAGCGTTAGAAGAATACATTCAAAAAGTTCAAGAAGCTGCTAAACAAGAAGCGTATGCAGAAGCGATTAAAGAACAAACAAAAGCTTTAATTAAGCAACAGATGAAATATAGTGAAGTAACAGAGAGTGTTCATGGCTTAAATGACAAGATGGATGAATTAAAAGCGAAACAGTCACAAGCATTTAAAGATGGGGACACTGAAAAGGCATTAAAGTATCAAACTCAGATTGAGCAGTTGAGAAAGAAAATAGATGAAGCAAACGGTTCTTTAGCAACTATGGCAACTAAAATGCAAGAAACAAATAAAACTTTACTAGATCTCAATAACCAGGCAGAAACGGGTGGCTATACAAAAATTGGAGATTCGTTAAAACAATCATTACAAGGAGCTATAGATAAAGCTGGTGAAGCAGGTATTCAAATTCCTGAAAAGTTAACAAGCGGAATCATGAATGGCACAGAAAGTTATCAAACGGCAAGTAATTTTGTGGCATCTATGATGACATTTCAGCAGTTAGTTGATAATGCAAGTGCAGCTGGGCTTAATATTCCACAAGACATGGCTTACAGTATTATTTCAAATGCAGGCAGTGTATCAGAAGCGAATACAATGCTGAATAACCTGATTGAGTTTGAGGAAGCATTAACGAAATCAAATTATGATGGTGAACAAATTCCACAAAAATGTGCAGCAGGTATTGCGAAAGGTGATATCACAGTTTCTGAAGCAATGAAGATTCTTGGAAACGGCGGAGTTGATGCTTTGGAAAAAGCATTAAATAAAGCTGAAGGAAAAGCAGATAATGCTCAGAAAAAAGTTGTGAATGCTTTAGATAAAGGAAAGTCAGGCGCCGGAAATTCTGGAACAAGCACAGGTGGTTATTATACACAACAACTGGATAAAGCATTATCTCCTGGAATACAAAACGCAAAGAATCAACTTCAATCTGTACAAAGCCAATATGAACAATTATACAATGCAGCAAAGAAAAAAATAACGTTTACGGTAGAAACAGTTAGAGTAAGTAAAGATAGATACGTTAGTAAGCAAAACATTGATGATATGTCTAGACCTGTTGTTACTGATGTTGCTCCAATGAGTGCAGATTCTATTGCAGCGTTGGCTGATACTAGTCAATATGCTTCTGTAGATACAGTGGACACAGCATTTGTAACGGGTGCAGCAATTAAATCTACATCTAAGGCAACAAATATTAATATTAGTGGTATCTCAAAAAAAATAGATAAGCTTATTGATACAGTTATGAATACTAACCTAACAATCAATCTACAACCTATGCAATTGGATGGAAATGTTGTTACAGATACTGTACAAGAAATTATATCAATTCGAGATATGTTGAAATCATGGGGAAATGGAGGTTCATAGAATGTATCATTTTAGATTTACACCTGAAAATAAACTGCGTTATACACAAAATATTATGTATTTATTAAAGGTAAGTGAGCGTCCTGTTATTCCTATGGCAGAGGAAATTGTAGAAACATCTACACTTGGTGACGGTACGACATCGTATCGTCATACAGGTGTATATCAAGATCGCAAAATTCCAGTTAAATGCAACTTTGTTTTAAATAGCAAGAGAGAATATCTAGATCGTATCTATAAAATACAACAATATTTCAACGGAAATAAAGGAATATTGGAGTTAACTAGTGATGATAGAGAACATTATTGGAAGGTAAAAAATGTAACGTTTGATATGGATTCAAGAGACTTTGGTCGAGGAAGTGAATTTACAATCACATTTATTTGTGAACCTTACAGATACGTAAATAAGTACTCAAGACCGTACGATATTGTAAGTGGTAAAAAGGTAGAACTTGCGAATTATTATGAAACAGCATATCCAATCTATCGTTTATATAACACTTCCATGAATGCAAAAAACATTACGATCAATTGTAATGGAAATGATTTTACGATCACAAATCCTTTCAACGGTACATCGGATATTTCGTATGTTGAAATCAATACGGAAAATTCTTATATGAAAACATACTATAAAAATGGAACGTATAAATATGACACATTGAAAACAAGTGGATTTTTTGACGGACTTAAGTTTAATTATGGTTCAAATAATGTATTGATCACAACAGATATTGGTGCTATTCGTGCAGAAATTATACGTAATTATAGGGAGAAATAAAGATGATTCATTTATTCTTTTCTAGAAAAAAAACAACGTATGCACAAATGAAAGAACGTAATGGAGATGTGATTTTAAAACATTGTGTTAGTGCAAAAGCAGTATTTGAAAGAAATTCTATTTGGTGCGTAGAAATAGAATTTCCAAAAAGTGATTTGATGGGTATGGAAATCAGTGATGAATCCGTGTTTAAAGTGGATATAAATTTTGAAGAACCACAGTTATATAGAATTGTGTATCCAAAATACAACAAGCAAAGCGATACATATACATGCTATGCAACACATGTGTTCTTTGATTCTCAAAAAGAAGTGTTTGTGTTTGATGATCGTACTATGAGTGGTACGTGGCAAGATGCAGTGAATACCGCAAATGATATTATCACAAATTCACGGCCCAATTATCCTTATAAAATTTACGGACATGGAAAATATGCAAATTATGAAAATGTTAATGCAGAGGATGAAAAAATCGTTTATTTCCGTAATGTTCAGAATAGTGGGTATTGCCTAGATGTTCCAAATGCAAGTGAAGATGTATCTGTGCAATTACAGACATATCAAAGAAACAGGACATCTGCACAGACTTTCATGTTGAAAAAAGTAGGGTCAGACAGATATGGAGATATATATGGAATTTTATCTTTATGCTCATGTAGATGGCTTAAATTGGATTTAGGAAAGGTTGTGTTAGGCAGTTTATCTGAAAGTCCATCAGATAATTCTGAAAAATGGTGGTTCATTAACAATGGATCTAGTTATGAAATTGCACCATATGGAAACATATATTATGGCATATATCCTAGCTCGACAAGTATTGGAAATGGTAACAAAGTTGTTGTCGCTGATAGAGGTGCTGCCGAAGTTGGAAATGCGTGTAAATGGATGATTGAAGATGTGGATTCCACACAAACTGCATATTGGGTTCGATATAATCTGATTCAATGTTTGTTTGGAACAGAAGAAAATTCTATGATGAACAGATGGCCTGAATGTGAGGAGAACCGATTTGTTGCGATGTTTAACAATTATGACTGCTACTTTGGAAATCCAGATTATTATGCTTTCAATTTGAAACCAAATAACTTCTTTATAAGTAATAAAGAAATATCTGAATATACAAAAAAGAAGTCGATGGAAAATGTAGTTACAGGAATCATACCGAAAGCGTACAATGGACGAATTCTACCGAATAACGAGATCGTTAAGGCTAGCAATTGGAATACAGATGAGATCCATAGAATTGATGTGAAAGAATATTCTGACATCAAATTGATAGCGGATGATTCAGCAGCAAAGAAAACAACACTGGGCGTATTTACAAATGAAACAAATTTAAGAAGCTATCTTAGAATACAGGCAAAAAAATCTTTGGAGAAAGAACTGCAAGAACCAAAAACAGAAACTTCTATTAAATTTGAAGAACTATTTTCATCCAATGTGCCTGATGCACAGATGTTAAAGTTAAATGATTCGATTTATGTAGAAACTGAGTTTGGTAAAAGGGAAAAATTTTATTTAAACAAACTGACCTATAACTTGATTAAAGAACTTCCTGAAGATTTAGATCTTGTATTAGAAAGTGAGGTATAACATGGCGATTGTGTATAGTCATTTAACTGTAAGTCTTACAAAAGAAAACTCTGATTTAATGTTGGAAATGCTTCAAGGAGATACAGGACGAGGACTTATTGTATTTGTGAGTGATGATGTGATTGTAGATGAACCGTCAGAAACTGACTCATCACTAACGGCTACTATGTGGATTGAAAAACCAAGTGGATTAAATGTAAGTGTGGATGCGACTAGTGTATCACGATTTGAAAACTCGAATGCTTATGAAATTACATTTTCTGACACAGAAACCTTTGCAAATATTCTAGCAGAAGCAGGTATTGTCAGTGCTGAAATTGTATTGAGCTCAGATAATACATTTGTAACTTCATTCACATTTAAAATTAAAGTTGTAAAGAATTTTGCGTTAGATAGTGGTATTGATTCAACAGAAGATTTTAAAAATCTGTTAGATGCGATTGCAAAGGCACAAACAACTATTAAAACATTGGAAGGATATCAAAAACAATTTGATGATCGATTAAAGCTTACTGTAAATGTACGTAGTGGAACTACAGATCCTACTGTACAAGATAGTGATAAAGCTGGGGATATCTATATCAAATACGAGGAATAGTGTATGACTATTTTAGCAACGTTAACCTATAATCCGGATTTAATACTTACGTTTGAATCTTATAATGAGAGATATGAAGGGTCATATCCTGATTTAAAATTTAAAGCGGATGTAAGGTTTAAGTACACCGGAAACTTCAAAATCCAAGCAAACAATGTTGTTACTCTTGGAGGACTTTCTAAAACTATTTCAAGGTGGGATTTAAATTATATTCAGGATTCAGGATGGTATTATCTAGGACAAATTAATGAACCTATGTATTGCAATAGACAACAGCATTTTGAATGGGATGCGAGTTGTCAAGGATGGCCTAATTTAGCAGGAAAAGCAGAATTGACTACACCATTAATTGATTTACCATCATATGATGCATGGATATCAGGTGTTGGAAACAATGACATTTCAATTTTTGGAAAGTTGAAAACGAATCCATATAACTTATATACGTTACGTTTATATTCTAATAAAGATGAACAATTTGTAAGTAATAATTTAAATGGAAATTATTCTTTTACTGATCTTACTCAGAAAACAGAATATGAATTTCATGTAGAATCTTATATGGCAGACTGTAGCGGAAATAGCTTGTCACAAACGGTATTAAAGGCCACTACATTGGAAAACTACGCTTCTGTATATGTAACTTATGTAGATTTTGAAATTATCAAAGGTAGTGGAAATACAGATGATGTGAAATTCACTGTACATACATCGGATGATGGACATGTTAAATCAGTAACATACAAAGATGGCTCAAGTCAAAACACAGTGGATTCTAGAGAATTTAAGCTATATTCTGTTCCAAAAAATACAGAAAGAACGATTCAAGTACTTGTTACAGATTCATTAGACAGAACATCTTCATGGGTGAACGTTAAATTCAATACAACGTTTACACATATGGAAGTGTGGAGGTTTGATGGAACAAGATGGAAACGTGGCTATTCATTAGCAGTTACACAAAATAGAAGTAATTATCAGTTATGTAGATTATTTGTTTTTGATGGATTGGAATGGAAAAAAGCAATTCTATATAAGTAGAAAGGAGCATATATGGAAATAAAAAATAAACAAATCACAATAAATAAAGGAGATACGATTATTACTGATGTTTCTTTTAATTTTAAAAGTGGAAATACGTTTATACCAGGAAATAATGACAAGGTTCAATTTGTAATTATAAACAACTCAAGAGTTGTTGAGTGTGTGGATATCAAAGAGGATTTGAAAATCAAATGTCCATCAGATGCTCTTACAGAAGGTACGTACAAATGGATGATCACTGTAGAAACAAATGGAATTCATGATACACCACTTTCAGGTACTTTAGTAGTTAGGAGTGTATAAAAATGGCAAAGTTAAATGCAACACTTAGTTTTGATTTAGATACATATGCAGGTGTAGGTAATGAAACGTTAGTTGTAGATGCAAAGACACGTGAAATATATATACCTGATCCTGAAAATGTATTTGGTGTTCAATATGATAAAGATTCTAAATATGTAAAATTTAAAGTTATGAATGTAGTATCGGAAGTATTTAAGATGGAAGATGCTTTCATTCGTATAAATTATAGAGATTCAAAAGGGATTGTTGGTTCATCTTTGGTTGTGGATAAGGTCACTTACTATGACACATGTGAATTCTCTTGGGTTGTTCCAAATAATGCGCTAAAGAATAAAGGAGATCTTTATTTCGTGGTTAGTGCGGTGATTGTAGGTGATGACGGAGTGATTCAAAAACGTTGGGCAACAACACTTGCTAGAGTGGTTACTCCTGAAAGTATTTATGTAAAATCATCTTCATTAGATCAAAATGAACGAGATGAGATTGCAACTATGCTTTTACTGGTTTCAGAAGAATGCACAAATGCAGTAAATCAAATTAAAGAAGCTAGAGACACAGGTATCACGAAAATAAATGGTATCAAGGATTCAGGAGTGCAAGAATTAAATGATTTAATTTCAAAATATGGAATTAGAGTTAATGACTTAAGTGTTCTTAAGTCTAGAGTAGATCAATTATTTAACTCAGGAAACTTGCCTGATGCCAATACTGAAATAACAGACATTCGTATTGGGTATGATGGAACAATTTATTCGACAGCTGGAAATGCTGTTAGGCAACAAATTGCAGATATTATGGATATGATTTTAGAAAATCATTTTTATACTTTATTACTTTTTGATAATGAAACAACTCTAGTTGATGAAAATCAAAACACACTTCTTGCAGACTGGAAATATAAAGTAGAATAGGAGGACAATATGGTAGGAAAACAATTTACAGATTTAACGAAAGCAAGTGTTTTAAAAGATAGTGATATCTTTGCAGTTCATGATGGAAATGGGCTAAAGAAATCAAGTATGGGTGATGTAACAGCGTATATGTCGGATAAGTTCAGAAACCCGAATTTATTGATTAATCCGGATTTTAAAATCAACCAAAGAGGTGCTACAAACTACGAAAGTGATTCCGGTGCATCTGTGAATACGTATTCGGTTGATAGATGGAGTTTACATAGGCATAAATTAGCAGTTAATTCTGATAAATCAATTACATTAGCGAATACACCATCTAGCGAAGGGTCATTTTCCCAAATCTTAGAGAACGCAGTCGAAGGTGACGTAACTATTCAAATTTATGTAGTAGATGTTAGTGGCTCTGCTTCGGTATTAGTAATGCCTTCAGACGGTAGTACAGTTGTGGACGCAGGAAATTTAAAGAATGGTTTAAATGTATTCCATTACAATCAAGGATTAAAAAAAATTTATATCAAAGTCCTAAATGGAACAATAACTTTGAAATATGCAAAAGTAGAGCAAGGGACAGTCGCAACTGAATATACTGCTCCTAACCCTATAGAAGAGTATCCGAAGTGTCAAAGATATTTTCAATATATCCCAAAATTGT
>ERZ1035025.213-NODE-213-length-42757-cov-55.377781_pt1 | contig 42757 bp, 41 predicted proteins | sample MGYA00520619_ERZ1035025 | MGnify/ENA primary metagenome ERZ1035025 (study PRJEB33766, sample SAMN09781742) | gut metagenome | biome: gut microbiome | host: Homo sapiens | place: Madagascar | study: EMG produced TPA metagenomics assembly of the PRJNA485056 data...
TGCCCCAATGGGTGATGAGGAGCGGACCCTCTGCCTTCAGCTTGGTGCCCGGAATGCTGGTATATACCGGCTCTACCACCGTGCCCATCAGGTTCTTGAAAGCCTTGTCGGCAATGTTGAAGGTGAAGAGCGATGGGATAGGCTGCTCTATCGCATGCCCCAGGTCTGAGAGATGCTTGAAGCTCTCCATCTTGGGATGACCACCCGTGGTGATGGCTACTCGGTGGAAGGCTATCTGCCTGATTTCGGAAACGGAATGAGAGGTCTTGAAATCCAGGAGCAGGCGCTCATCCTCCAGTTCGGTGATGGCGGTGAGCTGGTGGTTGCATTGTATCTTCACGCCCAGTCGCTTGGCGGTATTCACCAGACAGTCGATGATGCTGTGCGAATCCTGCGATTGCGGAAACACGCATTGGTCTTCCTGCGTAACCAGTGGCACGCCGTTCTCTTCAAACCAGTCGAAGGCATGCTGGTAGTCGAATCTCTTGAAGAGTCGCTTCATCAGTTTATGTCCGCGAGGGTACGCCTGTTTCAGGTCAGAAATCTCGTCAAAGGAATTGGTAAGATTGCATCTTCCTCCTCCCGTGATTTCCACCTTGGCGAGAACCTTCGAATTCTTCTCGAAAATCGTGATGTCGGCGTGAGGGAAGTTGCGCTTGGCCTCTATCGCCGCAAAGAATCCAGCGGCACCCCCACCAATAATTGCAATATGTAGTGATTGTGGCATATCGTATTTTTGGTTGATTAGGGTGCAAAGGTAGCATAAAAAGAAGACATGGCAAAATAAAACAACTGATTTTTAAGATAAAAAAGATTGATGCAGGAATTATTCTTTCAAAAACTTGGCGATTTCATTTTTTCTTTGTAATTTAGCGGCGCAAAATATAAAGCTGGTGAGAACCGGCTGAATTACAACGAACAATTCATTCATTAAAGACAAATCAGAATATGAAACAATCAATTGTATTGACTCTGGGGTTGGCTTGTGGAACATTTCTGAATGTGAATGCCCACGTTCCAACAGAGAAGGGAGCGGCTATGTCCGTATCCCAGCAGATTCCTTTGGATTCCATCCAACTGAGTGATCCATGTATCCTGGCAGATAAGGCTACTCATACTTATTATATGACGGGTACAGGCGGCATGATGTGGACCAGTAAGGATTTGAAGTATTGGGAAGGACCGAAGAAGGTGGCAGAGATTGATCCTCAGTCGTGGATGGGACCGAAACCTGCAATCTGGGCGGCAGAACTGCATCAGTATCAAGGAAAATACTATTATTTTGCAACCTTTACCAATCCAGCTGTCATTATAGACGAGGTGAAGGGCAACAAGATAGAGCGTCGTGCCTGCCAGGTTCTGGCGAGTGATCAGGCAGCAGGACCTTATCGCCCATTTGGTGATGCTACCTATCTGCCTGCCAATCAGCCTACACTCGATGGCACATTCTGGATTGATAAGGATGGCAAACCTTATATGGTATATTGCGGTGAATGGCTGCAGAATTGGAATGGTACGATTGAGAAGATAAGATTGAAGTCTGACTTGAGTGGTACCATCGGCAAGGGCAAGGTCCTGTTCCGTGCTTCTGACAGTCCTTGGAGTAAGGAGAAGAATGAAAAGGGCGAGATTGTTCCCAACAAGGTGACGGATGGTCCTTGGCTCTTCCGTACCAAGACGGGAAAACTGGGTATGCTCTGGACTTCATGGGTATATAATGTTTATACCCAGGGTGTTGCTTATTCCAAGAGTGGAACCCTGGATGGTCCGTGGATTCAGGAGAAGGAACCTATAACTCCTCCTAACTTCGGTCATAGTATGCTGTTCCAAACCTTCGAGGGGCAGTGGCTGATGTCTGTACACAGTCATTATGTGGATAGTCAGGGCAGATATATCCGTGTACCTCATCTCTTCAAGGTAAACCTGGATGGAGATAAGCTCAAAGTGGAAGGTGAATATAAAACAAAATAGATTTATGGCAAAAAGAGAATATGTTGAGGCCAACAAGCGTTGGCTGGAGGAAAAGGCAAAGGAGGAGGGCGTTATGGCGCTGCCTCGTGGTATATATTATAAGGTGTTGAAGCAGGGCGACCCGAAGGGAGCACAGCCTAGCCGACGCAGCATCGTGACGGCTCATTATACCGGTTGGACCATCAACGGCAAGAAGTTTGATTCCAGCCGTGGCGGTACGCCGTTCGCTATGCGATTGAGCGACCTGATTGACGGCTGGATTGTGGCTATGCAGCAGATGCACGTGGGCGACCAGTGGGAACTTTACATCCCTGCCGAGATGGGCTACGGCAAGTTCTCGCAGCCGGGCATCCCAGGCGGTTCTACCCTGATATTCGAAGTAGAACTGCTGGGTGTGGGATAACCCGGATACTTGAAATTATAAAGATCATTAAGATTAGAGAGTCTTGTCCGGCTATAGTCGGTTCAATTCATCTTCCGCACTGTTCATGCCGTTGTATCTTCCCTTGCGCTTGTTGAATTTCCAGGTTACGGTCAACTTGTAGCTCCATAGCTTGTAATCCTCAGTCTGGGAGAAGTCAACGGCATGCTCGTGGATTCGCTCCTTGAAGAACTGCTGATGGAAGAGGTCGTTGGCACTGAAGGCAACCTGTAATCTGCCGTCCATCCACGATTTGTTGGCACCAAGACTCCAGTTCTGAGTGGGGCTGAACTTCGTTTTGCCCACTTGTCCTCCGTTGTCAAAACTGTAGGAGAGCGACAGCTGATAGTCGTTTGGTAGCGTGAAGTAATTGTCAAACGATGCATTCCAAGTTGCTCCGTTATAGCTGATTAGCTCTCCATGATCATTTACGGAGAAGCGCTGGTAAGTGATGCTTGCATTTACATTTGGGCGCCAGCAGCCGAAGACGTGACCCCAGTTGAGATATGCCATGTATTTCTGAATCTTGTTGAAGTTCATGAATGTACTCACGTATCTTACGGGCTTGTCTTCCGGTACTTTATGCACATACATGATGGAGTGGTCGGTACGGGTGTATCTCAGCATTCCCATGAAATCTTTCCACTGCACGGAGTAGGTCAGACGATAGGTGTTGACAGGCTGCAGCTTCGGATTGCTGATCTGATACTGAAAGCGCGAGATATAGTAGATGTTCCCACTGAGCTGACTGAAAGAAGGTCGGGCGGTGGTAGTTCGGAAGCTGAGCGAGTGATGCCACGATGGTTCGTTGAGAGTGATACCGAACGATGGAAACCACTGGTCGTAATGGCGCTCCATATTGTCGGGAGATTCCTCCGACAGATTGGTGTATCGGGATGTGAGATGCTCGTATCGGATGCCTGCCCACCAGCTCCATCTGCCAGCTTCACCTTGATATTGCAGGTAAGCAGCCGTCTTGGTATCGTGGTTTTTGTATTCCGTAGTTCCAAGCATATCGGCAGAACTTTCGGTTCTACCCTTGCCTTCCATCAGGCTCCATTCGCCACCATAGTTGATGGAATGTTTATCAGAGATGAGTTGCTTGACTTCGATTCTTCCACTATAGATATCGTAGTTGGAATTAGAGCGGTTGAGGGTTTCCTGCATCTCGCTACCTTCTTTCTCCGTGATAGGCTGGCTGTCAGAATCCTTGTTCCTTGCATAGTCCAGATAAATCTGTGATGAGAAATGCTTCGACCATTTAGCCAGATGGAAGAGATTGAAGTGGTGGCTGCGCTGGTGTCCCCATTGCTGGCTCTCCGCATCAAAATACTTCATTTCGCCATCCGCATCAGAAAGCTTCATCTCGCTATTTGTATCTTCTCCTGCTGGGTTAGGATAGCGATAGTACTGCTGCTGTTTCTCGCTTCTGCCGCCATTCAGCCAGAGCCCTTCCCATTGTATTCCCACTTCGTGCTGCTTGCTGATTAACCAGTCGAAGTTGAGTTCCGTAGCGTTGTAATTTGCCTTGTTCTTGCCATGGCGATCGGTTCCGAAGAGATATTCGCCATCTTTGGCTCTTACGAGTGCTTCCTGTGGCTGATGCACATTGTATCGGTTGTCTGTATAACCGTAAAATCCTGTGAGCGAAATCTTCTTCGTTACCCAACCCAGGGTCAATTCCTCGTGGTTGGTGTTCACCTCGCTCAACTTATCATACACCTGCATCTTGCCGAATATACCCTCGTCTGTTCTTCTCGTCAGGATTCTCAGTACGGCTCCCGTCGTTGCATCATATTTTGCACCAGGAGTGGTAATGAGTTCTATTTCATCTATCAGCTTCACATCGAGATGAGCGAGTTCGGCTGAAGTAGCCTTCTTGTCGTTGAGATAGATGGTGGGTGCTCCCAGCCCGTTTACTTCCAGAGTTCCATCGGAGGTTTGTTTCATGCCGGGTATGTGCTTCAATACATCATCCAGCGTTGGCTCCTTTGCCAAAGGAGTATTACGGACACGGGTAACCAAGGCATCGTTTCTCATCTTGTACATCGGGCGATGACCTGTTACGGTTACGGCTTGAATCTCGGCTTCCTTGTCTGCTTTGATCTCAGCTTCTTGGTTAGCTTTGATCGAATCTTTTTCAGTCTGTACCGAGTCCGCGGAAACTCCGGATGTCGGGAATTTCCCGTTTTGTGCTGTTGCACAGGTGGCGGTGGCTAGCATCGCACATATAACTGTTTCTTTCTTCATTTTCTTCCTTGCTTTTTGTTTTCGTTTGCAAAGGAACAGCTTTTCGGGCTCAAAATCGCAAATAATCATTACTGAAACATTACGCTGGCAAAATAATCTTGCTTCACCTTATTATATATAATGAAATCTTCGTACCTTTGCACTGAAAAAAGAAAAAATGATATGAATAGAAGAATCAAACAAGTCTGGCTGCTCGCCATCCTTTCCTCTTTCCTGCTGATAGGCTTGCAGACCTATTGGCTCTACAATAGCGTGACCTATTCGATGGGAGAGATGGGGAAGAAAAATGCCGAACAGGCGGAACAGACAATAGTCACTTATCAGACAAATATCGGAGCGGCGGTAAAAGAAAAATCACATATCGCTTATGTCGTTACGGCATATTTTTCTGACTTCAAGGGTCCCTGTACTACGGTTTGCTCTCCCCTGGATACGGATACAATCATTGGTGGAGTGGTGTATATCAAGCCGGGATTCGGTAACGTGATGGAGAAGAGAGATACTTTCGATTTGCGTGAGACGGATTCCAATAATTCTTTTGATTGCCTGAATACTTACATCACTTACCAGCTTACCCGTTTTGACAAGGTGCATTTTGATCGTTTCGTCAGTAGGAAACTGGGCAATGGGTTCATCGAGTCTGAGATGAAGACGGGTAAGCATCGCCTTTGGCAGACAAGAATCGTAGAGTCTCCTACCTTGTTTCATCACGAAATGCTGGTGCAAGTGCCTTTCAATCCTATCCAGTATCAGTCGATGCAGATGAGGATGCAGGTGCCGATGCTGCCTATTCTGAAGGGAATGATGTGGCAGATGATAGGAAGTCTGCTGGTTACCATCATGCTTCTCCTGAGCATAGCTTATCTCATCAAGGTGATGCTCCTGCAGAAGAAGGTGGATAAGATGCGCAGCGACTTCGTGCATACGATGATTCACGAGTTGAAGCGCCCCGTGCAGACACTGAAGATGTGTGTATCTGTATTCTCTGCTCAAAAGATAAATTCAGAAAAGACAGATTCTCAAAAGACAGATGAGAAGGATGAGAATGCCTTTATCATGGAGACCGTAAGAGAGGAGAGCGATAACCTGACTGCCTATCTCGCCAAACTCCGTGAAGTAATCAGGGCTGAGGAACATATCCCGCTCCAGATAACTTCTTTCGATATCCATGCCGCCTTGCAGAATCTGGTGGCAGTGTATCGAAAGAACAGGCAGAAAGAGGTGAATGTTTCGCTTGATTACCAGCGTACTTCCGACCTGATGATGGGAGATAGAGACCAGCTTCTGAATGTGGTCAGTAATCTGATGGAGAACTCGGTGAAGTATTCCGGCGACATCGTCAGCATCCATGTGGTCTGTCAGGATACCGAGAAGGGGGAAGTTATGATTTCTGTATCAGATAATGGTATCGGAATTTCGCCCGATGAACAGCAGAGAGTATGGACGAAGTTCTATCGCAGCAATGCTTACCCGGATATGATGCAGCCGGGCATCGGCTTGGGCTTGAGTTTTGTGGATATGATTGTGAAGGCCCATGGGGGCAGGAAAATGATGCAGAGCGAAGTGGGCAAGGGAACCAGAATTTCAATCGTCATCCCGCAGCACTCCTGATGCATCCGGTTTAACGCTATAAAGAACAGAAAAAATGATCAAGATATTATTTGCAGACGATGACTTGAAGTATTCCATGTTGCTGAAGAGTTTCCTGCAGCAGCATGGCTACGATGTGACTTATGCCGGAAATGGCAAGAAGGCATGGGAACAGTTCCCGGAGGTGAAGCCCGACCTAGTATTGCTCGACATCAATATGTCGGAGATGGATGGCTATGAGGTGGCTGAGCGCATCAGAACCATCGACCCGAAGGTGCTTATCTTCTTTCTCACCGACCGTACGGAGAAGAACGATCGACTGAAAGGTTTCTCCCTGAAGGCAAACGATTATCTTGCCAAACCCTTCTATCCGGAAGAGTTGCTGGCAAGAATAGAGGAGCGGTTCTCCATGAATGAGAGTGAGACAATAGAAGAGGAGGTGTATCATTTCGGAGAAACCACCTTCTGCTATAACAACAATGAGCTTCGTACCCGTTCCTCTCGTGTGCTCATCACCAGCCGACAAGCCGACATCCTCCGTCTGCTGGCGAAGAATATCGGCAATGTAGTAAGCAAGGAGATGATACAGGAGGCGGTGTGGGGTACCGTGAGCTATGCCAACTCCCTGGCTGTGAATGTGCAGATGACGTATCTTCGCCATGCTCTTCAGCATGATGCGACCGTTAAGATTGAGTCGCTGAAGAAAAAGGGATACGTCTTATCTGTTATTTCTCCAGAGTAACGATGATGTAGCTTCTGCCATCCTCTTTCAGACCTCTTTCCTGAATGGCTTTGGTGCCCTCTTTTAAGACATCGATGGCTCTGATCTTGCTGGGAGAAATCTTGTTGAATTCCTCTTCAGTCAGTTCCTGCTCTCTGCCCTTGATCAGATAGTGAGGGGCTGGCTTGGCGACAGGAGGTGTGGTAGTGGTGATGATATGAATCTCTATCACATCTCTTTTGGGTGCCGGCAGGACGTTGGTGTTTACCTGGTAATTCTTGATGGTTTTACCGATGAGTTCCTTGCCGGTGAAGTTTGGGATGCGCTCACCGTCAATGCTGTAGATACGCAGGGTATCTGCCTTGGATGCCATACTGCTGGTTATGCCCAGCAGGGCAAATGCAATGGTGAAAATATACTTTTTCATAAGCGTGAAATGTTTTATCATTCGTTTAACTGTGCCAATGGAAGCAGCTGATAACTACCATCTTGCGTTTCTGTTACGTTGATGGTGTAATGCTGCATGTTGCCTTCGTTGTCCAGGGTTGAGATAACGATGTTATCGCCTTGGCGGTTGATGGTCAGCTGCTCGGCAGAAGGCAGGGCGGCAGAGGCTACTTCATAAATCTGATTGAAATCTTCATAAATGCTTTTATCCGTTTCAGAAGAAGTCTTCACGGCATTTCCTGAAGTCTTTTCAGAATTTCCTGAAGAGGTTTCTTTTGCATTTCCATAAATCTTCCCTGCATGGTTCTCGCTTCTTTCTGCGATATTCTTTCTTTTGGCAAGGGCAATCTTGCTTGACTTCATTTCCTGCGGAGTTACGATGTCCTTGGTGGCAGCCAGGAAGAGGGAGTCGGCACGTTCCATCTTTTCGTATGCGTCCAGATTCTTGTCTTCATCTTCAGAAGATGGCTGCGAGCGAACCACCTGCTCTGTAGGAACCAGGTTGGCGAAGCTTGGTTGTTCGGAAGAGGATGAGAAATAATCCTTGATAGGGAAGAGCAGGAAGATGAGTCCTGCCAGCATCGCCGTAGCGAGAAGTATCGCAGAGAGGCGTACCCATCTTGTTTCGTGCTTCTTTGAGACTCCAAGTGGTATCTCTTTCATGTCTGGCTGTCCATCAACTTCTTCTTTTCTATCCAGTTCTTTCATCTCTTCTTTACCGTCCAATTCTTCCATCATTTCCATTTCTGTTTGATGGAAATTCGGAGTATAGTTCTCCATTCCCAGCATCAGGTTTCTGATGTCGAGATCCTCATCCGTTAAATCCTTATTCTCGCAATGGCGATAGAAATCAGCCAATGCCTGTTCTTCCTCCACGCTGGTATCAGCATCGAGGTAGCGCTCTATCAGCTCATGGCGATAGGTTATATCTTCTAGTTTCTTCATTTCTTTCATTTTTAGAGTTTATGATTTCATCATTTTCAACAATGATCTTCTTGCTGCAGAAATCATCGTCTTGGTGCTCGTTTTGTTGGCTCCGCAGATTTCGGCAATCTCATCGAGGCTCTTTCCCTCGCTTCTCAATAGCAGCATTCTTCTCTGCGTATCCGGAAGCCTGTCCATCGCCCTGTTGAGTCGCCTTTGCGTATCTTCGCCGATGATGGTCTGGTCGGTACGCTCGGTTGCCGTACAGATTTCTGCGGGATGCTTCATCTGTTCCAGCGATGCCGTCTGGGCTTTGTTGCGTCTCAGATGGTCGATGCAGAGATTCTTGGCTATCGTCATACCTAAGGCCTCGATGCTCTGGTATTCAGAGAGCTTTTCGCGCATCTTCCAGAGCTTCACCAGGGTTTCCTGCACGATGTCGTCGGCTTCTTCGGCAAGGGTTCCTGCCGAGAGATAGCGTTGACAATGTGCCGTCAACCTGGGGCGCATTTCCTGGGCGATATGTTCAAATTCTGTTTCTTCCATTTGTTTCTTTTTATGTGTATGACGCAAGAAGAGGCGGAAGGTAAACAAAAAAATGCTACCTTCGCACATTTCTGTGCAAAGATAGCATAAAAACTTGAGATATAGACATATCTTTTATTTTATTTGTGGATGAAGTGGATTATTCTTCTGTTTTAGTCATCATCTTCTCATAGAGTCCATCCACGATGGAGTCGGCGAGCGAGATGTTTGGCACCATGATGCTTTCACACTTCAGGTATTCGCATGCCTTGAGGAAGATCTCGGCGGCAGGAATGATGACGTCGGCACGGTCTTCTTTCAGGGAGAAAGAAATCTCTCGCTCCTCGATGCTCAGGGGCTGCATCATCGAGTAGAGGCGCTTCAGTTCGACAAGCGTCAGGTTCTTGGCGTCCTGCTTGCTGTGGCGTGCCAGCTTGTTCAACTTGTTGATGTTGCCACCCGAACCGATAATCTTGATGTCGCCGTATTGCTCGGCATATCTCGTCAGGTTCTCCTTGAAGAGCTTTTCGGTGTCGGCAGTCACCTTGCCGCTCAGCATTCTCAGGGTACCCATGTTGTAGGAATAGCTCTCGGCGAGCACACCGTCGTGGATGATGCTCACCTCCGTGGAACCACCGCCCACATCGATGTAGGCAAAGCTGCCCTCGTTGGAGTCTGTTTTCTCTACCAGGTTGTTGTAGAGGAGCTGTGCCTCCTCCTGACCCTTGATGATTTCGAGTTTGATGCCGGTTTGCTTCTCTATCTTCTTGAGCACCTTCTTGCCGTTCTCGGCATCGCGCATGGCTGATGTGGCACAGGCGCGAAATGCCTCTACGTCATTGAGTTTCATGAATTGCTTGAAGCCCTTCATCATGTGGAGCATCATCTTCTCACGCTCCTTGGAAACCTTTCCCAGGGTGAAAACATCCTTGCCCAATCGCAATGGGATGCGGATGAACATGAGTTTCTTGATGCGGTCTTCCTCTCGGATTGCCTCGGGATCGAAGCGCTTGATGAGGAGTCGGGCTCCGTTGGAGCCGATATCAATGGATGCTAAATTCATTGCTGACATTTGCTATTTTTTTTATTCGTTTACTTCCTGCTCTTCGTAGTAAGCTTTATAAAGTTCTTCCTGACTGCGGAATGGCTCGCCTTCCACAAATTCGTTGCCGCCCTTGCCATCTACCACTCTGCCGTTCATGGTATCTCTCATACCATAGGAGATGGTGCGGAGCAGGTCTGCCTGCATATCCTCGTCATATACCGGGGTGAGCACCTCGATGCGGTTGATGAGGTTTCTAGGCATCCAGTCGGCAGAACCGATGAAGTATCTTGGCTTGCCTCCGTTGGCAAAGATGAGGATGCGGCTGTGCTCCAGATAGCGGTCGATGATGCCCACGCAGCGGATGTTGTCGCTGAGCTTGGCGATGCCTGGCACCAGCGAACAGTTGCCGCGGATTACGATGTCTATCTTCACGCCAGCCTTTGAAGCCTGATAGAGCTTGGTTACCATATCGGTATCGGTGATGTGGTTGATCTTCATCTTCACCCAAGCCTCCTTGCCCTCGTTGGCATTCTTAATCTCGGTGTCGAGCATGCGCAGGATGCGGCTCTTCATGGAGTTTGGCGATACGAGGAGCTCGTTGAAGCGGAATGGTGAGAATGGGCGGTCGATGAAATCGAATACCTTAGCCACCTCGTTTACCAGCTTAGTACGGGCGGTCATCATCAGATAGTCGGTATAGATCTTGGCATTGCCCTCGTGGAAGTTTCCGGTTCCCACGCAGGCGATGTTGCCCTTCTTTGACTCGATATAGAGCAGCTTGGAGTGAATCTTCAGTCCTTCTACACCGAAGATCACGTTTACGCCCTCTTCCTGCATGCGCTTGCTCCACTTGATGTTGCTCTCCTCATCGAAACGTGCCAGAAGCTCTACTACGGCAGTTACCTTCTTGCCGTTGCGGGCAGCGGTGATGAGTGCCTTGACTACCTTTGAATCCTTCGCCAGACGATAGAGGGTGGTCTTGATCGCCTTTACCTCTGGCTTGGTAGCAGCCTCACGGAGCACACGGATGTAGCCGTTGAAGCTATGATAGGGTACGTGGATGAAACGGTCCTTCTCACGAATCTGGTCGAGGATGCTCTCGTTGGAGAGGAATTCCGGCTTCATGATAGGAGCCCATTTTTCGTACTTCAGTTCCTTGTGTCCGCAATCTGGGAACGACATCAGATCCTTGTGGTTCTGGTATCTTCCGCCAGCCAGAGAAGCATCCAACTCCTTGGTGTTCAATCGCTCACGCAGCTTCTTCTGAAGTTCCTTCGGCATCTCCTGGTCGTAGATAACGCGCACGGCTTCACCCTTCTTGCGGCTGTTTACACCCAGGGCTATCTTCTCCATGGTTCCGAAGTCGGCATCGTTGTCCATCTCCATCTCGGCATCCTTGGTAAACTTGAAACTGAAGGCATGGTAGGTGCTCTTCTTGAAACCGAGGAATACCAGTGGCAGACAGTATCTGATTACATCGTCGAGATACATGATGTTGTCGAAACCATCGCTTGCCGGCACCTTTACCCAGCGTCCATAGACTCTATCCGGTACCTTTACTACGGCATATTTCTTCTTGTCATCCTCAGCCTTTTCTACGGCGAGGTAGATGCGGTTGTCCTCCAGGGTAGAGAGGTCGTCTATCTCGTTGAGCCAGATAGGGTTGACAGAACCATTGAGCTTGTCGTAGAAGAACTGCGTAAGGAACTCCTTCTGCTCGTCGTTGAGCTGGTCTTCGGTGAGCAGGCGAACCTTGTGTACTTCAAGCTCTCGGAAAACTGTATCCACCGCTTCAGTGTATTCTTTCGAATAAGATTCATTGAGCTTATTAATTGTCTTGAGAGATTTCTTGATCTGTGCTTCGGTATCCTTTTCGAGCTTCTGGTCGAGCATGCGGTTGAGGGATGCTACTCGAACGCGGAAGAACTCGTCGAGGTTATTGGAGTAAATACCGAGGAAAGAGAGACGCTCCAACAATGGCACATACTCTTTCTCTGCCTCCTGCAGAATGCGATGGTTAAAATACATCCAACTGATATCGCGCTCTACGTAAGCTTTCTTCATTATGTCTTCTCTTGTCATGATTGCACTAGTTTAATCTTTTGAGTTACTTTACTTTTGCAGGCTCTTTCTTAGCCTTGTTCTCAGAATCAGCCTTCTTGTCAGCCTTCTTTTCAGAATCGGCCTTCTTGTCCTTCTTTTCAGAATCGGCTTTCTTGTCAGCCTTCTTTTCAGGAGTTTCTACCTTCTTCTCGGCAACGTCCTTCTTTTCAGCCTTCTTCTTTGGATCCTCCAGAACGAGATAGTCGGTGTCTCCATCAATAAAGTGGAGCTCCTTGCGGAAGAACTTGCTGCTTCCTGCCGGCACGATGATGTCGTGCAACTGGTCGCAGTCGTCAAAGGTATGACGTCCTACTTTTTCCGGTGTTCCTGCGAAGGTAATCTTCTTCAACTTGTCGCATTCTGCAAAGGCGTAGCTCTTAACCACCTTTACGCCTGCAGGTACATAAATGTTATCCAATTCATCACAATCGTAGAAAGCATCGTGCTCGATTTCCTTTACGCTGTTGGCGATGATTACGTTCTTGAGGGCCTTCTTGCCACGGAATGCCATCTCGCCAATCACTTCCACTCCCTCTGGAATGGTGAAGCTTGTTTCCTGACTCATGCAATATACCAGGCGCTTCTTGTCGTTGGTATAAACTGCTTCGCCATCATACTCGAAACTGTCGCTGTCAATCTTCTGCAAAGCGAGATTGAGCACCAAGTTTTCAAACTTTCCGTCTTTCTTGGAGCTCTTCTTAAGAATCTCCAAGATTGCTTTCTTGTTTTCCTTCATCCTATATATTATTAATGTTGTTTGCCAGAACTTAATTATAATGCATTTGCGAGTAAGCCCCACACGCCCTGAAAGGGCAGAAGCTCCAAGCCCAGGGCATCGCCCTGGGTAATTGTGGACGCAGGTCTGTCGCCCTGTAAGGGCAAAAGCTTTCAAGACCCCTGTATTCACCTTAAAGAAATACCTTTTTCTTTTCGGCTGCAAAGGTACGGCGATATTTTTAGATAGGAAAGAAAAAGCGATTACGTGTTTATGACGATTGTGTTACGATGATATTACCGGTGTTACAGAAGTATTACGAGTGTTACAAATGTATGATGTAACACCTTTGTAATACTTATGTTTTACGGTAGAAATATCTTCTCCTTACCTTTGCAGGCGAAAATGAACAAAATCAGATTTACGTGTATATTTAATAAGGTAAGAAATGAAGAAGAAAACGTATTTGTTGATGGCACTCACGATGGTGTCGATGGGAATGAATGCCCAGAATTCAGGAAAAAGCTCTGTTGAGAAGGGCATTGAGGAATTCACCAAGTCGATGACCATTGGTGGAACCATCCGCTCAAAGTATGAGTACCAGACCGAAGAGGGGGAGGGACGATTCGAGGTGCGTACAGCCCGCATCAACGTGGCTGGCAATGTAACACCTCAGGTAAGCTATAAGGCGGAAATCGACCTCTGCGACGAGGGTAAGATCAAGATGCTCGATGCCTATACACGCATCAAGCCTTGGAAGACCCTGCAGTTCACCATCGGTCAGGAGCGTGTGCCATTCACCATCGATGCTCACCGTTCTCCTCATCAGCAGTACTTTGCCAACCGTTCGTTCATCGCCAAGCAGGTAGGTAACGTTCGCGACGTGGGTGCTGAAATCGGATACACCTGGAATGTTGGTTTCCCTATCGTGGTGAATGCCGGTATCTTCAACGGTTCGGGCTTGACCAACCAGAAGGATTACTGGACCAAGGGTGTCAACTATTCTGCCAAGGCTCAGTTCCTCTTCCCGAATGTGAACCTGGTGTTGAGTACCCAGAAGATCAAGCCATCTGATGTCACCGTCAACATGTATGATGCGGGTATCACCTTCCACAAGGGTGGTTTCATAGCAGAGGCTGAGTATCTTTACAAGCATTACAGCAAGGATGCCTTCCACGATGTGCATGCTTTCGATGGCTTCATCTGCTATGACATTCCGGTCATCAACCAGAAGAGCATCATCAAGAAGGTTTCGCCATTGGCAAGATATGATTTCATGAGCGACCATAGTGATGGTACCCGATATGGCGGTTCTGATACCGAACTCGGTGCCTTGAAGATCAATGATTACAAGCGCCATCGTGTAACGGGCGGTGTAACCCTGAGCCTTGCCAAGCCATTCATCTCGGATATCCGTATCAACTACGAGAAGTATTTCTATCGCAAGGGTGGCATTGCCAAGACTTCAGAAAAGGATAAGATTGTTGTGGAGTTCATGACAAAGTTCTAGTCAGGATATAACTTGTTTTTGGATGTAATAAGTAGTACGCCCTGAAAGGGCAGAAACTCCTAGCCCAGGGTAACACCCTGGGTATATAATGGGATAAAGAAGTCGCCCTGTAAGGGCAAAAGCTTTGTATTTGAGAAGCTTTTGCCCTTACAGGGCGTCTTTCTTGCTTATGCGTAACCCAGGGTGTTACCCTGGGCTAGGAGCTTCTGCCCTTTCTGGGCGTGCTACTAATAACAGGGCGTGCTGCTAATAACAGGGCGTGCTGCTAATAACAGGGCGTGCTACTAATAACAGGGCGTGCTACTAATAACAGGGCGTGCTGCTAATAACAACTATTCGTTTTATTACAGCATTCCCTTAGAGCTAGGAAGCTCGAAGTGATAGATGTCTCTCTTCACCGCCATTTTCAGCGAGCGGGCAAGCGCCTTGAAGATGCCTTCTATCTTGTGATGCTCGTTCTCGCCCTCAGCCTTGATGTTGAGGTTCATCTTTGCCGCATCACTCAGACTCTTGAAGAAATGCTTGAACATCTCGGTTGGCATTTCGCCTACCTTCTCTCTGTGGAACTCGGCATCCCAGATCAGCCATGGACGGCCACCGAAATCCAATGCTACCTGACAGAGACAATCATCCATCGGCAGACTGTAGCCGTATCTTTCTATTCCGCGCTTGTTGCCCAGCGCCTGCAGCAGGCATTCGCCCAGAGCAATACCCGTATCTTCAATGGTGTGATGCTCATCCACATAGAGGTCGCCCTTGGTGTGGATGGTGAGGTCCATCATGCCATGCTTGCCTATCTGCTCCAGCATATGGTCGAAGAAACCAAGACCGGTAGAAATGTCGCATTTGCCGCTGCCATCGAGGTTTACCTTGATGAATATATCCGTCTCCTTGGTGGTGCGCTTCACTTCAGCGATGCGGTCGCCGGCAAAGAGAATCTCGGCTATCTTGTCCCAATCCATACCGTCTTTTCCGAGAATCAGACTCTTGCAACCCAGGTTCTCGGCAAGCTGGGCATCGGTTTCACGGTCGCCGATTACATAACTGTTTGCCATATCGTAGGCAGGATTGTCGATATATTCGGTCAGCATGCCTGTGCCCGGTTTTCTCATTGGTGAGTTATCTTCAGGGAAGTGGCGGTCGATGTGCTGCTTGGCAAAGTGGATGCCTTCGCTCTCCAGGGTCTGGATGATGAAGTTGTGGACTGGCCAGAAGGTATTTTCCGGGAAGGAGTCGGTGCCCAGTCCGTCCTGGTTGCTCACCATCACCAGCTCGTAGTCGGTGTGCTGGGCAATGAAGGCGAGGTTGCGGAATACGCCCTTGGTGAATACCAGCTTCTCGAAGCTGTCAATCTGTTCGTCCGCAGGTTCCTGAATCAGGGTTCCGTCGCGGTCGATGAAGAGTAATCTAGTCTGTTTCATGTCTCTTTCTATCTCTTTTATGTTAATATGATTAATACTTCTTGTTTTCCTCTTCTGCAGCCATCTGCTCTATGCCGGCTACAGCCATCTGCAGCTGACTCTCCTTCAGTTTTTTCTTTTCCTCATCCTGCACCTTGTAGGATGCATACTGGTAAGCTAGTGCGATGCCGAGCCAGGTGAGGGCATAGATGATGAGCAGGCTGGTGAGGGTGAAGACGAGGAAGAGGAGTGGGGTGAAATAGCCCGGTACGCCGAGCGGATCGCCCTGGAGTGCCCCCAACTGTGAGTAGAGCTGGGCGATGATGAGGATGATGGTAGGCACAGCTGCTATAAAGGTGGCGATGCCTACAATCATCATGCCCAGGAAGCAGGTCATGAGGAAGCCTCCGAAGTGGCGGAGGATGCGGACCAGCGATCTGCCCGGCTTGCGCTTTTCGCCCTGAGGGCAGAGCTGCTTGTGGGGCAGGAGATGCCAGAATGATACTGCCGCCATCACGAGGGTGGCTGCGTAGATGATGGTTTGCAATATGAATGAAGCCATCGGATTCGCTTCTCCCCAATCGTGAAGCGACTTGTTGGGGAGGAGAAAGTAAAGTACGATTGCCAGCAATACTGCGAAGGGCACGTGGGTAACCCATGTCTGCTTCACAAGCGAACGGATATCGCTCGTTACGGTATTGTAGGATGCTTTCATGCAGGCAGTTATGCTGCGTTGCTTAAATAATTCATTTACTTCCATAGTTATATGATTTGATGCTGTTTAACTATTCCGAAAAATCACTTTTGACCTTTTGACCTTTTTGGTCTTTAAAAGTTTCTTCTGAATTCCGAGCAGGTGATGGCGGTAGCGATCGCTACGTTCAGACTGTCGGCAGTGGCTCTTCCTTCCGGGAAGTTCGGGATGAGCAGTCTTCGGTTCACCTTCTTGGCAAGGGCAGGCGAAATGCCTTTTCCTTCGTTTCCCATCACGATGAGTCCCCGGTTTTCCAGCTGCTGCTGATAGATGTTGTCGCCATCGAGCAGGGTGCCATATACGGGTACATCTGCAGGCAGCGATTCTACTAGAGCCAGCAGGTTGCCATATTCCACCTTCACTCTCGCAATGCTGCCCATCGTGGCCTGTACCACCTTCGGGTTATACACGTCGGCAGTATCCTGACTGCAGTAGATGTGGGTGATGCCAAACCAGTCGGCAATGCGGATGATGGTGCCCAGGTTGCCCGGGTCTTGCACGCCATCCAGGGCGAGGCTCAGTTCCTGGGTGTTGATTTTAGAAAAGCCGAAGTTCTTATCCTCCGCCTCTTCCTGAGAGTTGTTGGAATCCTGCTTATTGCAGCCGGTATCCTGTCTGAAAACAGCCAGCACCTGCTGCGGATGCTGCAGGAAGCTCACCTTCTTCAGCTCCTCCTCGGTCACCTCTATCACTTCTGTCTGATCCGCAAGGTGCTTGCCGTGGAGCCACTCCTGGGTAGCCACAATGAGGTCGGCAGGTTGCAGGGCGAGCAGGTCATCTACTACCTTGAAACCTTCCGCCACGAACTTTCCTTCCTTGTTGCGGTTCTTCTTCAGTTCGAGCGAACGAATGTATTTTATCTTATTCTTGCTAATCATTTGTTGTTGTTTCTAATCTTTAATGGATGCAAAGGTAGCATAAAAAGCAGACAATACAAAATAAAAAGTGCTAAATATTTTGTATTTCCTTCGATTTACACTATCTTTGCAATCTAAAAGGATTAGATTCGTGAAAATACAGAAGATTTCAGTTCTCGCCCTGCCACTGCTTCTGGCTGGATGTTCTGCCAGCAAGTATGTGCAGGAGGGGGAGTATATATTAAATAAGGTGGAAGTGAAGAGCGACTCTGCGGAATATGATGCAGGGGCGCTCAAGCAGTATGTGCGACAGAAAGAGAAGCCAAAGCTCTTTGCACTCTTTAAAAACCCGTTCAGCAAAAAGCCCGTCATCTATGATTCCATCCAGGCTCGACTCACTTGCCAGGACCTGCTCACGGCGATGCAGAACCAGGGATTCCTGCACGCTGGCGTATCCCTCTATACCACCGTTCACGGAGAGGATTGGGCGAAGGGCGGAACCAGGAAGCGGAAGAAAGCCCCGAAGCTGGATGCCACCTATCTGTTGCATCCCGGTGAGCCGTTCCTCATTGGCAAGGTGGAGTATGACATAGAGGATAAGAACATACAGGATAGATTGCAGCTCGATAATCCTGATAACCAGATGCTGAAGCCGGGAATGCGTTTCACGGTAGAGGCGCTGGATAATGAGCGCAAGCGTATTTCCAATCTCCTCATTGATGATGGATACTTCCGCTTCAACAAGGATTTCATCCACTTTTCTGCAGATACCATCACGGGCAGCAAAGACATCGGCGTTACCCTGCATCTGATGAACTACAAGGCTAACAGTAATGCGCCGGAAACCCCACACTCTCGATACGAGATCAGGAAAATCAACTATCTCAGCAACGACAGCGACCGCATTCACCTGCGCCATCAGGTGCTCCTGAATGCCACTGCCCTGAAGGAGGGAAGTCCCTACAGCGCCTCTGCCCTGCAACGTACGTATAATAATTTCGCACGCCTGCAGGCGGTGAAATATACCAATATCCGATTCGTGGAAGCTCCCGATAGCGGAATGCTCGATTGCAATATCCAGATCAGCACCAACAAGCCTTCTACCATCTCCTTCCAGCCGGAAGGAACCAATACGGCTGGCGACCTGGGTGCTGCGGCTTCGCTCACCTATACCAACAGAAACCTCTTCCGGGGTAGCGAACAGTTGAGTATCGAGCTGCGTGGTGCCTACGAGGCTATCACCGGACTGGAGGGCTATCAGGACCAGAACTATCAGGAGTATTCGATAGAGAGCAAGCTGGTGTTCCCACGCTTCGTGGCACCGCTGCTGTCTAAGAATTTCAGAAGAAGACAGACTGCCAATACGGAGTATTCGGTGGCCTGGGACCTCCAGAACCGTCCGGAGTTCCATCGTCGCGTCTTCTCCATGGCATGGCGCTACCGCTGGGCTGAACCCCGCCATCATCTCAACTGGCGATTCGACCTGCTCGACCTCAACTATGTGTATATGCCTTGGATTTCAGAGACTTTCAAGCGCGACTATCTGGATGATGCAGATAACAGAAATGCCATCCTGCGCTATAACTACGAGGATATCTTTATCATGAAGATGGGATTCGGATTGACCTATAGCGATGGGATAGATGCCTTCCGACTGAATGTGGAGTCTTCGGGCAATCTGCTCAGCGCTTTCTCCAAGGCGCTGAATTTCAAGATAAATTCTCAGGGACAGCGTACCTTCATCAATATCGCCTATGCCCAGTATGCCAAGGCTGATTTCGACTATACCCATCTGGTACACTTCGACGACCGCAATGTGCTGGCGCTGCATGCAGGCATCGGCGTGGCGTATCCTTACGGCAACAGCAAGGTGCTGCCTTTCGAGAAACGGTATTTTTCGGGTGGTGCCAACTCGGTGAGAGGCTGGGGCGTAAGAGAGCTGGGACCTGGCGGATACAAGGGCAATGACGGACGCATCGACTTCATCAACCAGACGGGTGATATGAAGCTCGACCTGAATGCCGAGTACCGCACTCCTTTGTTCTGGAAATTCGAAGGTGCCCTGTTTGTGGATGCAGGTAATATCTGGACGCTCAGAAAATATGATGAGCAGCCTAACGGACAGTTTAAGTTAGATAAGTTCTACAAGCAGATTGCTGCGGCGTATGGTATGGGTCTGAGGTTGAACTTCGATTATTTCATCCTCCGATTCGATATGGGTATGAAGGCTATCAATCCTGCCTACGAGAGTGGGGATGAGCATTGGGCGATTATTCACCCAAAGCTCAGTCGTGATTTCGCCTTTCACTTCGCGGTAGGTTTACCATTCTAATCTTCCATACCCCGTTCTCGATACGCATCGGCAGGTGGAAGTCGGCCTCTTCTACGAGGTGGGCTTCCTGCCCGATGGTGTCCATCTGCAGAAAATTATATACGGTGATGCTGACGGTGGCGTTCGCTCCGTCGTCGCTGAAGTCGATGTCGTTGATTTCTACCGTGGCATCCTCAGCCTTGGTGCGCAGCAGATCTACATCCGCCTGATGCACGTTGCTGGCAGCATAGCGCAGCCAGGGTTCCGAACTCTGGGTGCAGTACTTCAGAGTCTTGGGGAACTGCCAGTTGAAGTAGTAGGTGGCGAATGAGTCGATGTCATTCTCCAGCTGATTTTCGTCACCCTGATGAGATTGGCATCCCGTAAGGGTGTAAACGCTTGTCAGTATGGCTGCTACGGCGATAGCCATACAGGATATTGTTTTCCTAATCATGTTTTCGAATTCTTAAAATTTCTATTTATTTGCTTATTTTGGGCACAAAGATAGTAAAAAACTTTGTAATAAGAATCTTTTTTGCTAACTTTGCAGGGAAAATAACAATTAAAATGCTAAAATTTATATCCTTTGGCAGTGGAAGCAGTGGCAACAGCTACTATCTTTACACTGAAACGGATTCGCTATTGATAGACGTAGGAGTAGGTATCAGAACCCTGAAGAAGCACTTCCATAACTATGGATTGCGCTTCGAGGATGTGCATCATATCCTCATTACCCATGACCACGCCGACCATGTAAAGTCGGTGGGGAGCTTGAGTACTGACTATCATCTACCAGTATATGCAACCCGTAAAGTTCATGCAGGTATCGAGCGCAACTATTGCGTCCGAAAGAAAATCGTGCCCAATCATGCGCACATCATAGAGAAAGGTGTGCCGTTCCAGGTGGGCGAGTTCAGGGTTACTCCGTTTGGGGTGCCTCACGACAGTACGGATAATGTGGGCTATTTCGTGGAGCACGAGGGTGTCACATTCTGTCTGATTACGGATGTGGGACATATCACGGAGGAGATTCAGGAGTTCATCGGCAAGGCGAACTATCTGGTGCTCGAATCGAACTATAGCGTGGAGATGCTTCAGACAGGAAAATATCCTCAGTATCTGAAGGACAGAATCCTGGGTCCGAACGGTCATCTCAGCAATGATGAGTGTGCCCATGCGCTTGCCGACTTCGCCACTCCGAGCCTCCGCCACGTATGGCTCTGCCATCTCAGCGAGGAGAATAATCATCCCGAACTGGCGAGAAAGACCGTGGAGCAGATTCTCAGGAGCAAGGGCATCATTGCCGGAAAGGACTTCGAGCTGGAAGTGCTGAAGCGGAAGACGCCTAGTGAGATTTATAAATTGGTATAAATTCTCGGCCCGCCCTGAATCAATGATTGCTGGCTTAAGAGAATGACCGGAATTTCTATTCCCGGCCCGCCCTGAAAGGGCAGAAGCTCCTAGCCCAGGGTAACACCCTGGGTTATACATAAGCAAGAAAGTCGCCCTGTAAGGGCAAAAGCTTGGTATTGAGAAGCTTTTGCCCTTACAGGGCGACTCTGTTATATCCCTATGTACCCAGGGTGTTACCCTGGGCTAGGAGCTTCTGCCCTTTCAGGGCGTGTGGATGCAAACAGGGCGTGCTGGATGCAAACACCACTTGGAACATGCCGGGCATTGCCTAAATCATACTGATTTTCTAGATTTTATCCAATGCCTGCTTGATGTCATCCAGGATATCCTCCACATCCTCGATACCTACTGACAATCGGATCAAATCTGGGGCAACGCCTGCCTCCTTCAACTGCTCATCTGAAAGCTGACGATGGGTATGGCTCGCAGGGTGGAGCACGCAGGTGCGGGCATCTGCCACATGAGTCACGATGTTGATCATATCCAATGAATCCATGAACTTGATGGCAGTCTCACGGTCGCCCTTCAATCCGAAGGCGATGACACCGCAGGTGCCGTTTGGCATGTACTTCTGGGCAAGATCGTAATACTCGTCGCCCTTCAGTCCGCTATAGTGAACCCAGGCCACACGCTCATCATTCTGCAGGAACTCAGCCACCTTCTGTGCATTCTCGCAATGCTGGCGCATACGCAGGTGCAGGCTCTGGAGACCCAGGTTCAGGATGAATGAGTTCATCGGCGCAGGGATGGAACCCAGGTCGCGCATCAACTGTGCCACGAGCTTGGTGGTGTATCCCATCTTGCCGAAAGCCTTCACGTAGGTGAGTCCGTGGTAGCTCTCATCCGGTGTGCAGAGGCCAGGGAATTTTTCGGCATTCGCCATCCAGTCGAAGTTGCCGCTATCCACTACTACGCCGCCTACCTGCGATGCAGTACCGTCCATATACTTGGTTGTAGAGTGGGTAACGATGTCGGCACCCCACTCGAATGGGCGGCAGTTGATAGGTGTGGCGAAGGTGTTATCTACGATGAGAGGCACGCCGTTCTTGTGAGCGATGCGGGCGAACTTCTCGATGTCGAGCACGGCGCAGCCAGGGTTGCTGATGGTTTCGCCGAATACCACCTTGGTGTTAGGGCGGAATGCCTTCTGGATTTCCTCCTCGCTGGCGTTAGGGTTTACGAAGGTACACTCGATGCCGAGCTTCTTCAGGGTAACGCCGAAGAGATTGAAGGTGCCGCCGTAGATTTCGTTAGAGGTAACGATGTGGTCGCCAGCCTCGCAGATGTTGAATACGGCATAGAAGTTGGCTGCCTGACCGCTTGAGGTCAATACGGCGCCCACGCCACCTTCGAGCTGAGCGATTTTCTTTGCCACAACATCATTGGTTGGGTTCTGGAGTCGGGTATAGAAGTAGCCCTCCTTCTTCAGGTCGAAGAGCATCGCCATCTCCTCAGAGTTGTCGTATTTGAATGTAGTACTCTGATAGATAGGCACTTCTATCGGCTCGCCGTTTTTCGGCTCATAGCCTCCCTGCACGCAGAGGGAAGCAACACGTAATTTCTTTTCCATTGTCGGTTATTCTTTTATGTTGTTATAATTGTTCTTCTTTAAAGTAAACTCATTTATTTCATGAAGACGAAATACACGGCAGCGATGAGACAGACGAATGCGGCAAAGTGATTCCAATGCAGGCCCTGCCCCTGGAAGAGGATGTTGGCGATGATGGCGAAGACGATGAGCGACACGCACTCTTGTATCACTTTGAGTTGTACCAGATTGAATGGACCTCCGTTGTCGATGAATCCGATGCGGTTGGCTGGTACCTGGCAGCAGTATTCGAAGAAGGCGATCGCCCAACTGAAGGCGATGACTCCGATGAGTGGCCAGTTGCTGCTGGTGCCCGTCTGCTGGAGTTTGAGATGTCCATACCATGCGAGCGTCATGAAGATGTTGCTCAGCACGAGGAGCAGGATAGTGTATATTCCGTTCATATTCTCTTATGTTTTTGATTTCTTAATTGATAAGATTTCTCTTATATTCTCTTATGTTCTTTGATGCTCTACATATATAATAATGTATAAGTGGCTGCAAAGATACACTTTTTCTCTTGAAAATGTATGGAAAATCAGGAAAATGCGCATGAAAAAGAAAAAAGTTGCCGAAAAATTTGGTGGTGTCAGAAAAAAGCAGTACCTTTGCAACCGCTTTTGAGAAATAACTCAAATGCTAAGCTTGCTGCACCCTTAGCTCAGTTGGTAGAGCAACTGACTCTTAATCAGTGGGTCTAGGGTTCGAATCCCTAAGGGTGTACAAAAAAGCTCCGAAGAAGTTCATCTTTCTTCGGAGCTTTTTTTGTTGTTGTAAAAACAATATGCATTGCTTTCAGCGATGCCTCTTCTTTTGGAATAGGCATTGCTTTCAGCGAAGCCTCTTCTTTTGGAATAGGCATTGTTTTCAGCGATGCCTCTTCCTGCATTCAGGGCATTCTCCCTTGATGACGAAGGAGACGGAGTGGGGATAGAATCCTTCCGGCAATTCGAAGCTCGGAATATGGATATCCTCCATGCAGAACGAACGGTGGCATGATTCGCAGTAGAAATGAATATGACCATCATGATGATCACACTCTCCTTCCTCCTCACACACTTCGTAGTTCAATATCCCCCTTCCATCCTCGAAGGCATGAACGGCATCATGCTCCAGAAAGAGCGTCAGCGTGCGGAAGATGCTCGACTTATCCATCGACACCATCTTCTGCTCCAAATCCTTCAGACTCAGTGGATTCTGCTCATTCGCCAGAGTCTTCATCACCAGTATGCGGTTGGAGGTGGGCTTGATGCCCTTTGCCTCCAGCTTATGAACAATCTCTTCTGTTTCCATTTTTTTCACTTTTTAAATCCCCATCCCTTTATAGTATCTGCATTTTTGCGCCAAACGACAGTCCGAAGACATCCCAGAAACCTGCATTGCCGTTGCGGTAGAATCGCATGAAATAGATATCATTCGTACTCAACTCATAGAAGAACGTGAGGCTCTTCACGCGCTTGCGCCTGTTGTTCGGAATCTGATACGTAAACCGTTCGCCAAATCCCAGATTCGGGCGGATTCGGGTAGAGAAGGGATAATATCCGCTCTCGTACTTGGTAGGCTGCTTTGTCCAGAAATCGTGCCCCAACACCGTGTTCAGGTACAGCGTGCATTCCAGGGGTTCAAACTGCCAGCCCTTTCCCCAGTCCTTTCGCCAGGGAATGAAGTTCTCCTTCAGCGTGATAGTCATTTTTACTTCATCCGAATCATATTTCGGAACGATGCCGAAGAGCAGATGCGTCTCCCACTGGCTTCGCTTGCCGTAGTCCCATCCGATACCCAGCGAGATGATACCCATGTTGCCGCAAGTCTGTATCACGCTCTGCGTAGGCATCAGTACATCCCAGTGTTTGCGATAGCGGAGGATGCGCCTGTCGTATCGGGTGAGTGAATCTTCTTCTGAACTCTCCTTTCCTAAATTCTCCTTTCCTAACCCCTCCTCGCCGGCGTTTGCCGTTGTGCTTGCCGATAGCAGGAGAAGCGCCCATGTACTGAACTTAAAAATCGATGACTTCAACATGATAATCCTTTGGTGTGATGGTGAAAATGTAATATTGACGGAAGTGCACGCTGCTTGCCATATAGAACAGGGTACCGTTGTTGTAAAGGTCTTCCGTCTTGGTATGATGACCGTGGCCGTCCAGGCAGAACAGCAGGCGAGGGAACTCGTGGATGTAATAATTGAATACCTTCGCTACGTTGTTGTTAAACTGCTCGGAGTAGGGAGGTGCATGCATGCACACCACGGTACGGTCGAAGTCGAGCGAATCGGCAGAGCGTTCCGCCTCCATGAAGTCGAAGTTGGGCACCGGACGGGAGTAGTCATACTCGATGGCATTGGTGTTGAGGCAAACGAACTTCACCTTTCCGGCGATGAAGCTGAAGTCGGGGTCGCCGTAGATGGCCTCGTAGGTCTGGTTGCCCGTGCCCAGACAATCGTGGTTGCCCAGCAGCACCACCGAAGGCATCTTGAGTTTCAGCATTCTTTCTCGTGTCCACTTCATTTCGCGGGTAGCGCCGAAGTCGGAGATGTCGCCGCAGTGGATCACGAAGTCGATGCTGTCTTGGCGGCTGTTGATGTCATTAACCGCCTTCTGCAGGTCGTCGTACCACTGATGGCTGTCGCTGATCACGGCAAACCGGATGGTATCCTTGCTCTTCACCGTCTGCTCTATCTTCTGTATGTTCTTGGCATTCAGATTGGTTTCGCCCTTTATGCGAACATCGTAAGGGTGAACATCGAATACGGTATCGCAGCCCGTAAGGAGCAGGGCGGCGATACAGACAAGTAGATAAATTTTGATGTGAGATTTCATATCTTATACCTTATTTTAAATACATATTCATATTCTAGTCTATCTGATATTCTAGCCAGTTTGATATTCCAGGCTATTTGATATTCTAGTCTATTGATTTCGCGTGCAAAGGTACGAAAAAAACTTGAATAACGAATGAGGTTTTTACAAAAAGACCACTTTTAAGGAGAAAAAGATAAAAAAAAGAAGGTGCGCCAGATTCACTTCCTTGTAATCTGGCACACCTTGATGATTTTAGAGATCTCCGTTGTTTTTTAGAAATCTGCATTGTTTTTTAGAAATCTACGTTGTCGCCGTTACCATCGCCATCGGTAGAACCGCCACCCTGGCTGGTGTTGCCTCCCTGGCTGGAATCACCTCCCTGGCTGGTACCTCCGCCCTGCGAAGTACCTCCTCCCTGATTGGTGTTATCCTTGTTGTCACCCTCCCCGGTGTCGTTCTTGTCGGCAGAGGTAACCTGCTTCACGATCTTGCCGTTGCGGTCGTAGCAGGTGATGTTGACGCTGGTCTTTGCGAGCTCCTCCTTGATGTCGGCGTTAGGCACGAAGATGATGTAGCGGCGGTTGATGAGCGAGCTGCTCACCTTGTTGACATCCTCCACGGCGGTAGAATTCAGACCGAATCGGAGGGAGCCGAGTCCCGGTACAGCCACGGAGTGACCCTCTGTGGCCCATGCGGTGATGACTGCTCCGATGGCACCCCAGGCGGCATTGATCACCTGCTTGGCGAGTCCGCTGCGCACGGCAGCTTCCTCGATAACCTTACTCTGGGTAAGCTGACCGTAGAGGTCTGCCTGCATAACGTATGCCCACTTCTGCTTACCCTTCTCAAAAGCGACGTTGCGCTCAATAGCTTTTACTTTGATACCCATAATTCAAATAGTTATTTTAGTGAATAATTTAGTTTCTACATGTGCTACATGCAGCTCGTAACTCCGAGTGATGTGCAGAGTGCAGTGAGCACCGTCACGATGACTTGCAGAATCGTTTTCCAAGTTTCCTTTTTCATTTTCTTCATTCCTTTCTTTTTAGTGAATAATCCAGTTTCTGTATCGGGCATCCCCCCTCCATGCAGTTCCGCGGTATCCTGTCCGGCAGAGAGCCCCATCAATGAGTTTCATTGACGATGCAAAGATACAACATTTTTGGGCGAAATGCAATAGTTGTCCCGGCAGTTGAATCGGCTTGTCCCGGCAGTTGGGATGTGAGGCATGAAATCCCCTTCGATAGAGCTGCCATTTCCTGCGTCCCGACGTAGGAAATATTACGTCCCGACGCAGGAATTGCTACGTGGCGACGCAGGAAAAGGGGCGAGGAGGGGAGAGGGATCAAAGGAAAAGGTGAAAAAGTGAAAGTGAAAAGGTGAAATTCACAGAGGTGTCAAGGAACAGATGAGAAAAATGCCTGTTTCTGAGATTCCGTGTACGATGTAAAAGAGAAAAGAAATACGATATATTTAAGGTACACGTATATAATAATGTACGCGCGTAAGTACTACTCCTTTTTTCTTCACTATATTTCTTCTTTTATCCCTTTATAATACATAATCCTTTAAAGGTGTGTTTTTTTGTTCTCATTGAAAATTCACTTTTTCACTTTCACTTTTTCACTTTTTTTCAAATATATTTTGTTGTTTGTGATTTTTTGTGTACCTTTGTAGGGTGAAAGAGCATATTACTCTTTTATAACAATTTTAAAAATAAAAACTAATATGAATAATCCTAGATTTACGATATATAGGTTGAAGATTGAACCCTTTATGTCTGGAGCCCCTATTTCTGAAGACGTCGCAGAAAAGGTGGCTGAATATATCCTAGCTCATCTTATGGATATTAAGTTTGTTGATGGTAATGGAGAACCCATAATCACCTATGGATCTGAAGTTTTTAATACTCTGGGTTATGTTACCATCGAAAAGAAGAAAAAAATGACCATAGATATGAAGGAATGTCGAAAGCAGGAAGAGTTGCCAACCTATCCCGATTTTGCGCTTGTGTTGGATGCCAGAAAACCTCAGAAAGAAGGTATTCTCATTGGTATTCAAAACCAGTCAAAGTGTTTTGCTAATCTTGATACCGTTAGAAAAAGACTTGAGAAGTATTGGAGTCAGACCATTTGGGATGAATTCAATTGTAATGTAGAGTTGCGTCAGATAACATCATCTGATATGTTTTGGAAAACACTAGATAGAAAAATCCAAAATGGTTGTAAATTGACAGGTCTTCATCTTGATGTAGCCCAGATTTTGAAGAATGATTTTATTAATGAGCAAGTCAAAGAAAAAGCAAGCTTGGTCACCTCGTTTTTCTCGTTTTTAGAGGCCATTGATGCAGGGGATGGTGGCTTCTTCTTTAATGCGAAACCAGGGAAAGAACTTGATGTGACGGAAGTTAAACATAATCTTGGTATGGTGATAACTTTATCATGTAAATACGGATTCGTGGTCAAAGCACAGTTTGACCAAGAAAAGGATTGGATTACCTCAGAGGCTGCCGCTCCTTTCGTAAAGCGTCTTGACAGTTCGGCTTTTGTCAAACCAGAAGGAACAAAAGCAGCAGTGAAAGCCGCTAAACTTAAGCAGATGGCTGAATTGACCCGTTGGTTTGATGAGATTGTTGTTGAATTAGAGAGGATAAAGAAAGATAAGCAGAATGAACAGACTAGACATACAGTCAAGAGATAAAGTCAGAAAGCGCTATGCTGCTAATCCCTTGTATCTGATGATACAAAGCATTGGCGGAAAGTATATTCGGCCTGATTATAGATTGAAGTTGCGCCCCGAGGAAATTTTTCAAATCCTGATGGGGTGGATAGACGAAATCAAGTGCGAATCTGATAATGAGGCGGTATGCAGAAAGATGAAAGAAGCTTGGGATAAGCAGTGGGAAGCCTTTTGCGATATGGCTGAATTGGCTAACTGCGAGTGTCCTGATAGTGAAGTGGAAGAGTATGTATGTCTTATTCTGGGATTATTGCATAATTGTCTGGGCAAGCTGAGTGATGAAGCTTGTCCAGGTAATCTTCACTATCTGCGTTTTGGAAATCACCTGTTTGCCTCTGCCTGTGAGCAATCCAAGATGATGATGAAGTTTATGAGAGACATCTATCATCATGAATCTTATAGACTATATAGTCAGGATGTAAAGGACTGGCTTCTTGATTATATGAATAATGATGACTCCTTGCTTACTGATTCTGAAGGATGCCTTGTCTTGCAAGACGATGAAATCGTAATTGCTCCTCCTCTTACGGAGCATGATGATAAATTATATACTAAGCAGGCTAAAGCTATTTGGAGAAAACTCATAGAAAAAGGATGGTGTGAGAAGGATGGTTCGATGCTCGTTTGGAAAAAATCTAAACGGTCACTAGGCTATATGGTAAAACTGGTGGCACATGAGTTGAAGGTTTTAGATCCTTCTACCAAAAATATTGTATGGGATTCGTTTAAGCATTTATTTAAGGATTTAAATAATTCCTCTGTTCTTAGTCAGGCTAAGAGTGGGGCTGGAAAATTTAAGTTAGAAAGCCGTCCTAATTCGTGGCCTAGTGAAGCAGATGAACTGCGCATTTTGCTAAGATCTCTATAACTAAACTTCTATTGGCGTGTTGTGTTGTTGTTGTGCCAATAGTTTTGTTTCTTTTCTTTTTAAGCCATGTAAAAGGTTGTATGGCAGTTAGTTACTTGTGAAATTTGAGGTGTTGCGTCGTGTTGCGTAACACCTCGCTTATGCCCTTTTTTACTAATTTTGCAGCATCAAAATCAAATTGTTGATGATGATGCAAGATTTAAATGACACCTTGCAGCAGAACAAGTCGGGGACTTGCCCTGCTCACCAGCCATACGATTCGACCCAGGCTGGAAACCAATCAGAGGTCGAGTATAATAAAGAGGATACAGCTAAGTCCCATTCAGACTCCATAGAACTTCAACCTCTCATTCCTGACAAGGATTATCCTGCTGGAGTAAGAGAGTGGATGATGACGGCACCCAGTGAGCTCAAGTTTTCCACCCTTGCTGTGTCGAGTTCTATGCTTGCCGTATATGCCACTCGTATCCGCCTCAATTATGTTTACGATAATTCGCTTTCAGCCATTCTTCTTCACGTGCTGGTATGTGGTGATCAGAGCTCAGGAAAATCGTTTGCCCGTTATCTGATGCGTTATCTGATGGATCCATTCATCAAGCGTGATACCGAGCAAAGGGCAGAGGAACAGAAATATGCCGAATTGAAACGACGCCAAGGTAAAAAAGATGGCAAATTGCCTCCGGAGCCAAAGACAGACATCACCTTGCTCCACGAGAATCTTTCGCTCTCTATGCTCATCAAGAGAGCCGATGCTCCAATGAAGCTGTTTGGTACGCCGAAAACGCTTTTCCAGTTTGCCGATGAGATCGGTGCTATCGTGCAGGCCAGCAAGCGACAGTTTTCTGATATCAAGCAAATCAATAAGACTGGCTATGATCTGGGCTCAGAATTTGGTCAGGATTATTTGAGTGAAGCCAGCTATTCGGCTGTGGTAGATTTGATGCTGTGTTATGTCTATACAGGCACGCCTGCAGCCGTAAACCGATATATGGATAAAGCAGCCATAGAAGGTGGTAGCGTTACCCGTACTATCCTTTGCAACGTGAATTCTCAGCTTGGAGAAAATCCATTGATATTCAAGCCTTTGACAGAGAAACAGAAGCAAAGTATAGATACTACTTTGCAAAAACTCATGTCGCTCTGTTATAGCGAAGACAGAAAATCTTTACGTAAGGAAAGCTTGCTTGATACGAGTTGGTTGGATCCTACGGTGAAGAAATGGTGTGAAGCTCGCAGGAGTGACGTAATGAAGTCGATGTCAAAAGCTCTTGATGTCTTTTATAAACGTAGCAGTGTAAGTGCCTTTCGCATAGCTTCGCTTATGCAATACCTTTATCAGGTAGAGGGTGTAAAGACACAGAAGGAAATCCGCCGCCTGGTGAAGCAGATATATTTGGCTTGTGCCGATCGTATCTTGCACAATATGTTAGGTAAATGGGGAGCCATCTATGATGAGATTAATGCAGATTTTGAATCTCACCCCTATAAGACCTGTAATTACTTTGATGAGTTGCCGCAAGAGTTTTCCCGTAAATTCCTAGAAGAATTTTTAACTCGTAAAGGAGTGCGCACACCATTGAAGAATGTAATATGTAATTGGAAACGTAAAGGATGGATTGAGAAACTTGCTACCGGTAACTTGTGCAAGAAAGCTTCACGCGCCATCAGTAGTTCTAAGAAGAAAAAGTAATATCAGTTAGTTTAAGATATGATTAATAAGTTTGACATTCAGAAACTTCGCGAGCTCGACATCTTGCAGGTGGCTGATTTTCTGGGCATGGGGCTCCGCAACAAGCGAGCCCTCTGCACCCACCACGATGATCATCATCCGAGTCTCGCCTTCAATGTAAAGAAGAACACCTGCCACTGCTATAGCTGCGGATTCTCTGCCGATACCATCGCACTGGTGAGAGAGCGACTGAACCTGGGCTTCAGCGAGGCATGCCGCTGGCTGGCAGATCATTTTGATGTGTATATCGGCGATGACAGGTATGGAAATTCTGCGAAGTATGGGAATGCTGCCCGATATGCAGATAAATGTGCTGATAAGAAAGTACTTACGGCATCAGACAGAAGAATGGCTTCCCTGAGAGCGCATTTTGCAGAAACCCATGTTTCGCATGGGCATGTTGCCCCATCAGCAGTAGATGTGGAGTTTTACCAGCAGATGTTCCGGCAGATGCATCTGTCAGAATCGGGACAGAGATTCCTCTTCGAGGAGCGGTTGCTCAGCCCTGAGGCATTGAAGGTCTGCCAGATAGTGAGCACGGAGCAAAGTGTATGCATGGCGAGAGTGGGGCGTGGAGTGTTTGACGGACCATCGCTCATCTTTCCCTATTTCGACCAGGAGGGAAGACTGTTTTCCGTGCAGAGCCGCTATCTGGGAAAGAAGAAGGAGATTCCCCGATTCAAGTTTGCACCAGGCAGTCATCGCATGGTATATGGGCTCGACCGATTGAAGGATTATCCTCCTGATGAACCGCTGCTCATCACCGAGGGTCCCTCTGATTGCTGGACGGCATTGACCCTTGGCATTCATGCCATAGCCATCCCCAGTGCCACGCTCTTCGACCGCCGCTTTCAAGGGCTTCTTGCCGGAAGAAATCTTCACGTCTTCCCAGATCAGGACGAAGCAGGATTGAGTCTTTACTTTGAGCTGAAGAAAGCATTGCCCAGTTTGGTTTACCATCAGCTGCCCGAAGGTTGCAAGGATTTGAGTGAGTATTATCTCAAGCTCCGTCGTAGAGAAGGGATGACGCTGGAGGAGGCGAAAGCCAAGGTTCAGAGTAGCGTAAGTGTCTGATAATTATGCTTTTTGTTATTATGTTTATTAATTTGCTTTTTAATTTAATTTAGGTAGATATGGAAATTTATGTGAATCGTCTATTGCGTGAGCGTGGCACCATCATGGGCACACTCAAAGTTGTGAAAGAGGTTGCTGGCGAAGAGATTGAACTTGTGAAGGTATGCGGCACCGTAGAGCGTGAGGCAGATTGTCTTCCGGCAGGTAAGTATCGTGTGCGCATTGGCAAGTGCAAGCGTCTCAACCGCAAGATGCCGTATCTGGTTCCGGTGGATGATGCTTCCGCCAAGTCGGTTGCGATGATTCAGCCGGGCAACGGTCCGTTTACGATGAGCCGTGGCAGCATCCTGGTGGGTGAGGTCCATGCCCCCGGCTATGTATTGAAGAGCCACCCGCTTTTCACCACCCTCTACGAGCGCATCAAGAAGGCGGTGTGGCGAGGCAACGAAGTAACGCTGGAGATTAAGGAGGTGTAGGCAGGAGAAGGACGCTTTTGTTATGATACAGTAAGTATTGTAGTAGAATAGCTGGTGATATTGTAAAAGAAAAAGCAGTTGTTGCCTCTTACCGCAACAACTGCTTTTCTATTGTCAGAACCATCAAATATCCCGAAAAATACACTTTTCCGATGACAACAAATGTTAAATCATACACTTTTTCGAGGATAAGGTTGATTTATGCTTGAAAAAATCGCATTTTAATGGTAATGGAGATTGATTATTTGTCAGTTAATTTGTAAGCCGTGCGCAAATGCTCTGACTGCATTTCCTGCAACTTTTCATTGCTCATTTCGCCAGATTCCCAAAGCTTATCCATTTCTCGCTGCATACGCTCGTTCATGAACTTTACTAATTGTTTTGCCATAATCGTAACTTTTAGAATTATGATATGATAACCCATTTGCCTGATTTCTGCGAGCCTTCTCTGCGGATGATATGATCTTCCTGCATCTTCTTGAGATGCTTGGAGATAGCACTTCTGTTGATATTCAGAGTGCTAGCGATTTCTCTGGAAGTGATATTCCCATTGCTGGTGATAAGTTGCAAAATGGCATTTCTCGTTTCTGGTCCACCTTTCTGGTCCACCTTTTTGATTTCTGGTCCACCTTTCTGGTCCACCTCTTGCTTCTCCTTTTGTACCTTTCCATCTTCTTCCGGCTCCACTTTGATATCTGCTATTGCAATATCTTCTTCCATAGATTTCCTGTATTCAAGAATCTCGTTTCTCAGGTTTTGCGTGTGCTCTTTCAGCATGAATTCCTGGAAGGGTGCCATTGCCTCTTCTTCTCTCGATTCATTGAGGGCTTTGATATACTGCGCTTTATCTTCTTTGATGATTTTAGCAGGCACCAGTCCGAATTCAAACTGCAGGTGATTCATGATGAGGCGCGACATTCTGCCGTTGCCATCTACCCATGGGTGAATAGTAACGAGAATGTTGTGGGCATCGAAGCTCAGCAGGTAGGCATCTATGGCATTGGGGCTTTTGATGAGCGCTTCTCTCCGCTGGTTGATGTGGTTGCAGAGTTCTTCCAGTTTCATCGGAACTTTGCGGTAGTCCATGTAGGAGCGGCCACCTGCTCCTGCCGTAACGCCAACAAGGCGCAGGTCACCCTTTGATGAGTCGAATTCGCCCATCAATGTACTGTAATGGCTGCCCGTATTTCTCATTACCAGTGCGGAGAGGTTCTTGAGCATTTCCACTGTGAATGGCTTATGTTCTCTTGCCCATCTGATGGATTGCTCGTAAGCTCTCTTCAGGTCGAGGTTCATGAGTTGTTCCACCATCGGTTTGCCTTTAGCCGTGATACCTTCGTCGAAGAGAAGCTGGTTCTCAATCTCGGTCACGGTGGAGCCTTCGATGGCGGTAGAGTGGGTGATGATAGAGTAGAGATAGAACTTCTGATAGTCTATCTGCTCAGATATTCCCAGCTCCTGGTATTCTTTCAGAACCTCTAGGAGTTCATTGATCTGCTTGTTCATAACGCTTCTTTTAGTAACTGATTGTAACTGAATTTTTCTGCAAAGATACGATGAATATTTAGAAAGCAAAGAATTTCTCTTGCATTTTTTCTTTGAGGTTAAACTTCTTTGTTGTATCTAGAGCACGTTCAATGCAGATGAACTTCTTATCAGTATGCTGCATAAAGTATTCTACTGTTTCATCGTTGAGATTTGCATCTACAGTAATATAGGCCTCCTTTTTTCCATCTGTTGCCCAATAAACTGTGTTTTGGGTAAAGCTGGCTTGCTTTTCCAGTTTATAGGTAAGCATGAAGCCTTGTTTGATAAGTATTTCTGTTATCAGTTCCTCTTCATTAAATACGAGTGTAAGCTGGCTCTCTTTTTCCTTGATGTAATTATGGAAAAGGGCAAGATTCTCTTCCTCGTTCTTTGTTGGGTCAGGTGTAAAGTCTGTTCTTGGGAAACTTGACTTTGACAGGGTGAAGACCTTGAAGCCTAACTGGTTGAGCTGCTGCTTGTATTCCTCGTCAAGGATTTTACCTTCGCTTTCTTTCTGATATCTTTCAACCACAGCTTTATTGCGGGCAATGGTTATTTCGCTGATAGTTTTGTAGCCAGCTTTATAAGCTGGAGATTTTTTATCTGTGAATTCTGGGATTTGTACAAGGATGAATTTTCTGTGAGCTAATTGTTGGTTGTTTAGCTTAACCACCGAGTGTCCCGTTGTACCAGAACCTGCAAAGAAATCCAGAATGATATCATTTTCTTTTGTTGCAATTTCAAAAATTTTGCTTAACAGTTTTGTTGGTTTCGGATTGTCGAAAATATCAGCAGCACCTAACAATTCTTTTAATTCTTTGGCAGCTTCTTGGTTATGACCGACTTCCTTGTTTGTCCACCAAGTCCAAGCATTGACTCCATCCACTTCTGACAAAAAGTTCTTTTTACGAGGACGAGAAGTACCATCAGCACCGAACCAAATTCGATTGTCCTTTACTAAATCATTAAACGTTTCTTTAGATAAAGCCCAACATCTTCCTATCGGTGGTGTATACTCTATTCCTGCAGGAGTGGTAATTGTATAGAATTGTGATTCGGTTGCATGACCTGTTTGCCCTGTGATGTCAACCGAAGCCCATTTTCCACGAGGATCATTATCAGGATTCTTATATTCAGACGCTCTTTCCTCTGTTAATTCAATCTTGTTTAATGTTGGTTTTAGCTTCTCGATATTTTTGGCATAAACTAATATATAATCATGGGCTGGACCAAGATTGCATCTTGCATCAGGGGAAGTACGTTTTTGCCATACAATATTTGCCACAAAATTTTCTTCAAAGAATATTTCATCGCATAGCTTATGAAGATGATGTATTTCGTGATCATCAATAGATATGAATATGACACCATCTTCTTTTAATAAATTGCGAGCAATTAAAAGACGACTATACATTAAGTCTAACCAACTGCTATGATAACGACCTTCTGTATTAGAATTAGTATCAATGTTTGTACCGTGTTCGCTTCTTTCCCAGTATTGTTCTTTACTCTCGTAATAATTATCTTTATAAATTCTGTCTTCTCCTGTATTATATGGTGGATCAATATAGATACACTTCACCTTATTTCTGTAACTGGAAGTCAATACTTTGAGCACTTCGAGGTTTTCACCTTCAATGATGATATTCTCGGTAGTCTCTGCATTTACACTTCGCTTCTCATCATAGTGTAATGTGGCACGTGTTGGGGTGAAAGCGTTGCGTTTTGCCGCTGATTTTCCAAACCAGCGGAACTCGTAACGCTCTGTTTCTTCTACACTATTTGGGTTCACTGCCTTTTTCACCTCGTTAATGTCGAGATATCCCTCCTGTGTAAACCAGTCTGGGAACAACTCACGCAGTTTGCTGAGTCGTTCCTCGTTCATGTCGGGTGATAGGGTGATATGTTCTTTATATGTTTCCATTTTCTTTATCTGTATTTATAGTTTGGTCGGCTTGCGACTTAAATGTTTTGTATTCACGAATAGGAGCTTTATAATATGCCTCGATGCCTATTGAGCGGAAGTGCTTGATGGCGCATTTTATTCGAGCTACTTCGTGAGGTGAAAGGGCTTTGGTGTCAGTAATGTCGTTCGTTCCCTTTATCTCCACAACGAAGTAAAACTCCCGCTTGTCGTTTGTATCTTTTAATGATACTCGTTTCAATACCACTCCAAAGTCAGGATTGTAAGAACCTATTGGGGTAGGAATCTTGTACCATGAAGGGAATTTCAGGAAGCACACGACGTCTGAGTTTTCTTTGTCTGCGTCTGCTGCGAAATCTCGTTCGAGTGTACTGTCATATAGAGTCTTGTCCCATACTCCATGATTAGGAGTAGAGACGTAATTCTCACATCCGTCTTTTGTAAAATCCTCAAAGTTGAAAGGAAAATGCTCATCGGTAGGTGAGTATTCTACGCATCTGGTTAACTCTTCCAACTGAATCTGCTTGATTTTGAATACTGCTTGTTCCATATATACAGGCGGATTCTTTAAGTATTGTTCTTTGTTGGTGATACCAAGTAGAATCTGCAGTACCGAATTGTAGCATAAACCAGTCTTCTCGCTCAAATCTTCAAGTAAATCCTGTGGAGTAAAACGGCCATGCAACTTGTAATCTTCCGATCCGACGTATTCGCGAGACAAATCTTCGATATTGTTCACTCTATAGCTAGCCACTTCTGCTTTATAATCGCCGATACTTATCTCGCTCAGTGCTTCTATAGAACGGCGGATGATAGCATCTTCATCGAAATGTACACGATAGGTTGTCTTCTTAGCAATGACATTCCAAAAACGGCGGAACATGCTATTAAAGGACTCGTCCTTTTTCAGTGTGAATGTTACTCTGTTCTTGTGCATTCCTTTATGAGTATGCTTCAACTTGGCAGATGTATCCTTGGTGCCGAAAGCCTTCTCATTCTCGTTCTGATAGCTGCGAGCGAAAGTTTCATAAGTTTCGTTTGGAACTACTGTGAGCTGGTTGATGATTTTATCATCCTGTGCATCTTCAGGGTCATAGATGCGCTGACCTTGTTGGTTCACGCAAATTCGAAGACCACGGCCTATCTCTTGTCTTTTTTTGTTTTCTGAGTAGCTTTCGTTGAGAGTAGCTATTCCGAATACATTTGGATTATCCCATCCCACGCCAAGTGCTGAATGAGAGAATATAAACTCTATAGGACTATCGAATGACAATAGCAGTTGCTTGTTATGCAGTATCTGGTCGTAAATGTCCTTATTGTCTTTATTGGTTCTCTCATTATCCGTGTATTCTCCTTGTGTGGTTTTGGCAAAGTAGAATCCCTGTACTGCCTTGATTTGTTCCTTTGAAGGAGATACGCCATTATGAAACTCCGCATACACTTTGGTAAATTGCTCTTCGAATATATTCTTGATAACAGGATTGGTGGTGCTCATATAGTTTGCCACCCTATCTATGAATATGAGAGATAGATTCTTGATACCTTGTGGGCGTAAGCGAAGTCGGTTCTCAAAGTGGCGACGAATAAGCCATTCTAGTTGTAATGCCCAAATCTGTTCCTTATTGGCTGAAGAATTTCCTTGTGTAATACTTGTTCCGTTGGTAAATTCCACGGTCCACTTTCTTGTACTCATCTTCTTATAGATGCGGCTGATAGTAAAGTCTGTATAGGAATCATTTCCTGATTTTACAGCCAGATTATCTCCTTTTTTAAGGAAATTCGAATCCTTGAACAGGAAGTTTTCCTTTGACTTATTGAATCTCCACAGTTTCAACTTAATTTTTGGTTCGCCTTTTGTTTCTTGCACATCGCTGATCTCAATTTTCAAGGTTGCTTCATCGTTTTTCTCCGTCACGGTGAGCACTTCTATCTTCTTGACAAGTCCAAGACGATAGCTATCGTTAGGCGTGAGTTGATAAAGCATATTCATTTTTACTGCATGGGTTGCAGAATAACGAAACTTGAACAATGGATGCAACTTTGAAAGCCACTCCTTGGAATTGTCTGTGTCCATTCCTTCTTGTGGTTCATCCATAAAGATGATAGGATGGGTTCTGCCCACAGCTTCAATATGAGGCTTGTTATTAAACAAGTCTTCACGTACAGCTTGATTAAGAATCTTATCTTCAGAATTGAATGAAGCCATGGTCATTATCATCAACTGAGGAGTTTCTGCAGTGATGAAGTCTCTTAGATAACTCAATTTAGAGCTATCGTAAACAAATGCATTCAGTGAGGCTTCGTATCTTTCTTCCAATTGTTCCTTAAAGTTGTAGAAGGTATCTATAACCCCTTGTCTGATAGGAACAGACGGAACTAATACTATGAACTTTGTGAGTCCATATTCTTTGTATAGTTCGTATGCAGTTTGGATATAAGTAAGCGTCTTTCCTGTACCTGTTTCCATTTCGATGCATGCATCTTGCGATTCTTGCAGGTTTGCATTACTCTGGGAAATATGGTTCTCTTCAATGATTCTTTGGATGTTGGCATACAATTCTTTCGGAGGCAATGAGCAATAGTTCGCCCTAATGTCTTCGTCTGTAGAATTGTCATATGTATTCTTCTCCATACCTCTAAAGACTTCCACTACGCTATGAATGGCAATCTTTTGATGTTCTGGGTTTTCTAATCTAAATTGCATGAATCTTCGATGTTTTAATGATGTACTCACAATTGTCTTTGCGTGATATAAGCTTCTTTTATTCTTGAATATGTATCTAGAAAAATCAGCTCTTCTTTGCAAGTTTAGTGCAAAGTTACATTTTTTTTTTGAATTATTTATCCAAAAATGACTTTTAATTCTAAATCAGACTATTTTTTGTATTTTAAGGCATAAATGCTTGTAATTTTCAATATTTCTTCGTACCTTTGCCACTTGAAGGATGCGGAATCGGATTAATAGAGGGTTCGGAATCATCCGGAAGGTGGAAGAAAGCAATGTAGAACTTTAAAAACGAAAGAATAATGGAGGAAAAAAAATATCATATCGAGGAATCGAAGATAGCAGGGGATAAGGTCTGTGAGCCATCGCTTGCTTATGCATCTGTTGCATCAGAGCCTGTGTCTCATCATGTGATTGATTCTGGAATAGAGCAGGAAGATGAAATTCCAGTTCTTAAAAATCATTTTAGTTATGAGGGGCTTATGGATAGTATCGATTATTGTGAAACCATAAAGGATGATCCTTCTAAATGGGAGTCCGTTGAAGCCTTTAACGAACGTTTATATGAGGAATTCCCATGGCTGAGATAGTTGTTCACAAACTGTATGAAGAAAAGGAACGCCAGTATATTATCGATGCTTATGAGAATTTTGGCAAGAAAACAGCTCGAAGATGGAAAGAAGAACTGATGAAAATTCAGAACTTCCTGAAAAAATATCCTGAAGGTAAACCCCCTTTTCTTGGTGCTCCAAAGTTTAGTTATTTGCTTCGGGGTGCTAATTTTATGCGTAATTTCAAGTTGGTTTATTATTATGATGAATCCTTGGATGTGGTGCATATTGTTGACATTTGGGATATGAGACAGAATCCAAAAAGGCTCTCAGTCTCAAAATATAAATGATTATGTGGAACTTTAAAAGCGAAAGAAAATATGGAGGAAAAGAAATATCATATCGAGGAATCGGAGATAGCAGGGGATAAGGTCTGTGAGCCATCGCCAGCCTATCGTTCGGCAGCATCATCTGCATTATCAGTATCATCAGTATCATGGGATGAGGCTTACGACACCGATTCCTATCCTATGGGGCGCTCGCTGGAGCAGGTGATGGAGCATTGTGCTGAGGTTGAGAAATACTTGGATGATCCAGACCATTGGATTTCCATAGATGAATTTGAAGCGCAGATGCGAAAGGCAATACCGGGATGGAAATAGTGGAAATTAAAGTTGAAAGGCTTTTTCTTGTAGAATTTCGAAAGTGTGTGGCATATGCACTCTCTGAATTTGGAAGGAAAATGGTGAAAAATTGGAATGCTGAGTATGAGAAAATTAGGCATCGTTTGGAAATGATGCCTACCGGCTATCCTTTTGTTCCTGAATTGCAGAAATGGCAAAAGTATCGTGGTGCTATCATCATGAAGAACTTCAAGATTATCTATTTCTATGATGAAGATTCAAATCTTGTTAGAATTGTGGATCTCTGGGATTTACGCCAAGATCCTCGTAAGCTGAACATGCGAGACAGGAGGATAGAAAGAAAGGATTATCATTAGTCTTTATGATAAACAAAAGAACCCGCCAGGTGTCCCAACGGATTTTGAATCCGGTAAGACACCGGGCGGGATGTTTGTTTGGAGTTGTATTTTACAAAGACTCATCCACTTCTTTCCAATCTATCAATCCCTTGCCCTTTTCATCAAGTTCCACTGCCAGGGCGATGACCTTGCGCTTATCGGCCTTGAAAGGTTCGGTGTAACTCTTGTCCTTGATCTGATTCTCGGCAGCAGAAATGCCGCCATTGTTAGATAGCTTCAGCTCCAGGACGTAGATGAAGGATGGAACCTCCACAATCATGTCAATCCTGCCAGTGGCCAGCATTCTCTTAACTTCCACTCTACAGCCGATGGCATTGAAGATGGTGCTCAGAATCAGGCGGTAGCGCTCCTCCATGTCCATGCTGGCAAGCTTCTTGTTGCTGTATGGCACATCCGCAACAAGGGCTTTCAGACACTTCATTGCTTCTGGTAGATTTCCCATGTTCAGGTAAAGATTCAGAAAAGCTTGTGGTGACTGAATGTCATTACCCTTACGCATGGAAAGGGTTGGCAAAAATATTTCATTCAGAGCCTGTCTTACCTCGAAGTTTGGAATACCAAGGAGGTAAGTTCCGTTCATGTAGCCCTTTATTGTGAGATAGCCAGACTGATAAAGAAACAGTTCTGCTCCACCGCCCGTCACATCGGAAGTTTCTATGGTTGTACTCAACAGGGCACTATGGTCAAAATCCTTTAAACGAATCTCCAGATCATCCACAAACTTTGGAAGCTGCGAGGTTGCTCCAGATGAGGCCCAGTAATTTCTCAATTTCCTATCCTCCAGGGCATTGATGAGGCTGAATGGATTGAAGATATCAATCATATTTTCATGACAGAAATGATATCCGTCGTAATAGGCCGTGAGCTGCTTCAGCGTCTCCTCCGGAGTCCATCCGTTTTCTTCTCCCATCGCCTCAATCTCAGGCATGAAGTTGTCGGCAGCTTCCTGCTTTGAAATGCCGCAGATGGTGGCGTAGGGTGCATCAAAACTGATGTTGCTCAGATTATTGAGAACAGAGAAGAGAGAAATCTGAGTGAACTTGGTGATGCCCGTGATGAAGACGAAGCGCTCGTGCTCGTCCTCTTTTTTCAAGATGGCAAACACGGATTTATAGATGGCTGTGCAGGCATCATGCTGAGGAGTCTTCCAGGAATGCTGCAATGGAGAATCATACTCATCGATGAGGATAACCGCCTGTTTTCCTGTCTTCTGAAACATCGTTTCTATGATGTTCTGGAAGCGGACGGCAAGGGAAGCCTCCGGGCGGACCGCTACTTCATACATCTGTTCGTATTTATAGAAAGCATCATCGAGATAGGAGTTGAGTTCTTCTGGTGTAGCTCCTCCGCAACTCATGTCGAGTCGAATGACGGGATAGCAGGTCCATTCTTTCTCTAATTCCATCACTTTCAATCCTTCGAAGAGTTCCTTTTTCCCCTCGAAGTAAGCCTGGAGTGTATCCACGAGAATCGACTTGCCAAAGCGGCGTGGACGGCTCAGGTAATTATACTTTTTTCCCCTGTTGGCAAGTCTCCATATCGTATCAGTCTTGTCAACATACAGGTAACCTTCTCTTCTTATTTCAGCAAAGGACTGGATACCTACCGGCAATCTTCTATCGTTCATTTCTGTATCTGTCATAATCTGATCTCCTATGTTTTCAGGATAGCTTTTTGCGAGCCATCCACCTTTCTGCAAATTCTTTCTGCAAATTCTTTCTGCAAATTCTTTCTGCAAAGATACGACGAATATTTTGATTTCGCAAGAAAAAATGGGGGATAATATTAAAAAGGTGGCGAATCTTTTTGTAATCTCTGATTTTTGCAGTATCTATTACTGTAATGATGATAAAAAAAACAGCCTTTTCGCAGGAGAAGGCTGGCTTTCTTGGTCTTTACATGGGAAGATAATCCGTATAATCCTTTAAATTTCAGCGTTCTCTGCCATTTTCTTGCAGATTTTCTTGCGAGTTCCAATCTTTCTTCGTATTTTTGCACCAATAAGTAACGTGGAACTTTAATAGCAAAAGAAATATGGAGGAAAAGAAATATCATATCGAAGAATCGAAGATGGCTGGGGATAAGGTCTGCGAGCCATCGCCAGCCTATCGTTCTATAGCATCATCAACATCATCAGTATCATCCGTATCATGGGATGAGGCTTATGATACCGATTCCTATCCTATGGGCCGCTCGTTGGAGCAGGTAATGGAGCATTGCGAGAGCATTCTGGATAAATTGGATGATCCTAATTATGGAGAGCCTATTTCCGTTTTGGATGCTGAGATAGAAAGGATGATTGCAGAATGGAAATAAAAACTGATGCCCTTTCCAATAAGGAGATAAAAAGTGCATTGAGTATGCCTTGCAAGAGTTTGGATTAAAAACTGCTCGTAAGTGGCAAACACAATATAAGGAAATTAAGCGTTTATTAGAATTTATGCCTAAGCGTTATTCTATAGTAGCTCATTTCCGTAATGAAACAATGGAGTTTCGTGGTGCCATCATCATGAAGAACTTCAAGATTATCTATTTCTACAATGAAGAGAAAGATATCCTTTGGCTGGTGGATCTTTGGGATATGCGCCAAGACCCTCATAAGCTGAACCTGCGAGCCAGGAGAATAGAAAAAAGGATTATCATTACCTCAGTTCGGGATAACGAACTCTATCTAAAGGCTTTATAATGTTTTTATATAAGGGATACAGAGGCTTGGCAACCATCTATATATCTTGGATGGTTGCTGAGACAAAATCCTC
>ERZ1035025.214-NODE-214-length-42644-cov-8.866820_pt1 | contig 42644 bp, 42 predicted proteins | sample MGYA00520619_ERZ1035025 | MGnify/ENA primary metagenome ERZ1035025 (study PRJEB33766, sample SAMN09781742) | gut metagenome | biome: gut microbiome | host: Homo sapiens | place: Madagascar | study: EMG produced TPA metagenomics assembly of the PRJNA485056 data set...
ATGTACTTTGAGTGGGTAAGGATTTACATTGTGTAAGCCTGTAGTGAGGGGAATCTCTGGGAAAGAAAGGATAGCGGGGATTTGACTTCTTCCGGAAGAGTGGCAGCAGTGGGGAGCATGGAGCAAATTAATGTATGAAAGCCTGGGAGGATGTCTGGAAGAGGACAGGTGATGATTGACATACATTAATTAAATATGGTGTCAAAGTACTTGACCTTATATTTTATTTGTTTTATAATATGAGTATAAGTTATACGAAAGGAATGTGTTATTATGATGATAAATGATTTCAATAAACTAAACTCTGCTTTTGACCTGACTTCTGCTCTTTCTCTTTGCAAATCTTTTGGAATATCCGATTCTGCAGATGTCATTACAAATTATTTTGATATGCTTAAACGTGACCATATCGATCCTGATTTAACTATCAGACGTTTGTCCATTGGTGCACCTATTTTCTTTTCTGACAAGATTTCTTCTAAGGATTCTGATCTGCTTAAATCTCTCTTCTTTTCTTCATTTGGTGAAGATATTGCAGATACTTCTTCCAGATTTTTATTTTTCCTTGCTCATGTTTCATGCTTATGCTTTGAGCTTTGCGAATACATGCCTGTTATTGACGCTGTTGATGCAGCTTACTCAGATAAACAGGATTACTACGATTCATACTATATGGACTTTCTGGCCTTTGATTATGTTGCAGAGAAAAACTTTGCTGACTTAGTTCAGGAAGCCGGCATGAACTACAATGCCACAGCTTACGTTGCCGGCAGGCACCTGTTTAAAATTATTCTTCCTTACTGTCTTGGTGACGGGGGTTCTGTTTATTCCCATGTCTTAAAGATTTTTAATGAAATCCACCCTCGACTTGGAAATTACATAAAGAAACTGAGTTCTTACGACAGGTGTATCGAAAACTTCTACGACAGATTTGGCGATGGCAGCAGTTATCACTACTGGAGTGCATCTACCCGTACAGTTAGCTGTGCGATAAAACTTGGAACAATCGTTACCGGTACGTCTAAAAGTCTTGTAATGTATAAACCTGACAAGACTGATACTGAAATATTCCATAAATGTCTGTCGGAATGCCTCTCGTTTGTTTATTCTAACCCTATTTTTTTAAGTAAGTCTTTAAGCAAAAAGCCTTTTGAACCAGTGGATGAATTTCAGACAGAAGAAGAGTTTTATTTCTTTGATAAACTTGACTCCCTGAATATTCCTGATTGCTTTCATGAAGTAATTTCCGAGTCTTTGTATGATATTGCGGATATAACAGATGATGAACCGTTGTGGAATCTTTGTTGTTTCTTAAACACAGTCCTTAAAGTCTGCTGGCATAATATAGGTACATACATTGTAGATAGCGGTGAGATTAAGATTGACATCTCCGAAAGCAAGAAACTCTATGACAGGCTTCTTGCTCTCTGTCATTCAATTTCTTTTATGCCGCTGGATGATATCACACCTGCTGTTCCAGAACAGGGTTTATTCTGTGTGACAGAGGAGTGTATATGTGAAGCTGGTACGATTTTGCTTTGTTATATTAAACAGGGAAAAAAGATTAACCCTGATGATTTCTTTTTATCAGTTATTCATTATTTTTCCATTTTCATTACAGCCTTACGTGACAGGATTCTTTTTTATAACAACTGGTATTTAAGAGACTTCTTCTTATCAGAACAGGATAAGATGATTTTTAAAAAAATCGAGAAAAGACCTTCTGTGGCTGATGAATCTGCTGATGTTGATTCTGCACACGATTCCTTATCAGAACTTAATAAGCAGGTTGAGCAGCTTAATGCCGCTGTAATTAAGAAAGACAAGGCAATAACAGCACAGGAGAGAGAAATTTCCTCACTCATGAAAAAGATTGAGAAGCTTAATGAGGAAATCTCTTCACTTAAAGAAAAACCGGCAGACAATGAAAATGAAGATGAAAACTTAACGGAAGTTAAAGAGCTTACTCTTGATGAAAAGGTATCTGAAATTAACCGTACAGACAAAAAAATACTTATTGTAGGCGGGCATCCTGCTTCTAACCAGAAGATTGAGAATATACTTGACAATGTTACATTCACATTGTCAGACAAGTTCGATGATAACCTTATCTGGAACAATGACTTTGTATTTGTTAATGCTTCATTCATCAACCATCATACCTTTTACAAGGTTGATACACTCACTGGGAAAGCCGGCATGAAGTTTGATTACCTAAACGGCTCAAACGTGGATAACATCATTGATAAAATTTATAAGACAATTTGCAGGGAGGACTGATTTATGACTGAATTGTTTGATAATACAATCTGGCCAGCTTTCATACAGAAATTCAGGAGTGTACGTTCTGTTGATAATTACAGATATATTCTTAATGATTTTTACCGCTTTACCGGCCGCTCTTTCGAATTATGCCAGACCGCTGATGCAAAAGAGTATGACAAATACCTTGAGCAGCTTGAATATGCCACAGACAGCCGTAAAATAAAGCATTCTACCCATGTTGAAAAGATAAGCACCTTAAGAAGCATTGGTGATTTCATTGAGAGCTGTAATTTTATTCCAGCATATGAAAACCCTTTTAATCAGGTTATTGTTAAGGCTGTTGAACCTGATCTTGCATCTAATGACATACCTACTGTTGAAGACTTGGAAAGACTGTTTAATGCCGCCACAGATTCACCTATGGACTTCTTATTGTTTCTTCTTGCTGGCAAATGTGCATTATCTATCTCGCAGATTTGTGCCCTTACAATGAACGACCTTGCAGAGAACCTTGACGGTGAGCTTTCTGGTCTTATTTTAAGGGACGGAAGATATTCACATACAATCCTTCTTCCTGATGATGTCCTGGCAGCCCTTAAGAATTATCTTGATGTGAAGTCTCCTTCTGATTCTTTATTTGTCAATAAGAGACATACACCTCTAAAGAAAAGGGATTTACAGAGAATCATCAAAAGATACACTGAAAAGCTGTCTGATGAGCTATACATGCCCGGTCTTACCTTTCAGGACCTGCGCCATGCTGCAATTAAGTACATGAAAATAGGCGGCGCTACTGATGAAGAGATAGCACAGTATACAGGAATTTCAACTCCCGGTATGTTTTCCCGCTATAACAAGATCTCGGAGGAGGATATGGATTACGCTGTATCATATTCTGTACTTTCCGTTAATACAAACAGGTAACAGAGGGCTGCTTTATCTTTCCGGTAAAGCAGCTCCATTTTATTAATTCCCTAAATTCTGATAAAAATTTGTAAAAATTCTTGCAATAAATGACTTTTAAAGTAATAATATATATGTAAGTTTTTTATTATTTATTTTACCTTTTTGGTAAAGCGGTTTTCGGTATTATCCGACGGTTTTAATCCTACCGAGTTAAAGGAGAAGATTAATTCCTGCAGAAGCGGGAGAAAGGTGGTCCCTATGGGAAATGTTAAAATTTTAAGATTAAAGAGGGCTGTTTTCAAAGTGGAAACAATGGCTCTGGTGCTCGTATTTATGAGCATGTCGGGTATCATGGTCATGGCTGATGTCGTATTCGCTTACGAACATCAGATGTTACCCAATCATAATGCAAGCATGGTTAATATACTTATTATATTATTCCACATTGCTGCATTAGGCTTGTCTTTGATGTATGGTATGTTTATGACATATCTATGCAAAAACGAGTTCGAAGCCTTTAATAAAAGAGTATTTGGTGGAAAGAGGGGGTAATGACATGACAGTATTCTTCACTGAAAACATGGAACAGTATGTATGTGAGAACAACATACTTAGAGGAGGGGTTTTAACTACTCCTGTTAAATATGTGCGTGGCAAAATCTTTAATGGTGAGCCAGCACAGTTCGAACTGCATGATGGCAGTTTCTTCACAACGACTCATAAAGTTTGTAAAATCATGAGTCATTAATTGTGCCTTAGGCAAAACAAATCTGACAGACCACGGCTAGGTCTGTCAGATTTTATCAAATGTAGCCGTTTTTCCCTGTATGAACAGGAGGAAGGATTCTTTATGTTAAAGAAGATTTTAAAAGTGCTGGCTGAACCAGTAAAGAAATATGTTGGAAAAAAGCAAGACGAGACAGTGTTTCAGGCGATAAGTAGGTCATTATCATCTACCTTTGCTTTAATTGCAATGGGATGTATATCTGCAAATGAACCATTTACGTCGTTCTTTGTGCTTGCCACAACTGCTTCGGCATTTTTTTACATAAATTATTTTTAATAGCATGAACTACAAGACGTTCTTTTGGAAGCCATTTGTAGGGTATTTTTCAATATTCTTCAGCAAGGTATCAAGTATTGTGATATTCATTGCAACGAACCTGATAGCAAGAGGCTTTGGTATTGAAGCACCTATAAAGACAGATATAGCAGGTTCTATTGCAACCTGTTTATTATGTTATTTAGGCGGAGTACTTTTTATAATTGCTGTACAGTTAATATTTGTTGCAGCTGTCCATGTAATATACTTCGTTAAATATTCCATAGGACGTATTTTCAAACACGCATAAATGTGTGAAAATTTCAACAGAAACCAGGGCTTATCGCTCTGGTTTTCTTTATTTCTGCCTCTATTGATTTAAAGCAAATGCTATGGTATTATAATACAGTATTTTATTTATTTTTTATTACTCTCTTTGGCTAGAGAGTTGGTCGTTACATATGTGTTTCAGACTATGTGTAACAGGGTGCTATTTTCAAATATATGGGTATATGAGCTTACAGCGTATGCTGTGGGCTCTTTTTTTATGCCCCGTGTATTTGTCACATAGATAATAAAAAGGGCATATGGCCCGAATAACAATGGAGGTGCCGATGGCAAATGAAAGAATTGACGTTACTGCGTCACAGGTGATTTCACTTAGAGAGTGTAAATCAAAGTTTGAACTTGAATCGATGAATCTAAGAGATAATGATTCTGACAAATTAGATTTAAGTAAGAACATGTTTAATGCTGTAAAGTCAGCATTAAAAAAGTCTGAAAAAGACCTGCACACTTACATCGAACAGTGTGCCAGGCAGTTTATTAACCCTTCATGGTATGACTATGATTTTTCATATGAAGCCGCAGTTGAAAAGACTTCGATTTTATATGCAAGACTTGGTACATACCTGGCTGATTCACTGGGTGACTCTGCAGCTTCCTATGATGTAGAGCTTTCCTATCCATTTAATATCAACTATTACAAGGTTCCTGTTGGAAACATAAAGGTAAATGCGGATATTATCGTCAGACGTGAAGGGTACGTTGAGGCTATCTGTTTAGAGACGGGTATGCCTACTGTAAGCAGTGCTGCAAGAAAACCGGAAAACCTTCCGGAAAACGATTTGATGATTTCAATTATTTATGCAGCCATGCGTGTTATGTATCCTGAGGATACTATCAAGGTTTCGCTTTATCATCTGGTAAGTAAAGACGATAAGGGAACAACATATGTGGAATATGAGAGAAAACAGGGTAAAAATATTGCATCTGCAGTATTTGATACATGCATTGAAGCTCTTTCTCATCTTAAGAATGTAATGTGCATACGGGTGAAGAAAGACTGTGATAACTGTTTTGACCGTGACTGCTGCCAGTTTTCTTGTTTTAAAGAGGAGAAGACTGAAACAGAAGAGTCAAACATTTCTGAAAAGCCTCCTGTAATAAAAAGAACAGAAACGCAGGAAATGATTGTCAATCATATGGATGGACCTTTACTGGTTGAAGCTGCTCCGGGAACTGGAAAAACGGCATCACTGGTTGGCAGACTTGAAAAAATGATTTCTAACGGTATTGAACCTAAGAACATTCTTATGATTACGTTCACTAAAAAGGCTAAGGCAGAAATCGAAAACAGAGTATGCAGAATACTGGATGGTGGTGCTGAAATGCCGGATATAAACACCTTCAACGGTTGTGGCTACAATATTCTGAGAGATAATCCTAATATTCTTGGCGAGCTTAAACTTGCGGAGGATTACGATAAAAAATCTCTTGTGGAACAGGCTCTTAAAGATTGCTATTCTGAAGGTATTGTTATACAGAATGTCAATTACGGAAATATGAATGGCAAATATGGTCTTGTACAGACCTGTTTTGACTATTTCAACAAGATTTCCGAACTTGGAGAAGAGGTTTTCAGAACTAATTATGCCAAGAAAGATACTGCCGGAATTCTGGCTGTTTATAACAAGTATCAGTACTTATTCGAAAATGGAAACTACATTGACTACAACGATCAGATTTCACTTGTTAATAAGCTCTTTAAGGAGTATCCTGATGTACTTAATTCATATCAGGATAAGTGGAGATACATCATGGTTGATGAGTTTCAGGATGTCAGTATTGAGCAGTTCAATCTCATTTACGCATTATCATATAAGTATCAGAACATAGTATGCGTTGGTGACTGTGATCAGGCTATATACGGATTCAGAGGCGGTACAAATGCCTTTGCTCTTGAATTTAAAGAGTATTTCCCAGATGCACAGATTATCTACATGGTTGATAACTTCCGCTGTACCGACAACATAGTAGATGTAGCAAATCACCTTATAAAAAATAATAAGGACAGATTCGACAAGACTATAACTGCTCATAAGAAGGGCAGGGTTGTTGCTCTGGTCAAAGGCATAGGCTATGAGTCACGTATCTACAATGAACTCACAAAATCATACAAACCGGGAGAAATTGCTGTTATATCAACAACTAATAAGCAGCTGTCACATTTTGGCGAAATAATATCACCAGATGGCTCACTTAAGCCTAAGGATTATATTATTAATGATTCTGTTTTTCTTGCCATTAAAGACATTCTGGAACTCAGGGAAAACGGTTTTAACAATGACAGGGTATTGTATCGTGTACTTACATTTGCAGGTGCAACCAGGGATGATTTTATTAAAATCAGAAGGAAAGCTGATGAACCAATGTATATGTCGGCTGACTTACCTGATATGACACTCAAGCCACTTGATGAGGAACGCGATACTCCATTATGGAACGCTGGGCTTAAGGTTAAAGCTGCCATGAGAGAGTTTGCATACGCCGGTGATATTGAAAGAATCCTATCCGGTGTGTGCAATGATATCTTTGGCTTTAGCTCTCATCCGGTAATCAATTACCTTGTAGAGAAATGCGATGAACGTTGTATTACCCACATGAAACAGTTATATGAGCTTATGCAGGCAATGGTCTTATATGAAGATAGTGCACGTGTTGGTTACTCTGATAGCGAAGAAAGACTGAATCTTGTAACTGCTCACGACAGCAAAGGCAAGGAATTTCCTTGTGTAATTGTATATGGTGCAGAAAACTTTAAAAACACTGAAGAAGGAAGAAGACTTCTTTACGTCGCAATCACTCGTGCCATTGACAGGCTGGTGATTATTGAGGGCTTTAATGCACCTGACAGCATGGTTAATGAGTTTGCAGATCGATGCAGAATATTGAAAGGAGGCGTTGCAAATGGTTAAGGCTTTTGTTGGTGATCCTTATCTGACAGGTATTGCCATAAAAAATGAAATATCTGATGATGAGCGAAATAATTCACTTACATTTAAGGAATCCGGAAATTTTGGATATGAAGAGCTGTCCTTTATGTCGTCAATGGGCATCTTTGGCACAAATACTCTTATATACAAGACGGATAAGCTGGAAGCTAATGATGATTTGCTGACGCTTCTTAACTGTAACTTCAGCAATAATTTATACATCGTCACTGAAACTCTTGTTAAGGGAAGAAAACTGTACAACAGACTTAAGGAACTTAATTGTATCAAGGAATTCAATGTTGATACAAGATGTTTCCGTAGTCTTATTCAGAATGAGGCTGCAAAGAATAACATTAGGATTTCTCTTGAACATCAGGATTACATTGCAAAAAGATGCGGTTTTAACGAGAAAAATGTTTCTATTTCCGCATTTGACATTGTAAGCTGGGTTGACAGACTTGCTATCTCAGGAGAAGTAACAAAAGAATCCATAGACCGGATTGTACCTAAGTATACACCGGACAACGTATTTCTCTTAAAAGACTGCCTGATGCATGGCAGGGCTGATAAGGTTATGGAAATTGCCGACGCTATTCTTATTAGCAAGGGGTCTGTTATCGGTGCATTAAGTGCTGTTCTTATCGATTTCAGAATAGCTCTTAAGCTGTCTTACTTTTCTAATAATGCAACTCTTCATGCCAGGGCATTAAAGGAGATGAATATACCGGCATTTAAAATTCCAAAATGCAATTATACACCTGAACAGCTGGGAAAATGCTTCGACAGGGTATGTAAAGGAATTTCCCGCTGTAAGAGTGGTTATCTGCAGGATGTAGAGTTTAAAAACACACTTGCAGATTGTTTACTGTATTTAAAAAATTAACCCGTAGAAACGGGATTGGAGGTTTAGTTGATTATGAATATTTTAAAAAATTTTACAAAAGAATTCATTAGTAAGGAAAGTGCGGAAGTTAGTATAAAAAAATCTATCAGGTATGCATTGCAACAGGATGAGACTTCAAGCCCATTTGTGTTTGCTCTGCTTGATGACAACATTTATATTAAATCCGAGTTTGACTCAGGCTGTAACATTACCAATGAGGAATATGAAGAAGGCTATGTTAAGGCAATAAATTATTCCATTTATAACTGCTTTTCCAACTTATTTCACGATGAGCCATCTGATGGCGGAACATTCTTAATCGGTGAAAATGATTACTCTGAAAAAGGAGACAATATTTCATCATATACTTGTGAGCTCTTAGACTTCATTTTTGATTTACATTGCAAGTCTGATGAAACATTAAAGTTTGTGTCATATGGCTTCATGCATGATATTGATGAAATAAGAGAAGTTCCTCACATATCACTAATCCGCTCAGGCATCGATTACATTCATTATTTCCTTTGTGATATGGAAAATAATATACATGATTGCCAGACATGCGGACGTAACTATTATATAGACTGGCAGGATAACGAGATATCAGCAATGAAAAAGGGTATACCTGTTGAACAGTGCCTGCCAAACAGAGATGATTACGAGCGTGGTCTTATGTGTAATGCAGCTAACGGAACACCTATGCTTTACTGCTGTGAAGAATGTAAAAAGGAATATGAAATTAAAAGGCATAATGTAGATAAACACGGCAAACAGATGTCTACAGAAAGAGGCTTGGTGTACGTTGTAGGAGAGATGAATAAAGAGGAAGCTCTCAATGCCGGATTCGATTATGCTTTTCATTCTTCTGAGCTTAAATGCCGCTTATACAGCAGGTGTACAACAGATATTAATCATAGAGAATTTGTTATTGTCTCTGATTAAATCACTTCTTAACTAATTATCATTACCTCCGAAATTGTTTTCTTAAAATGTAGACAATTTCGGAGTAAATTATTACCCGCAGAAGCGGAGATGGAGGTTTTAATTAATGTTAATTAATGAATTACTTGAGGATGAGCGTCTTGACGCACCCATTCCATTACCTAAAGCAAAATTCATCCGTGATGTGGACTGTACTCCTGATACTCCTGTAATGCATGGCATCAATGTAAAGAAAATCTACGGAAATGGAAAACGGATTTATCCGTGTGTTCCCGGTCGGTTAGACACAAATCATTTTCAGGAGATTTATCTTGACAGTCTTGAACCATTGGAAAATTACGATAAGATTATTGTTTTATTTTCCGGTGGTAAAGACAGCCTTGCCTGTTTACTGTATTTACTAGAGTTGGGAGTTCCCAGAGACAAAATTGAATTATGGCATCATAATATTGATGGTGGTATGGAAAACGAAGGTGATGATAAAAGAATCATGGACTGGCCCGTAACCCAGAGTTATTGCCGGGCTGTCGCAGACTACTTTAACATACCATTAAGAATAAGTTACCGTGAAGGTGGATTCTTTGCTGAATTATACCGCATTGGCAGCTCCAATCTGTGTGCCTGGATTGATCCTGACACAGAAGAAGTATTTAGATGTAAACCAACGGCAAATTACCTTAAATGCGAAGAAATAAAAAAATCTTCCCTACCTGATATGGAAAAGCAGGCAATGCTATCCCAGTATGGTAAAAGATGGAAATTTCCCGCAAAAACAGGTAGTTTAAACACAAGATGGTGTTCTGCTTATTTAAAAATAATGGTTGCCGACAGTATAATATCCAACCTTGACGCTATAGATCAGCTGGTAAAGATTGGCGGGAAAAGAGGAAAATTTCCTGCAAAATCCAGTACACATAATGGTCGATGGTGTTCCGGTGCTCTTAAAGCCAGTGTTGCAGACAGTGTTGTATCAAATCTTTCTTCCACATCCGAAAACAAAAAAATCTTAATTGTTAGCGGTGAAAGACGAGGAGAAAGTGCTGGCCGAAGCCATTATAACGAGATTGAGATACACAGGGCATCGGCTCCCAGCAGAAAAAAAAGAATAGTACATGCCTGGAGACCTGTCATAGACTGGTCAGAAAAAGATATATGGAATATTATAGGAAAACATCATATTCAGTGTCACAGCTGCTATAGGATCGGTTGGAATAGATGTTCCTGCATGTGCTGCATCTTTTCTACACCCAAGTTTTTTGCCGGAATAAGGGAGCTGTTTCCTGATGTATATGCAAAGTTAAAAAACGATGAAAAGGTATTAGGATTTACACTTGATAATAAGTGTGACCTTGACGCATTCGTGGGTAACGCCGAATCATGCGTCAATCGTAAAGATAAAGACGCTATGGAAGAAATCCTTACCGGAGTTTTTCCTAAAGACAAAGTATTCGTAAAAGAATGGACTTCTCCTTGTGGAGCTTATCACGGGGCAGAAGGTGGTCCATGTTAGGAGGTTTGATTTCAATTATTATGGATAAAGATAAAAAAGAAAAGACTAACAAAACTCAAACTTATGTGAGTTATACCAATTTCGATGAAATTGTAAAAACTTCAGAGATTAAACCGTGTCCGTTTTGTGGCAAAAGGAAAATCTCCGTTGTAAAAGAGGTTTTAGATGAATCATTCGAGTGTACTACATCAGTTATATATGCACGCTGCTTTAATTGCGGAGCAGAAGGCAGACATCACACAATTAACAGCATATATGTAAGTGATGATATTATTATCAAGACTGGAATAACAGATATTAATATTTTAGGTGTTGTGCATTTGCACAGCACCTATTTTTTTATTGCTTTATACGAAGTAGTATGATACTATTATTAAGTAATTGTTTTTATTTTTTGTTATTCTTCTTTTGATAGAAGAACGGTTGTTGCATATCACTAGGTTTAGGGTGATATGTCTAACAGGGTGCTATTAAAATGATATTTGTGTTTTCGGGCATGTAGCATTTGCTGCAGGCTCTTTTTTTTTACATGAATGTCATTTTATATAGATTATACTTTACGGCTATATGCCGAGAAATGGAGGTGCGTATGTGCAACAGAACAATTCAGGGAAAACCTGAGGAAGAGGTTCAGAAAAGTCTAGCCAATCTGCTTAGTAAAGATGATTATTCTTTTCTGGAAAAAGGGCAGCCTTATTTTAAGGCTGACATGCTTTTCAGTAAAACCAGAGAATTACTTGGATTTAACTGGGAAACAGAAACGTGTGTCTTAAATGCAGAAGGAGACACATACAGCCTTAAAGAACATCTGGGGCAAGTTGTTATTTCCGTCAAAATAAAAAGTATTATCAAATACGATGACGGAACAATTTGTAACCAGACAAGTGAATTAGGCTGCTACGAGCTGGAAAAAAAGAAAAGCGGGGAAGGTTATAATTCTATTGTAGACGGTATAAAATCCGCCCAGACCGCAGCTAAGAAGCTGTGTCTTATGAATTTTATCAACACACCCGAAAAGCCTTCTAGAAGCCAGCAAAAACCGGCCAGCGGTAATCAGACAGATTCAAAGCAGATTTGTCAGTGCAAAGTAACTCAGGCAGGAACATATCTTAAAAACGGTATGATAAAGATTCCTTGCCTGTGCAACGGATTACCGAAAGTTTTGGTTATTTACAGCGATGTTGCTGACAAATTAACCAAAGCTGTTAATTTAGAGCCTGCTGCTTATGCAGCATCATTCGTTCCTGGTATGGAGGTTACTGCTGATATATCTGCAGAAAAACCATACGGAAAGGAACAACAGCTTATTGTAACTTCTTTCATATCTATTCAAAAACAGCAGCCTGATAAAAAAGCTGCACCGGATATGAAGGCAAGAACTGAACTATTTAACGTTATTGTTAAGGGAGCAGGTCAGATTAACTCTAATGGTACTGTCAGGGTGCCTTGTGAGCTTGACGGCAGACTTGTGTATGTTTGTATGAATGCTGACGATGTTAAGAAACTCAGTGGAAAAAAATATACACCAACTGAATTTGCAAAGAAATTTGCTGAACAGAAGGACAATAACTGGAAAGTAGTCGGAAGTTACGAAGAAAGAAATGGAGAACATCTCATTATCAAATCAAAATAGGAGGATTGCATAATGTTTTTTGACGATTTATTTGGAATGCTATCAAATTCTACTCAGGAAACTGAACAGCCTGCAGAGAATGTAAAATGCGAAACGGAAAAACACGATGACAGTGCTTCTAATACTGATGCTGAGGTATTTCCTGATACCTTTACATCCGCTGTTGAAGCATATTTTACTGACTATATCTACGCAAATGATTTTGCTGAAAGAATAGGATATGGTGAGGCTCTTCTTGATGATGTGATGGTATCCAATGTTTTCAAGTCTTTACCTATAACTTACAGCAATTATATTGCCGAAAGAGGGAAGTTGGCAAAAGACAAACCTATTTCTCTTATCCAGTTAGGAATTATCAGAAAAACTAATGAAAATATAATTGAGGGAAATCGGCTTAAAGGCGAAGGCTTAAAAAATCATGATCTTAACTTATACGAAAAAGGATTATGGTACTTGTGCTGTCAAAAATAAGAAAATTAAATTAATGGAGGAACATAGTATGAACAAGGTAATATTAATGGGAAGATTGGTCAGAGACCCGGATGTGAGATATTCTCAGAACGGTACTGACAGCATGGCAATAGCAAGATATACGCTTGCAGTTGACCGCAGACGTTCTTCTAGGGACAATGAACAGTCTGCTGATTTCATCAGTTGTGTCGCATTTGGAAAGGCTGGAGAGTTTGCTGAAAAATATCTCCACCAGGGAATTAAGATTGCCATTATCGGAAGGATCCAGACTGGCAGTTACACTAATAAAGAAGGTCATAAGGTGTACACTACTGACGTTGTTGTTGAAGAGCAGGAGTTTACAGAAAGTAAAGCTAACAATCAGACTCCTGTTAATAACACATCATTAGGCAGCTCAGATGGTTTTATGAACATCCCTGATGGCGTTGACGACGAGGGATTACCATTTAACTAATTTTACCCTATACGAAAGGGGGTATGTATATTGCGACGTTTTACATTCACTGTCGTTGATGATAACGGCGATGTAGACTATCTCACATATAAGGCATATTCACTTTCACAGGCTTATTTTTTTCTTGAAATGGATGGAATTTCTCCATCCAGAGTAATTGACAGAGAAGAAACTTAGCTGCAGAAGCAGTGATTGATGGTGCCTATGGCGTTGCGTACAGACGCATCATCCTCCAGATGAGAAAGTACGAAGTTCATTTATTTGAGCGGAGAGCTGTTTAACAGCTCTCTATTTTAAATTAAAATTTACCCGAATAATCGGGAGAAAGTGTGAAAGTATATGATTAGCTATAACGAATTTAAGGAATATATAAGAGAGAACTTTATGAGATTTGTCCCTGACAATATTGCCAGGGGATATCACATAATCATCGATGAAGTACTCAAAGTAAACAGAGTTGAAGATCGTTTTTCTTTGTGCAGAAATAACGGAAATACCTTTACTCCTTCCATAAGTTTAAATGAAAGCTATAAGGATTTTTTCAGTCAGTCATATCGTGCCCATACAAGCGTTACTGAATATGTAGTAACAATGGTTGAGCGTTATATTAGGTATTTAGATTCAAAGTCATTGACTTCTAATATACATTTAGAACCACAGACACAGAATTTTAACGTAACTAATATTTTAAGTGACCTTGATAGCCATGTCAGACTCCGCGTTATAAATACACGCATAAACGAAAGACTTTTGTCAACTGTTCCTCATCGAACACTGAATAATACCGACCTGTCTATTATTTACGCATACGTGTTTGATAAAGATAATAATTCTGACATACAGGGTTCTGTAATCATTGATAACATAATCATTAAGAGATTCCCACAATTTGCCGGTCTAAGTTATGAGCAGGTAGAAGCATTTCTTTACAATAATGCCTATGAGAACAGTCGTAAGTGTGCCAATATCCGCAGCTTTTCATCATTGTTTTCTATGGGCGATATCTGTGACGGAACAGTGGTGATTTCTACGACTGACACTAATTATGGTGCGGCTACAATCGCAATTACAGAATTGCTCGATGATATTTTTGATGGTGAAGATTCAATTATCATTCCATCGTCATTAGATGAATGCTTTGCAGTACCGGCAAGGTTGGTTGACCTGACTGGTAATGTTTCAGATGTTGGTGACATGATATCTATAGTAAATGCCACTTTAGAATTCAAAACAATTCTTTCATATTCTGCCTACAGGTACAGTCCTAAAAATCATACACTTACAATAGCGTATGATGGTTCTGAAAATTTGGAGAAAAGAATTAGTGAAGATCCAGAGCTCTTACTTTTCAGAGGAGGCTTGAATGCTGCCCGCGGCTAGAAGTCAGTCGTTAGTTAATAACGGCTGTTCTTCTCTTTCCGTAAATAATCTGATGGATATTAATACATTAGCTGGCGGCTATTGCGACCTTTATCTTGCAGGAAATATTGTTTATCGAATTGGAAAGTATGTGAAAGAAATCCATGGTATAAATGTCCATTGCGTAGATTTTCTTTCTAACAGGGGCGTTTACTTAGTCCTAACACAGCAGCGGTATTATCCTAACAATATAACCAAGAAGAGAGACCTTTTTCTTTTCAAGGAAAAAATCGTTGGGATAAGATTCCCGGACGGTACTTTTCAGAAAGCTATGCAGGAAAAAGACTGGTTCTAATCCTTAAGGGGTGTGTATATTCACACCTCTTTTTTTAATACACAAACATGAAAAGATGTGGTATTATATTTTTAATTTCTACTATTGTAGATTATCCAGGTACTATCTTTTTTAATAACAAATAATGGTTAGAAAGGAGGTACTAAAAAATGGCATTAACTTGCGGTGACGCTTTATCTCAGCAGGAAATAATGGCCATCAAAGAAGCTCTTTGCGAAATTAATTATGATAAAGTAGCAAATGATGAAGAGCAGACTCAGGCGTGGCTTGATGATGATACAATCACCATTAATACATGCAGAAATGGTCGTGATGCTGTCTGGATTGTTACTGAAAGTGATGAAGTTGCTGTGTACATCGATACACTTAATACTTTGTCTCCGGAAGAAATCAAAGAACAGCTCATGTAGAGATAGGCAGGATTAGAGTGATGTGAGTAATTCACATCACTCAATTTTCGACGAGGTATTAATTTATGGTTGAAAGTCGGCAGGTTCGTCGTTATATGAGAGTTCTTGATGAAATTACAAACGACGAATTAAAGAAAGCAAAAGAAAATATCAGGACAAGATTCCTAGAGTATATTTCTTTCGATATTTTAGATGATGAACTGAAATCAAAGCCAGATACTTCTATTGATGATATTGGATTATCAGCGAGGGTTTTAAATATCTTAAAAAACTATGGCATCACAACCATTAAAGAGTTGTGTGTGCTGTCCCCACAAGAGGTCAAGAGACTTCATAATCTGGGAAATGGTTCATATAATGAGCTGATAGTTAAATTAAATTCTTATGGTTTTCATTTGTGCGGTAAATAGTGCAGAACAAATATATACTTTAATATTGTTATTGCGTTAAATACATTGGTATGCTATTATAATTAAGTATTGATTTTGTTATTTTTTATTACTCTCTTTGGTTAGAGAGTTGGTTGTTACATGTATGTTTCAGACATATGTAACAGGGTGCTATTGGCAATATATATATGACGTTAAGAGCTTGCAGCATACGCTGTAAGCTCTTTTTTTATTTTAATCATATATGTATTGTTTCACATAGATAATTATTATTTTTAGGGTTTTACACCCGGAAAAGGAGGTGCCTATGGGCAAAATTAATGTTGCTCTACTTAGCAGAGCTTCAAAAAAAATCGAAAGAAAGGAAAAAGGAAATGAGAATATAAGTTCTCTTTTCCGAGAGTTTCTTGAATTCACAAACACTTCCGAAGTAGATTTTAGTAAATTTACTCCGGATACTCTGGTCGCAATAATGGAGTATCAGGTAGCTAATGAACAGGTATTAACTCAAAACGCTTCTACAGCAAAAGATTTCATGATGGCATGTGCTGAACTGCCTACAGTAAAACATAGACGTTTTGCTGCATGTATGTAGGGAGGTGTCATTTAATGAAATTAGAAGCTACAATTAAGGATGACGGCGATTATGTAAGATGTGTCTCTCAGGATGGAAACAAAAGACGCACATTTACTGTACAGCTTAACGATTTCATAGAAGCAATCGCAAGCATTAATTCCGAAAATCAGGTTGAGTATTTTCCCAGAAACGGAAAACTTCCTGAAACATTGTATGATTTTCAGTTAGGAAGAAACTGCACCGGTTTTACCTGCCATGCCGTTTTCAGATTTCCATCTGAAAAACAACTCATAACATTTTGCAACGAAACATTTTACGTTTTAATGCCAACATTAATATTTGACATGCATGTGTTCAACGGAAAACTGGAACAAGGTATTTCCAAAGTCTTTGCAGAAAACAAAGATGGTAAGTTGTGTTCGTGCCCTATGTCGAATGTTTATGCAGATGGCCACATCTGCTGGGGAAGTGTTCGTGTCCCTTCCGTTAAAAACTTTAAAGAATTGGAGGATGTATGCAAATTGTTTATACATGCTCCGGGTAATTCAGATCTTACAGGTTTTTTCAGAAATACCAAGTATGGCTCCTTGGGAAATTTACTTAAAGTTTTAGAAACAGCTGAAGAATTTCCTGAAGATGCATATAATGTTTTCAAGAATAAAATCGAAAGTTTATTTTAAAAAATTTAGTCTGCAGAAAGCAGAGAAAGGTGGTTTTCATATGAATTTATTTGATATGTTTGGTTTAGATGGAGTAGAAGCTCCTGTTACAACAGAAAAGAAAGAAACAAAAAAGGAAGCAAAGAAGGGGACAGATAATAAATCCTCAAAGAGCAAGGAAGTTAAGAATATGCTAAAACTTCCAGCAAATGCTTACATCTTAATGCATGGCGTAGTTCAGCTTACAAAGGAAATACTTGGCATTGAAGAAGATACTATATCGAATAACCAGGTTGAAGATTTTCTTAAGGCAAACTATAGGATATGTAATATCTTATCCTTTAATTACGACAAAAATAGGGTTATTGCTACAACATCTCTTATTTCAGAAAAATCTATCACTATAGAAGATGGAGATGTCTTCTTATTTAATAGCAATGAGTATAATTTATCCGATATAGTGGGCGAAATAAGTTCATTAGATTTGAAGAATGAATTAACCGAAAATATGGGAGTAAGTCTTCCTGATGGAACCGGATTTTGCAGAAAAGATGGTATTATCTTACCGGTTTTGACACCGACCACAGACAAAGATATAAAAGAAAATCTGTTAAGTCCTGTTACTGTTAATTTCTACGGAACAGAACCTTTTGCTGTTTCGACAGAAAAGGCTATTGATTCAAAGATTATCGTTGATGAAGTAATAAAAAGATATCCTGATCTAAGTGGTAATATTAAGCTGGTAGGTATTAATGCTGCAGAAAATTCAATAGGTGTAATTGTTTCAAACAATTCAACCAATTCCAATGCAAAGGCCGAGGTTAAATATGTGGTAACTGAGAAAACTGTGATAAAGTTTTACAGCAATGAATTACCAACTATTGAGCCGGGAAAATATACGCATAAGGAACTGTGCAAGGCACTTGCAGCTGCGGCTCCAGAATGCCATACACCAGATTCAATTATTATTAAAGAGATGAAGAAAGATAATCTTATCGTTCTCGGCGTAAAGTTCGGCGGTACAAAAGGGTAAGTGTGATAATCATGGATAACATTCAACTGAAACCTTATCAGAGCTATTACACAAACACCCCAGAAGGATTCGTTAACGTACAACCTGCCTATGCCGTAATGGTTCATGGCAATGATGTAAGATTTACATTACGACTTCCCAAGATACCGGCTAATATCTACAACAAAATAGTAAGCTTATTCAAAAAGTACGCTCAGCTGTACAATGTAGAATGCCTTGCCCGTATTTTTTGGGATATTAATGAGGAAAAATATAATCTTGTTATTCCTTCTCAACATGCAAGCCTAACATCCGTATATCCTTTACAACAGGAATATGACGATTGGTTAATTTCTCACATTCCTGTACTTGAGGTACATTCTCACGGCATTGCTTTCTCTGCGTTTTTTAGCAGCGTGGATGATGCTGACGAAATCATGAGGAACCAGATGTATGGTGTATTCTCTTTTCAAAAAGGAATTAACGCAGCAGAAGATAATCTTTTTCGTGTGTGCAATGGGTCTCCTGACAGGGTGATCAGCATACAGAAAGAAAGTCTTTTTGAAGATTCCGAATTTGAGTATGATGCTTCATTTGTGCGTTCTATCATGGAACGTGAAAAGATTAAAATGTAACATATCAATCATTTTTATCGGAGGAATTTATTTCCTCCGATTTTTTTAGCTGTATTAACAGCTTGGAGGTTCAAAATGAAAAAAAATAAGAAAAAAAATAACGAACGAAATGTATATAAAATTATCATCGTTGGTACTGGCGGAACTGGCGGAGCAGTTGCTAGTCTAACTGCAAGATATCTCTACTCTAAAATGGGAAATGAGGAGAATGTATATAACATGGTTCTTGTAGATGGTGACACTGTCGATGAAAAAAATATTAACAGACAGCCATTTTCAAGTGATGATGTAGGTTCTTTTAAAGTTGACTGTTTAAGCGAGGCCTACCGCGAAGTATACGGGATTAATGTTAATGCTGTTCCGGTATACATCGATGATGTTGAAGAATTTCAGAATATTTTTAATTATCAGGACACAAAACCAAGTTCCTACTATTCTACGAAATATCATACTATATTAATCGGTGCAGTCGATAACCATAGAGCACGCCAAACAATGCACGAGTTTTTTTCCAATATAAGATTAAAGGAAAATACTGATTTGCTGTATATCGACTCAGCAAACGAATTTGATTTTGGTACAATCGTAGCCGGTTACAAGGATTCTGATAATAATATCATATGTCCTGACAGAGCATTCTTTTTTCCAGATGTGCTTACCAGTAAGGAAAAGAAAGCCAGTGAACTTTCATGTGGAGAAATTAATATTTCTGCTCCACAGCATTACGCAACTAATCAACAGGCTGCGTGTATAGTATTTTCACAGTTATGTTCATTCATTGAATACGGTAAGTATTCAACAGGTGTAACTTACTTTCATTCGTTTAATTTATGTGTCAATCACCGCTCATTAGATGATTACTTAGCAGATACATATAAAGCGTATGACGTAGATAATTATGTTGATTTGTGTAAGAAACTCAAAAATAAGGAAGAAGGAGAAGTAAACAAATATGGAAGATGATATTAGAGCATTGTATGAAGAATTTCTTGAGGATATGGCTGCTGGTGTAACCTATAAAAAATATTTTGAAACATATTGTTATGAAGATTATCATTCCCACATGGAAATTGAGGAAGCTCAACGTGAGCTGGTAGAACTCATGAGAACATGGTTACATGAAAATAAACCTGGTGAATATGTGGTTATACTGACACTAGACTATTGCATTTTTGTATTTACACTTGAAGAGGCTCATTTACGAGACTACATCACTTTCGAACCTTCCAATATTGTTAAATGATAAGGAGGGTAAGTATATGCAAGTTTATTTGCCAGATGCAGACAAACAGGTTAAAGAGATTCGCCATCTTCAGAAGGACTTGAATGAACATCTATCATACAGTTTTTATTCTGCAGCTTTTCTTGATTACGAACTCTCGGATTGGTGTTGGCTCAAATACTACACAATTTCAATAGCAAAGACTCTTGGTATCAATTTACCACTGCCTGACACTAAAGAGATATTGTGTGCCAGTGAAGATGACCGTATGGAAGTTAATGTTGATATGGGTAATGAATATTACCTGTCAATTCCAGAGTACGTGTCAGAATTCGGGTGGAGTTATATGATTTCGTGTGATTATACAGGTGGAGATTTCCTAAAATCTAATAATCAGGAAATGAAGCTTATTCCTGAAGAAATATACGATTGTATAAGTACCGAATTCATGAATGACGGTGCATTTGAGGGAAAACTATTTATTTTTGAATGCTCTTATCTGGCAGATTTTATAAATCAATATCCTGAGCAGAAGGAAATAATCATTAGTTTTCTTTCAAGACACAGAGGTGATATGTTTGACTCTTATGGGTACGGTATTCTTGATGAACAACTTGCTCAAACCAGTGAAATATTATTAACAGATAAACACTTATACTGGATAGAAGCTGAAGATAACGACGAAAACTATATGTGCGGCTATTCATTCAACATGTGTACATTTGCCGTTCTAAAAGAGTTAAAAAGATATACGACCGAGTATACACAACACGGAGGTGCCTATGGCAATGTTAAATAGTGAAAAAGATAAAATTATTAAATTGTGTAACCGAATGGTTGGAAATGTACCTTTCTCAGTATATGAGGAAGGTACATTTGATATTAAGTCAAAGGTTTATTGTTTTAAGTCTGACGAAAATGGTTTTTGCACTGTTTCCGATGAACCTATTAAAAATAGATTAGTTGCTGCAGCTTTAATATTTAAGAATGTTACACATTCACAGGTGGCGATTAACTTTAACAATGATCTTGACGAAGTCACACACGATGTTTTTGCTATCGTAAAAGAGATGCTGGAAAATTTCAGTATAAAATGTATCGATTTTGGCTCAATAGAAAATGACGCAGAACATCCATGTTATACTCTTCAATATCTGACTGAAACGGGTATAGATGAAATTACTGGAGAAGAAGATATAACACAGCTTATTGCAAATATCGACGAATACTTCGATGTTTCTGCCGATTTCGATGATACTGTTGGCGCTATATCGATTAGATATGGGTTTAATAATGCAACACTAGATAACTGTGCTGCATTTTTTTTTCCATCTGCTAGATTGTCTGATAATAATTTAGAAGAAATTCAGGAGTTTATTCGATATTCTGGTTTAACAAGCAGCTATTTAGGACCAAATATTTTTGTATCCAACGGAGTATATCTACCCGAACACAAACCTGGATTATTTTTCTTACTTTCTTGGGGATGTCCTCCGAGCTATTATGACAATCATATCGGCGTAGATTCTATTGATCTTTTTGGACTCGTTTCTTGTTTACTATACATTAAGAAATATTGTGATAACAAGTCAAAGGGGGAACATATCGATGGAACAGACATCTTATTATAATATATTGCGAAGACACATTGAAGATAACCAGATAGAACTAGGTTATTCCTTTACATTTTCTGACTTCTTTTATGTTCTAGATCGACTGTCTGTTTTATCTTGTGTGTCCAAATTAAGGAGCAAAGAGATATTGTCAAACAATCCTGGTTTTAACTACGTCTTTGACTACAGCTGGAATAAGTTTGATAGCTTTTTGTGTGAAAACAATAAACATCAGCTTCTTCTTGATATATCGGCCGCTTACGGCTGGGATTTAATTGCAGATGAGACAGAAGTGATAGTGCTTAATGCACTATCGATGTTCATAACCATTGATTGTCTGTCTGAACTCATCAGCTCAAACAGAACTAATTCTCAATATTCAGAATTATATTCTATCTGGGAAATGCCTGTGGAAGAACGATTCCAAGCGTGTTACGAAACTTGTGATGATTCATACTGTGAGTTTAATATGTATGAGTATTATCCCAGTAAAGCGTTCATTAAAGAGAATCTACGTTCAGAAACAATGGAGTATGCTAAAAAAGTTCTTTTTTCTTACTATAATATATCTGTTTCGGATGATGTTATGCTCAAGCTATTAAGCATAGATCTAATTCCCTGGCTTAGCAGCATAACAATATTGCATACGAAGATTCGTAATCCAGAATTTTCGCCATCTGATACCTTTTTTGAAGAATTAAATTACTTTAATGCATTCGATATTTACAACGTTTCTCCAATGTTTACTTGCAATGATGACGCTTATTTAATACTTACATTCCCGGAATTTGATGATACCGAATATAGAATTTCCGATACTGTGGACTACGGCTATCTTAATCCGGATGGCTTTCGTTTATTTAATAATTTTTATCTTAATAACAAAAACTGAAACACTCCGTTGCATATGAATTTCATATGCAGCGGAGCTTTTTTTATGCTCACATTTGCAGGTTAGTTCCTTCAAAAATGCTAATAATGGCTCGTTCATGTCCTAGTAACAAATATACATATCAATTATATTGAAGATATAATGACCGTATGATATCATATTTTATAGATGTTGGATGAATCAGATAGTATAAACCACTCTTTATATTTTAAATACATATAACCTGTAATAGATAACATTTTTGATTGGAGGCGATAATAGATGTTACATATAAAACCATTTCATGGCAAACATGTCTCTAGGAGAGAGGCAAGAAAAGTAAACTCTCTTCTCAGTTCTTTAACTGTTCCAGATAGAACAGAGCTATACAAGGAAGCAAAAGAGTATGAGGCTTTGGTTCTTAAAAGAAGAGCGTCTCATGGGAATGTTGACGCTAACAATTAATAATACATTACAAATGCCATTTTAATAAAAATATTAAAATACGAAGTAATGGGGGTGAAATATGACATTTGAAATGAAAATCCGTGAAGAAAGAAGAGAGGCAGAGTTAGAAGGTGCTATTGAAATAGCAAAGGAATTAAATGCAGATCGTAGCACTATAATTAAGCTATTACAAAATATTTTTAAAATCACCCTAAAAGAAGCTGAGGAAGCCTTGAATGATTATGAAGCTGATGAGCAGAACGAATAAATATCATTTACTATAAAAAGGAATGAGAGGTACTGTATGACACTTGAAATGAAAATCCGTGAGGAAAGAAGAGAAGCCGCCATTGAGACTACTATTGAAGTGGCAAAGGAATTTAATGCTAATTTGCAATACTAATTGCAATATAGTAAAATAATGGCATTAAGTATTGCAATATGGCATTTTTATTTGCAAATAACATTTCAAAAATAACAGGGACGCGATATATTAGAACAATGGAAAAATCTACTGTGGTGGAATATAAACCAGAACCGATAGGCTATATTTATATGGAAGGAGATAAGGAGCATTTTGAGTATTTTCCCCAAAACCTCAAAAGTATAAAAAGTGTAAACCTATTTCACAAAAGGAGTTGATTCTCTCTGGTCAAAGATGCATAAATGCTGAACCATATACAGATGAAGAATTTTATCAGTATTTAATGTCAAAAGATAACGGAAATACTGTTAAAATGCTTAAAGCAGCTAAATCATTATTGGAATGCATGAATAATAATAAATGTAAGAAGTCATTCATTGATTCAGTGGCATTACAGGTTATAGAAAATGTAATTGTAGATGATTTGACAAAAGGGAGTTATGGAGCAGAAAGAGCATATGCCTATTATAGAAAGATAATTAAACCTAATAATTAAAAAAGAGGTACATAGTGTACCTCTTTTGAACAATTATACGATTGAGCTAAACAACAAGAGTTTTTCCTAAAAGTGCTTTAGCATCATCGTACTGTTTACGAGTGACTTTAAGAAGGTTACATGCCTTTTCAATACTTCCTAACTCAGCAGCTGCTGTTTCAATATTATTTGCAAGTGTTTTAGCAGCAGCTTCAGCAGCTCTTTCATCCCCGTATTCTTCGATAATCTTGCACATAGAATCCACTCCTTCCTGGTCATTTTTTAAATAATTAAATCTTTTTGTTAATTCAGGAAACCTTTTATCTGTAACAGTCTGCTGCAAAAAACAACGCATCAGAGCGCCTACATCCGAGGTATCCTTTTCGCAATACTGTGTGTTTACAAATACTCGCTTCAACCCGTCATCAATAGTAGTATTTGTCTCCCGTATAACGGAATCAACATGATATATTGTCCTGCCACTATTGAAAACATCGTACTGAGAAATGTAAACCACTGTAACATTTGGTATCTGAGAAAACTCACTACCTTTTTTTGAAAAGTTAGATACAATACTTGATGCATTATATCTAACGCGCCTCAAATCATCATTATCATTTTTCTTTTGTACCTCAATGTTACAGATTGTTCCATCACCTAACGTACACAATGCATCTAATCGTACTGATCTGCCAAGAATATTAGCAATTGATGCTTGAGGAGTAACTTTTTGAACAATTAGCTTAGCATCATCAAGAATTACTCTTAGTATCTCCTGGCAAACTTTTTCTGATTCTGCCAACATTTATAACATGATGCCACATCCCGAAGAATAGCGTGGTAAAAGATAAAATAAATTGTATAATTATTATATTATATGATGTTAGATAAATCAATACATATGCTAATTTGCAATACTAATTGCAATATAGTAAAATAATGGCATTAAGTATTGCAATATGGCATTTTTATTTGCAAATAACAAGAGCCGGTGCAAAACGCGTGTTTTTAGCTTCTCACTTCGTTAAATCAGAATTTAGCGAAGTGATAAAAATGTGTGATTTCTAGCCTCCCCTCTACCCCCTCTACCATTAATATCCATTAATATCTGTTACTATTTAATATTTCTTGACCACTTCTGATTGTTATATTACAATATATCTATCATTAAACATTAGCATGAGATGTATTGAAACATTGTTTTTGATGTTTTAATGCTGATTAACACTAACATGAGATGTATTGAAACATTTTTTTTGATGTTTTAATGCTGATTAACACTAACATGAGATGTATTGAAACATGTTTTTTTATGTGTTCAATATTGATTAACAGTAACATGTGATGTATTGAAACATGTTCTCTGATGTGTTCAATGTCGATTAACAGTAACATGTGATGTATTGAAAGAGCCAGGTTACAGCAAATTTCTTGCTGAACTGGCTCTTTTTCTGTATGTAATATTTTACTATAAACCTTATTGTCAGTATCTATATTTTAAAAAGAGTACCGGCTATTGCCGATACTCTCTCATCTTTAAATATCTTCTTTATTATCGTTCCAATGATACATATCACATCCCATTGCTAGCTTTTCTGCTGGTAAAGTGATGTTTATAAGTCATATTTAATTAATTTCATGAATTTTATCCAAAGAACTTTAGCCACACTAAAGTACTTTATCCAAACCACATAAAAACCTTTAATGACACTAAAGTTTTTTATACAGATTTAATTGTTTAAGATATTTCTCATGCATACTTAATAAGTTAGTGGTTCATTCTGCATTATGCGTGTCATAAATTGACAAAAGAAAAAGAGAGTTATATCTATTTGCATTACACTGTAAATAAATTAACTCTCTTTTATGTGCCTGTTATTTTATGTCTTAGCATATCCTTATGTCATTATAGTGACTCATCTCTAACCATTTCAAATCTTATTCTTATCCCCTCAAAACAATACTCTATCATTTCAGAATCCAAATATCCTAAAATTGCAGTAGGTAGATAATTCTTAAGTTCATTGCATTTATCCTCAGCATCTTCAATTTCAAATGCGGTAGGAGCACCATTATTGTACAGATTATACGCTAATCTTATAATGCGTATATCTGTGCCTGTAACCCAACCATATTCTTCTCCTCTAATCTGTTTTACACAGCCAGTATTAAAGTCATATAAGCTGTTTATATTGTTCTGGCAATCATCTGATAATCCCAGTGTGTAAAATAAGGCTACGTGGTAAACCTCATTTGTTTTTGCTCTTCTTATACATTCTCTTACAAAGTTCTCATGCTTTTCATTTTTGTATCTTAGCATTATATCATCTCTCCTTAATCACTATCATTTTTTATTCTTCAAATTTCATTTGTTCCTATACACATATCATTCCTACAATAACAGTCAAAATTGCAACTATTAGTGAAATAATCAGGTAAAATTTTAACCATGGTGATTCCCAATTTCCTAAGTCTCCACCAACCGTAGCCTTTCTAGGATTTTTAATGTAGAAAAGAGGAATCGTATTATCAAGACCAAGTTCTGTTATATGCTGGTACTTATATTTCTTGCCATTCACATAATAACTGTATGTCCCCATCTCTCTCATAACGGGTTCATCTCCCAACGAATGTTTCTTCTGGAGATGAGCTTCAACGACATGTCCATCTCTTTTTGCTTTCTCACGTAAGCTCTCGCGTATAAATGGTACAAAAAATATTTTTCTTAAAAAACAGAATATGGGTGTAATCACCAGTGACGCTATAGGTCCAAGAAAAACACCTGTTATGATCAGTGCTATTAATTTAACTTTCATTGCTAATTCAGCAGCCTGTATCTTGTATCTTATGCTTAAAAAGCATACTAACATAAATACTTACTATATTCTCCTCTCTGCAAATTATATCCTTGCGTTTTACAAATATAATTTTACATTTCTCGTATCATATTGTAAAGGAGCTCTGCTCTTCCATTGATACATTTATTTAAGTTTTCCCTTGACTTAAAATCTCCAATGCCACACACTACATATATAACTATTTTAGGAGGTGATACTATATGTCTTCTGTTCTTTTGAATAAGGATGGAACAAGTATATGTCCTGCATGTATAGAGTACTCGGGCGCATATATGGAACATATAAGAGCTGGAAATAACGAGAAAAATGATGGTTCCGGGCATATTTCAATGTCGTATAGAATATACCGGTGGTTTGGAGGTGTATCAGAGTCTTCCACTGAATTTCAGCGTTTGTATTCTGACTGGAGCAAGCGTAAGCACTCAAAAGATTTCTTCATCGGTGAATCTCCAGCAAACTTTGAGCAAAGATGTAAATCACTGTGCAATGAGTACAACAAGAAAATTCAGAAGAATCCTTCATATGGTTCTAAGGGCTGCCGAGAATATGTCTATAATTCCAATGGGTGCAGTAATCTTTGTTATATGTGCCCTTTGTCTCCGGAATATACAAATGGAAGAATTGAGTACGAAAATACTGTACTCGGCTATTCATTGGTTAACCTGGATACATCTTTCGTAGATATCATATGGGGTGGAATTCTCGATGCCGAATATATTTATTACGAAAATATCGCATCACATTTTACCGGTATGTCGGTCCTTATGAAAGAAAATACAGACTTTAGAACATACAACTTTAACGCACTTGTCGCATACTACATTATAAGGAACGCTAATAACGTGAAGAAGGGTGATATTTCTCCTGCTTTAAAAGAGCTGCAGGAGAAAATGACAATAAGTGCGGGAGCTGCATTTAATGTATTTTTAGAAGAAATGTTAAAAACAGCTGAAACTTTGAAACCCGACGGCGGAGGATACTGCAGAAATACATCGAAAGATTATTCATTTGAGCTAACGCATGACGAAGCAACACAGTCATTTAAAGACGCGATCAGAAACATTATATCCAGTGGATTGACAGCAACAAAGGAAGAATATCTTGAAGCAGCCGCAAATCTTAAAAATGTATATTCTTATGATAACGGTTATGCAGCTAATCGCAGTTTCAGCAAGGCAAACCGCTACATAACTTCGCTTGGTGTTCAAGATAACATAGAGCTTGCTCCTAGTAAAAAATCAAGGAGTAAATCTAGGAAAAGAAAGGAAGAGTTCACAGAAAAAGCCACACATTCCAAGAAATCGAATGTTTCTCAGTATGCTGGCCAGATGGATATATTTGGTGGGCTTGCGGAGGACTCATACAGCTTCTTCACGCATGTGAATAAATCTCCTTCTGATGATAATAAAGAAAAAACTGAACAGCCCGCTAATGAGAATGATAATACTGCAGATACTAGCCAACCCGAAATTCGTGAAGCCGCACCTGATGAACAGGCTGCAAAAACGGATAACGTCTCTCCCTCAGAAATCCCGGCTCAAACTATTCCTGCTTATGATGATATTCCTAATAGTGCTGAATCTGTTACAGCTGAGGAGAAGGAAAAGGAAGAAGTTCGGGAAAACATTCAGGAAGAGCCTGAAATAGAAAACAGTGATAACATTGAGGATAACGAAATTACTGTTAATGAAGTAAATTCCGAAATAGCTGACAATAATGTAACACAACCAGAACCAGAAGATGAGCCTTACGAAATTCTTACGATTGAAGAAGTTAACGAACTTCCGGAACATGATACTGATACTTCCGATGTTCCCGTTGCTTCCGAATCATCAGTCACAACAGAAGCAAATGAGACTGAAAAAAGTGTTGATGATATTACAGAAGAATTGTTTGGTACACCAGTTGACAAGAGTGCGGAAATACTTACGGAATCATCTTCTACTGCTCCGGCTGACACAGACCCGGATGATATGAATATGACAGATGAAGAATTTGCCAGTCTTGTAGAATCGTATAATGATGAGCCTGAACCAGAAGATACATATGATGAAGATTACGCAAATTCTCTTTTGGAAACAATGCGTGAACAGCTGTTTAATGATTTCAAAGACGAAACAGCTCCTGAAGAAAATCCTGTAGATGATAATGGGAATGATTCAGGTGCTACCATAGAATCAGAAAATGCCGCCACCGAAGTACCTCAGGCAGTTCAGGTTCAGGATACCCACGTAGATTACGAAAGTGTTCACCAGGTTGCTGAACCAGAGCAACAGAACACTTCATTGGAAGATAACGGTTTCTGTTTAACAAGTGGTTATGTATCTGATAAACCTAAGCAGCAGCCAGAAAAAACAGAAACAACATCTGAATTATCTGGTGAGCCTGCTCATAATAAAACCGATAATGAATCTGCAGAAACCCGAACATCACCATATGAACTTTCTCATATGTCTGTATCAGATGAGTCATTCGGGGATTTTCAAAAATCATATGGTTTGTCAGAACGGGAAGCGCTCGATCAGACAGCAAAGTGTCAGTACGAATTAACCGGAACAGAGCCTATTGCCATTGAATATGCATTTAATTCAGAGCTGGATACATATGGAATTTTAGTTTACACAGGCAGTAATGACAGGTTCTGGTATATTATCGAACAGAGCGATTTATTTGAGAATACCATGTATTGGTTGTTTAAGGGTGAACGCATAAAAATATGTGTTAATTACCCTGCTGTGCAAAGTTATCTCATAAGACATGGGTTTAAGCAGTCGAATAACCTTGTATCTCTACCTGCAATGTATGCAGCAACTCACCCGGATACAACAAGAATAATAGTTGAAGATATCTTTAATGATATGACACATACAGCACAGAATCCGTTAAGACAATATATGCTTAACTACAAAGGATGCTACTATGGATTAAAGAGGATGCTTGATGCTTCAGAAGAATATTCTGATAAGTATAATGAATACAGGTATATGGAAGATATTATGGCTGCTTCATATGACTTGTCAGATATTTCAACAGACAACCAGCCTGGAATTACAACCATGAATTACAGTAGTCTTAATTTTAACTTCAATGCTGACAAATTAACAAGTAATAATGGCTATTGTCTTATCACCGCTTCTATCGATAAGGATTGTCTTTACGGCGTTAACTCTGAGAAAATATTAATGGATGTTATTATAAGAATGTGCAAGGGACATCTGTTTACTCGCTTTGGCATGAAGGTCCTGAATGCAAAAGATTACTCCATCGTAATAGCATGTCCTGTTTCGGTGTATGCGTCAGCAAATGATATTCTTATAGATATCATTAAGAAAGCATGTCGTCAGGCAGACAGGGAAAAGAAAATAGTACCAAAAATAACATTGGACAATAAATTAATGTAGAAAAATGCGGTGTATCATTAGATGCACCGCATTTTTTATAATCAGTGTAAACCCGCATGAATACTGGGTTGCCAGCCACTTTTGCATAGCTGTTGGCAAAAAACATGTGAAAGTGCTGCAAAAATAGAGAAAAATCAAGTTTTTCTCGAATGTATTGTGCTTGAAACCCGCATAAATACTGATTTGCCAGTTATTTTTACATAGCTGTTGGCAAATTTTATGAACAAAAAGAACATACCCATATCCCGCTCATTACCTATTCCCACAAACCGTATAGGTCAAATAGCGCAAACCCGCATGAATACTGGGTTGCCAGCCATTTTTGCGTAGCTGTTGGCAAAAAATACTTGAAAATATCGGCAAAAACGTCCGAAACCCGCATAAATACTGACTTGCCAGCCATTTTTGCATAGCTGTTGGCAAAAATCTGTAAATTTATGCAAAAATCTCACAAACCCGCATAAATACTGGCTTGCCAGCCATTTTTTAAAAGTTGTTGGCAAAGAGAATCGAAAAATAAATAAAAATGCCTGAAACCCGCATGAATACTGGGTTGCCAGTTACTTTTCAAAAAGTTGTTGGCAAAAAATCTGCTTTAAATTATGTGTTTTTCCAGTTTGCCAACTGGCAAACTTATAAAACCCCTTTAAAGCCAGTAAATATGCGGGTTTTCTTGGTGTCGTAAAAATGCAACTAATATACTATTTTGACCCTATTTTTTAATCAATTATCCTCTTCCAGAAAAATCTACATTTTTTCGCTCTTATTTTCGCACTTTATTTTTTTCTCACATTCTTCTCATCATCTTCTAATCTCTCATCGATAATCGTTGTTGTATCTATTATTCAATATTAGTACTGATAAAATAATCGTTATCTTATTCTGAATTTCTTTCATATAAGCATATATACATATCTGAAAGAGCATTTTAGATTATACCAATTATATACCAACTTTATATCATTTTTATGACCACTTTTATACATAACTTTTTTATTACTTACTGATACCGTTTTTGTGCTCCTTGACTGTCAAACTATAAAAGTGTATTATTGTCTTAACAAAGGGAGGCACGTTTTGCTTCTTATGATTAATTATTAAATGGAGTGGTGTGGTAGCCACTCCATTTTTACTATTAAAAACTCTTCCAGAAGAACTTGCATGTATCTTTACTCTTATACTCTCATGCTTCTTCACTCTTAATCTCCTATTCACCTAACCTTTTCTGAATGTAATCCAATCACTTATCTTTACTATATGGTTTTGTCTTAAAGAGAATCCTTATAGGACCAGTAGTAAGAATATTGAAATATACAGGTAACACATATCAGTTAATAGAGGAATAATTATTATCTAATTGGTTTTAGCGTCTGCTGCCAGTATCTATTTTTCAATCCTCTTCCAGAGAGTGATTCCTTACGGGCTTATCAGCTGGGAGAAAGCTTCGGCAGGAACGGCTGCTCTTTCGTCGGCTGCGCCTGGCGGTATGAGGACGGAGCGGCAGCAGGTGTATACAGTATACAGTATCCAATAAAAAGTCGTTTTCTGAACCTAATCTCTTCTTAGTGTTCTTACATATTCCTGTATCTCTATCGAATGCAATGCAGTCATGCATTTACGACTGCTGCCACTCTTCTACATTTCTACTGCTAACTCTTATTTCTTATTCCGGAAGAGAAATGTTTTATAGCTTATGCTGTTCTCATGTTCTACTCTTATATTTTCAAACTCTTCCAGAAGCACATACACCTTTTCATCTTTCTTTTCATGAGCATTTACATATATGCATCCTTCTCCATCTTCATTCTCTTCTCTGCAATTTCTTCTGTATATTTTCTCGCTTGCTTCGTGTTTTAACTTTCATCCAGTTTACATTTCTTTCCCATCTTTCATCTCTTTAACATATTACCATAGCTTTTTAGCTTTAATTAAACGACTGTCTTCTCTTAAACTCTGGAAGAGCCTTGAGAATTAAGAAATGGATAGCCGAAACTTCTCTTTCTGGCAGCAGGCCGGTGCTTACAGGGAATGCAGAGAAGAAAGGTGAAAGCCGGCAGGGAATGTCTGGAAGAGGATTCGAAAGGCGAACATATGTTCAGATAGTAAAATCATTACATAATTTTAAAAAATTTTCTTAAAACCTATTGCCTTAAAATTTCTTATGCTTAATACTATTTTTAGGGTAAAACCTAGCATATTGTGGCAGCAGTCATGGCATATACTTTCCTAATCCAGTGTGCTTGTGACTGAACCGAACTGCCACAATATTTTTATAGGAGGACATACATGCATTCTGAAAATGATAAAAATAACATTACAGACAAAATAAATGACTATGACGACACAGATGATACAGACAACGCTAATGATACGAACGATTACCGCTGCTCTGGCAGCAGTATTATATCTGTTTTGTATGATAGGCCTGAGTATCTTGCAACCAAACCGGGAATGTATAGCCGTTATTCTTTCTTCAATAAGATTATCAGGTTTCCCTATGAGACTTTTGGTACGACAGATAATGATGAGATAATTGAGCCATTGGAAGAATTGCTTAAAACAAATCCGGCAAAGCTTCTGGCATGTATCACTCAGATGGGCGGTGCGATTAAAGAGCAGCTTAACTATCTTGGGCTTTTTAGTATTGCAGAGCTTAACGGAAACAGTTCCCTTGCTACTTCACGTATCGCACAGGTGAACAAGAAAAGTAATGATGGTAAGATGCTCGAAACAAAAAAATACAACTGTGATGATTTCCATATTTCTCTGACAGAGCCTACTAATGCAGCTTATAAGTTTTTAGACGACTGTATTAACAGCTGCAGGAATATCGGAATAACAAGTAACCTGTATAACAGCGAACATAAGATTACACGAATATCAGATACACATGATGCTAATATAGAACACGCTGCCGGATACTGTGATCTTTATGCTTACATACTGGGAAATGAATATTATCCACCCAATTTTAAATTAATTAACGAAGATGTTCTTTACTACGGCGACGATAATCGTGTTATTGCAGACGCACATGTCACAACATATTCTGTACTTCATGCCAACATTGAAAAAAACGGCAAGATAATATGTCAGGCAACATATACAGCCCAGCATGATTTTATCGAAACTGATACAGGAAGCCAGCGTATTAATGTGATTGCGGAAAAACTGGATAATTATTTGAAATATCTGGACTCTGTTGTAAAGAATATTCCTGAAGTTTTCTTTTCTGTTAATTTCATCACTCATCCGACAGGGATTTGCGGCTATGTGAAAAAGGATACTGAAAAAGAAAAAAAACGTATCCCGGATATCAGATATGCAGAGGCATTGTTTGTCAGAGAACTTCTTATGAACTGTGGATACAAAAACATTGAAGAGTTTTACAATTACATTAATGAAAATGGTGTTTCAGAAATAAGTGCCTTGGCAAAATATAACGGCTCTATACTGACGGAAGATTTTTTGAATATACTTAAAAAATGCATAGCATACGGATACGGCAGTGATGATTTTTCTTCTCTTATGGATGATATGGCTGCTGTAGGGTTCTCCGGTCTTAATAAGAAACCATATACATTTTACAATCAGCGTTATGGTTCATATCGTGAACAATATGATAAACGTAAGTATACTATTTTCGGGGTTGTAAATTATCTGAAGGATAATAAGCCTAAAGTATATGAAAAATTCGTTAAATACTGCCTTAATGGTTTTTCTGTTAATGTTTCAATGGGCGGGGATATGTACAGAACATATTTTACTGTGCATCCAAAGTTTTCCGGCTGTGCCGATGCTACTGCTGCCATGCTATACAGGTGTTCTCTTTCAAATACATATGTGCAGGATATGTATCTGCTTAATATGCAGCGACTTATTTACAGACGGGGTGACGGCACAACAGGAGTATTGTTGAATCACATTGCCTACAGGAATATTGAACCGGATGACGAAGCTGCACTAAACTATGGATTTGTGAAGGGTGATGGCTTGAATTATTGCCATAACGGATTCTGCATCGAGGACATAGACTGCAATATCGGATCGAGAATAAGGGTAAAGAAGGCTCTTTCAGACACTTCTCTCATAAGCTCCCACACTCGTCTTTGCATAATCTGCGACAGCGTGGAAAGTGCTTATGAATACATGGTAAAGGAATGCTCTGACATTCTGATGAAACATGACAGTCTGTCGTGCACAGGATGTTTGCCAGATAATCACAGAGACGCGTTCCTTGCCTTTATGCCGGTGTTCATTCCCCGAAACGTACTATTTGACATACTAGCCAAAAAAGAGCCTGTAAACGCCCCATTCGTGTTCAGAGGCTATTCTATATACAAAGATGCCGTCGTCAGCTACAGCCAGAGTGGTACGAAGAAATCTTTTGAGAAATTCTTTTCTGACTTTCTCAGGAAGAGCAACCTGGCAGCAGATGTTTTCTCTATTGAAGTCAAATCTGATGATGTTGATTCTGATGATTATTTCTGATGCAGTTAAGGACGCTGACGTGATATTTTAAATGAAAAGGACGGATGATGTATGGATTTATCAGAGAGAGCCAAAATTAACCAGGATATTGTTAGAGAGACCGGTTGTAAATCGGCTATATAAGCCTGTAAGAACAATATGCAACAAAAGAAGCCCTGTATATCTAGTGTTATAAAAACAACTTTAGACATGCAAGGCTTTTTTGGTATTAGTTTCACTCATGAATTAACAGAACCCTCAAACTACAATATTCTGTATATACTCATAACCATTATTTGATAATCTTATGAATTAGCTGCACTCTCAAATCGAAGTGATGTTATGTTTGTCTAACAGTTTGATAATCTTACGCATTAACAGTACTCTCAAACACATTCCGACTTAATTAAATAATAACATATGTTTGATAACCTTATGTATTAACAGTCCTCTCAAACAGTAGAGTGAAAAATAATATTTTGGATTGGGTTTGACAACCTTACGTATTAACAGTACTCTCAAACTTATAAAGAGTGGAAATTTAATTTGTGAGCGTTTGACAACCTTACGTATTAACAGTACTCTCAAACAATAAGCCTATTAACGATATCTGCTTTCGAGTTTGATAATCTTACAAATTAGCAGCACTCTCAAACTTATATAAAGCCTTTTGTCCTATTATAATGGTTAGACAACCCTACGTAATAACAGTACTCTCAAACGACTTATATGCGTATCTATATAACGAATATGGTTTGGTAACCCTACGTAATAACAGTACTCTCAAACCTCAAATTTAAAGTTAAGAGTACTGTTTAACTAATACCAACTAGTTTTATTATAGGGTTTTAACACCATTTTGTAAATACTGGTTATACATGCAGCAGATTTACTTCATTACAAATCAATCCTGTCACTGACCTGTTTATCAACTTCACGGAATCATATGTACTTATATTACATGCCATTGTTATTGAACCTACATGTTGACCTGCACCAATCCCTGATAAGTTAGTTATATTTGTTCCCATTCGTGTGAGAGTAAATATCTGATTGAGTACTTCCAGCTGTTCCTTAACAGACAGTTTAATAAAAGTATCTCTACCTTTCTTTAGCATATCTCCTGCTGTATTTCGTCTTTTAGCATAAATACTATTAGTGTGCTTATCTACAAGTTCATCATACAGTTCGATGTTTTTATCTGCAGATATATCCTTATCCAGAGACTTAAAGTTAATATATTTTTCAATCTTGCTCACATACTTCTGCCACTCGGCACTTACTCTCATAGGAACATTATTTCTTAAAAAATACTGGGGTCCCGTTCTGCCACCCAGAAGATAGTTGTAACCATCTATAATAAGCTCGCTAAAAAGCAATATCTTAGCAATTTTCACTGCCGGATTAATGAGATGCAGCACATCTGTGCAATACTTCTCTAGATCCTGTTTACCTTTAATTTGTGAAACAAGGTGTAGTGGGAGGCTGTATATCGTTCTAACCCTTGATTTCTTATTGGTATGCTCTACTAAGAACATATATGCTGATGTTATACTTGTTTTGCCGCCGTACTTGGTTACAGACATTCTTTCATTTGATGTTTTTAGTGGCAGATATACTCCTTCCTTTGCCTTATCTGCTCTTGTAATAGTGGCATTTGTTAATCCACCGTGTCCCTGTGTTGTCCTTGTTATTGTGATAACTGTATTCCTATTCATCACTTTATTTACTGTATGTATTGTTGCAGCTTCCGGATTTGTTTTGTCAGTAATCCAGGCTATTCTGTCGTCTCTTATAATATTAAAGTCATACATTCGGTTAAGATTGTATTCCGACTTTTTCTTTCGGTACTCTTCCTTGATGTACCACATTGGAGAAGCAGTAAACTTGGTATACCACACATTTCCAACCACAATATTAAGATATGCATCTTTGGCCAGATAATCGTTATTTATGATGGTTGCTCTAGGAAAGTCAAATTTACGCCTGAAATCATTTGTTTCTGATGTTTTGGCATAAATAATCTTAGTATCCTTTGGAAGAATATTTTTAAATATATTTGCAAGCATTCTTGTTGAAGAACCTGCCTGATTATACAGCTTTCCAATAAAAGAAGCTCTCTTCTCGTCTGACAATGGATTTCTGTCTGACAGTCTTGCCAGCTTTTCTGCAGAAATTAATCCGCTGCGCCTTAACTGCTGCCAGAATTCATGCATATTTTCATATATGTCCTGTGGCACAGGGTATCTGTCAGATAAATCTCTGTTTAAATCTGTATTGGTTAATACAAGATTGTCAATGGACTCGTCCTTAACAAAGTGCTTAGGATAGATGTGGTCAATGTTATGCTTTTTCCCCTTGTCCGGCGATTTAAGCTCTTCCAGAGAAATATCTTTGCCTGTATACACGTCCTTTCCCATCTGCAGGAAATAAAGATACACATTCTTTGCCTTTAATGAGCCGTCAGCATCACACTCTTCTATAAGCGAAATCATTTTCTTCTTCCAGTCCGCGGAAACTCCCTTCAAACCTTTATAGAGGGCTGTCAGCTTACCCTTACGGGATTCCTTTGGTATATCGTTTGGTCGGGATTTTACTGTCTCAAGGAAGATGCTTTCAGGCGCATATCCTTTTAACCTTACAATCTCCCTTACAATCTTTACACAGGCCCATATGGTTCTTCTCTGTGCGGTTGTAGCGTATAAATCGTAAAGATCATCGTAATCGAAAGAAAAAAGATTCTTTGCAGCATTTTTTGTCTTATCTTTGACTCTGGATGAAAAATCAAATCTTGTATCATACATAAGCTCCATGAGATTAAGGTTATTGTTCCACATGGCATCTATGACACTTATATATTCATCGTTTTCCTTGTCAAGCCCCTTCATGTTTAAGAATTCCCGTGACAATCTGCCCCAGTCCTTGCAATTAAGATTAAGAATCTTTCTTAGCTGTTCTTCATCAAACATGTCAGGATATTTGTTTAATACCTGCTCGGTTATGAATTCCTTAGATGCTCCATATATGGTAGACCAGAGTATGATATCCTCAGCCACGGCTTCATTATCTTTATTCATGCAGCCAAAAATGTCTGTAAAAAATCTGTGGCTTGCCATGCTGTTATTTAACTTTTCATCGATTCCTGTGATTATGCTGTCGCTGGTGGCACTTCCCTTCTTTACAAGAAATGACAGTATCTTTTTCTTAGATATTGTTTTTCCGCTGTAAAGCAATTCATTTACGATTGCCTGCTTCATTTCAACGGAAATTTTTTCTCCGTCTATACAAATATTGTTAATTTCATCAAGAACTCTGTATTTTTCATATAAGAGTGAAGCATTTGGAAGTACTTTCTCTCCTGTAAGATAATTGCACTTTCCTATGACCTTTTCGATGAACTGCTTTGCACTCTCTCCCATATCAACCTTATCTTTAAGATTCCATGGATAAACTTTTCCGGGTTCTTTTCGCACTGCCCATCCTCTGCTGTTATATGGAGATACCGGACCTATAAAATAAGGCATTGTAAAAGTGAACAGGCTAAGTATTCTTTCAGATACAGTAAGGCCGGATTCATCACGGCTGTTAAGAAAATCATAATACTTTGAAGCATTGTCTAGTATAGCTTTAAGCTCCACAGAATACAGCTGGTTTGGTATCAGGGAATTATCTTTAATTCTCTGTTTTGGAAGGAATGTACCTTTGTCAATCTCATCAAGAATATATTCTGCCTGCTCATCATCAGCATCGGCAAGATATTTCTTAATGGTATGGTAAAGATCTTCCTGGGTTCTTCCCTTGTCCGATTTCCTTCTTGTAATCCCATCACGGATGTTGTGGTTGCTAAAATGCACATACGCACCATATGTGCCGGGTTCTTCTTTGGAGAAGAATCTCCTGTACTCATCTTCAGGAAGAAGCATCTTTAATTCCGCTTTTAAAACCTTAAGATCATTTGCGTGTTTATCATAAGAGGCTATCTTTGCATCAGAAACATATCTGTAATCCTGTATAATGTTCTTTATTATGGCAGCATCATACATTTCCTTAACGGATTCAATTAGAGAATATTCATTTTCTCCTATCAGTTTTTCTATACTTTCCGTTTTTTCAAAGTAGTCTTCATCCTTGAAGCTAAACGACAGCTTCTTTTCGTCTTCTTCAAAATTTTCTGCCACTTCCGGGAATATATCCGCTATCTTTGCTTTTAACCCGCACATGAGCTTAATAATCGATACCGCAGGCTTTGATGTTGCATCAATAAGCTGTGTAACCAGAGTGGCTTTTACTTTCCCACTTATACCTGTATTAGTCATTATATCCATGATCTTTTCAGCAGGTACTTCCATCTTAAGAACAATATCATGCTCGGCAGCCTTAGTGCATATATTCCGGTAAACTTCACCTAACGATGTATCTGTATTCTCAAGATTTCTGGTGTAAAAATTTCCCCTATTCTTCATCATATGGGAAACAGCAAGGTAAAGACAGCGTATATCCGGCTTCTGGCTTCCATGAGCCAGCTCTGAACGCAAGTGGTATATAGTCGGATACTCAGACATGTACTGCTTATCACGATATTCTTCATCTGCAAAAAGCACGTTTCTGTCTCCATTCAGGCGAATATCCTTATCTTCGCTGTAGTAAAAGCTGTTGTCGAGTCGTACAAAGAAATTCTCATCTACCTTCTGCACTTCATCAGCAAAATAGCTTCTTAGAAGTCCTATTCTTTCTTTTATTTTCTTCTTATTTGTTCTTCCCTGCCTGTATTGCGTTCTTTCCTCTGCGGTTTCTGCTTCGTCAAATTTATAAACACCCCACATGTCTTTTCCGTTAAATTTTGACAGGTTATAAGATGTGTTTGTAACTGCATATGCAGCATATGCAGGTCCTGCATTAAGTCCGATATAATACGGCTCCTGGGCTTCTGTTCTCTTGATTTTCATGTATCATTGGTCTCCTTGACTTATTTTAAAAAATATACTATATTTACGTTGATAATCTTACGTATTACAGAACTAAGTTCAAACAAGGGCAATGCCCGACACTGCCACTAGCTGGCTGCTACAAGGTGTAGCGATTTAAAAGGTCTTCAATTTTTTGAGGACCTTTTATTTTTTATGATATCAAGCACCGCATCTTCCCTTGCTTCCCATATCTCTTCTTCTGTTATTTCTTTCACTCTTCCTGACTGTACATTTGATATCAGCTGGGTGTCTCCGGCATATACACGAATTGGTGTATCATCATTCAGGTTGTAATTCATCTTAATCCTTTGTAAGATGATTTCCGCTATTTTTCTATCAGCCTCACACCATGCTTCAATCCAAATCTTATACTGCTCATCTTTCGTCATATATTCATCTGTATCAACTTCTTCCAGATCTTCGCCTTCCGGACAGCGTTCCTTAAGTAAAACATCTTCCATGTTGCCTCTAGTTTCGATGAATATTTTGTCAAAATCCCGGAATGTTAAAGGCTCATCGAATGCGGCTATCTGATTGTCTTTTCCTGCTATTTCATGGTTATTTTCAACTATGAAAAGGTCAAACAATTGAAGTCCTGGGATGCAGCTCTTTCCAAACAGTTCTCCTCCATCGCTGTCATATTCCGGTTCTTTTGGCACTATCACCCAGTTTAACTTCCTGTGTGAATTTTCGTTGATTTTACCTATGAAATCTACTTCCTGCATAAACTCCTTTGCTATTTTCAACATCAGTTATCCCTCCTGTTTAAATTTTTCTATATTATAAGTATATACTAATTATATATATTTGTCAATATAAATCAATATAAGCAGCCCCGTTAAGAGCTGCTTATTTGAACAAATTTGGATTCGGTCTGTGAAACCACAGACTTTCCGATGTGATATATTGTATTTTTACGACTTTTTTCTGGTTGTGATCTACTATCAGACACTCGAATGACAGAACCGGTGTATTTACGCCCTTTTCCCATTCGTCGAAAACACGCCGGTATCCAAGGACCTTGTATTCCTGCAATACTCCTTCATCATCTGCCATACGAAATTTTATGGGAATGATTTCCCCATCCCTTGTAATTTGACATATTACATCCAACGGCTTATCGCCCCGGATTAACGGCATACTCCACCTTCTTTCCTGTTAATTTTGACTTTTATTACTTAAATTAATATTTCCCTGATTATAGCACATGTTCCGTGTTAGGGCAAAAGAAAAGACACTGGCATACGCTGCCAGTGTCTTTGTTGTTGCTGATAAACATCATCTGATACGATGATAAAATACCGGATAGGAATTTAATGGCTGTTTTTCAACCTTTATTCCCCTTAATTTCAATGTTTCAATAAGTGATGGTTGGTAATAATCATAGAATACAGCTTCATATCCCTTGAGTGGCCACTCTTTGTCCACATTTTTGTCTGAACCGGAATAGTGGTATCCTGTTCCATCTACTATAAATTCTATTCTCTTTGATTTTTCATCGTATTTAGCATTTCTGATGGTATATAGTTCAAATACAAATATGCAGCCGGATGAATCGGCTTTCCTTGAATTTAACCCTGAAGCAAATGACACAAAATGATACAGCAGATATTCATCGATTTTCAATCTTTCATTAAGTCTGTCCTGTATCCAGTGTGAGGCAAGATTTTTTATTGCAGCAATCAATATAAGTGCAGCTACAAGAGATATTACAAAAACAATTCCTGCTGCTGCCAGTTTTTTGAAATCGCTGTGTATTGCAGCTGTGATTCCTGTATAGACTGTGGCAGCAGACATAATTAATAATATTCCCATCACAATTTTTGGAATGAGCCACTTTTTTTCATTATGTATTCTGATTTTTCTTGCCTTATTTTTATTCCCCTCCGTTATAATAAAATTAAAATTCATCACACTTTTCCTCTGTCTTACGTTATTCTCGTTTAACCTTTAATCTTTAATCTTTCCATTCGGTTTGAGAATTCATCGATTGCCACCTGGTCCAGCAATATTTCGTAGTCGCAGACATCCGATTCCTCCTGGTATATATTGAATAAGATGTAAAGAGGGTAATATTTCGATTCAAATCTCTCAATGCTGGTAAAGATTTCATTACATGTAAAAAAGACATAATTATTATATACTCTGCTTATGGCTGCCAGAAAATAAATATCTTCTATCAGCTGTCTGTCACTGTTATAATCTAAAAGAGAGCCATTACCGAAATCGAATATAAACATTACATTCATTAAACGATCATTCTGTTTTATATTTGCTGTATCCTGTCTAATTGCTTGAGCATAATCTTTGATTTTGCTAATCTCTTCTACGTCTTCTTTTTCCCATACACACTGCCTTTCATCACTGCAGAATACAATAACGTTTTTACCATTTTCGTCTGCTACATTTGCTATATTTTTTAGCATTAAAGTATTTTTATCGGCATCCTTGCTGGCTAAGATCACACTTCTTAAAATGTTATCACCCTTTTCATTTTCAGGGATAGCATTTTTGAATGTATCCGGGCTGAAATATCTGGGATGATGTGAATCATAGATGTCCTTGCTCTTGGAAGTTGCATTCTCTTTCCTTGGAGCAGTTTCATTTAATTCTGAAGACTTATTCTCAGATTTTTCTCTTCCGCAGAACTCATTTAACTCTTTTACCCATTCAATGGGAACTTCCATGTCAGCATCAACATAACGTTTAATTGCCGCTTTAAGCGCCTTAATTCTTTTCTTTTCCCATATATTGCGTGGTTCTATCCCTATTGGTGTTTTCTTTAACATATTTCCCTCCTGATTTATATTAGAATCCTCTTCCAGAAGCCTTTCTTTTCCTCTTCCTACCCCTTTTTCTTTCTCATCATCATCATTTCAATAATTCGTATATCCCAGATTTTTCCTGATAAACATTGTAGATTCCATGGTGGAGAAGTTCATATTTTGATATGTACTCCTCAAAACTTGTGAAAAGTTCATTGCTTGTAAGATATACATAGTTATTGTGTGGCCTGCTTATTGTTGACAAAAAAAGAATATCTTCTGTCAGATGAAAATTACTGTCATAATTTAAAATTGAATCTTTGCCAAAATCTAATATAAACACTGTATTTGCTA
>ERZ1035025.216-NODE-216-length-42575-cov-5.912535_pt1 | contig 42575 bp, 49 predicted proteins | sample MGYA00520619_ERZ1035025 | MGnify/ENA primary metagenome ERZ1035025 (study PRJEB33766, sample SAMN09781742) | gut metagenome | biome: gut microbiome | host: Homo sapiens | place: Madagascar | study: EMG produced TPA metagenomics assembly of the PRJNA485056 data set...
AGGGCTCGACTCTTCGAATTGCCTGCGGCACTAAGCATTCTGGCGGAAGGGGTGGCGACGGTACCTAACCGAATGTTTCGCCGCGCTCCGCACCCATTTCGATCCGTTTCAGCATGCAAACCGCACGTTTACGCGGCGAACGGGGTTGACCCTGTCTTTGTTCCGGCGCATTCTACAGTATTTCGATTCGTTTCGATTTGTCTGACTTTTATGACCCGGCGTATGACCCGGGTATGACCCATGCCGAAGAAGATAGATATCGCCGCTCTGCCGATCGGACTTACTCGCATCGACACAGGGCTGTACATACGCAAACGTCCAGCACCAAGAAAGCCAATTTGGCTTTGCGTTTATCGCTGGGGAGGAAGACGCCGAGAGACTAGCCTCGGTTCTTACCCAGAAGTCGGCATCGTCGCCGCACGGCAAAAAGCAGACCGGATCCGCGCGAAGATCGACGCCGGCATCGATCCTATCCAAGAGAAAAAGGACTTACGTCGCGCACAGGCACAAGCTCACGACGAGAGCGTGTACACCTTCGCGCGACTCGTCGAGGATGCGCTTCCCGTCATCGAGGAAGCGAAGCACTGGAGAAACCCTAAGTCCGCAGCGCAATGGCGCGCAACGATTGATGCTTATGCAGTCCCCGTCCTCGGAAAGCGCCCGCTACAAGAGATAACGCGAGACGACATTTTGGCGGTACTAAAGCCTATTTGGAAGACAAAGACGGAGACCGCGAAGCGCCTGCGCGGCAGACTCGAGGCGCTCTTCTCTTATGGCATCGTGTCCGGACGCTACTCCGGAACGAATCCCTGCATGTGGCGCGGCGGACTCGCGCTCTTCCTGCCTTCTCCAGAGAAAGTTCGGCAGGCCGAGCATCAAGAAGCGCTTTCCTTAGAGGAAACAAAAGCCCTTTTCGAATCGCTCGACTTCGAACACCTGCCCGTTGGGTGGGCGGCAATCGTCTTCGGAGTCCTCGTCGCCGCTCGATGCAACGAGTTCGTTAAAGCTCGCTGGGATGAGATTGACTTCGAGTCGCGCACATGGCTATGCCCGCGGAGAAAGGACGGCAAGAGCTACCCGCACCGCGCTCCTCTGAGCGCCCAGGCGATTTCTATTCTGCAAGCTCTACCTCGTGACTCTGCCTTCGTCTTCGCATCGAAAAAGTCTCCTGACAATCCCTTATCAACGGAAACTCCTCGCGTACTCATCAAGAAAAAGCTCGGCCACGGCACAATGCATGGCTTTCGCTCGACGTTTCGCGACTGGGCCGCAGAGCGCAGCATCGATCGAGTCTTGGCAGAGAAGTGCTTGATGCACACTACTGGCACTGAGGTCGAGCGCGCCTATCAGCGTAGCGACCTCCTAGAGCAGCGTCGCCCCGTCATGCAGGCGTGGGCCGATGCCATCTTGCCGATGAGACTGCTAGAGCGAGCCCCGTGACCAAGAGCGCGCATCTGGGGCTTTCCCGTCACTTCAGCGACGCGAGCGCATCCTTGTCTGCCGCAACTCGCTGAGCCAAGCCTGAGGCAGAAGCAGAATGAGGCAGCCTGCTCGTACAATGAGGAAACCCCCAGGGCACGGCTATGCATCTGGGGGCTTGTTGCCCTTTTCTACGAGGTACCTATGGATAGTAATGACAAACCCACTGGGGATGCAACCCTTCCCGACTTTGACGCGATCCGACATCTTGATGACGATGGTCGGGAATACTGGTTCGCGCGTGAACTCTATCCCTTGCTTGGCTACACAACATGGCGCAGATTTTCAGAGGTGTTGGCCCGCGCAAGATCAGCTTGCAACACCTTGAATATCAAGGAATCCGACCATTTTGACAGTGTTGTCAAAATGGTCCCGCTTGGCAGCGGTTCAGAGCGAAAAGTTGAAGATGTCGCCCTCTCCCGCTACGCCTGCTACCTCATCGTCCAGAACGGCGACCCGACAAAGCCCATCATCGCTGCAGGACAGACGTACTTCGCCGTCCAGACCCGTCGCCAAGAGCTGTCGGATCAAGAGGCGTTCTCTCGACTCAACGAGAACCAAAAGCGCCTGCTCCTGCGTCGCGAACTTACCGAGCACAACAAGCGCCTGAGCGATGCCGCCCACGACGCTGGCGTCATTGAGCCACGAGACTACGCGATCTTTCAGAACCACGGCTACCGAGGCCTCTACGGCGGTCTCGGACAGCAAGAGATTCACGACCGAAAAGGCTTGAAGAAGGGCCAGAAGATCCTCGACTTCATGGAGCACGAGGAGCTTGCCGCCAACTTGTTCCGTGCAACACAGACCGAGGCCAAATTGAGGCGCGACAACGTGCAAGGCAAGAGCAACGCCAACAAAACGCACTACGCCGTCGGCAAAGAGGTCCGCGAGACCATTCGGCGCCTCGGCGGAACCATGCCGGAAGACCTCCCCACACCTGAGAAAAGCATCAAGCAGATTGAGCGAGAGGAAGCGAAAGCTTTGCTCGAAACGAAAAACGACGAGGAGCTCTTCTGAGGCGTTTCTTGTATACCGCACCCAGTGTTCAGGGCGTTCCTCACAGCATCCCCTTTGCACAAAAAAAAAGGCCCCGGCGAAGGCTTAAAGAATTCACGCCGGGGCTTTTCTTTACGCTTCTTTCGCGCACTGACGGGCGTACCAGATCGCCTTCCAGGCGTCTTTCAGTACGCACACGTCTTCACACGAGAGATAGCGCTCGTCCTCAGCCTCGTCGAGGATGCGGTCGATCTTCTTCAGAAGCGCTTCTTCCGTCTGCGCGCAGCGCATGCGCGTCACTTCCTTCGTGTCCATGGTCAGCCTCCGCGTCTTTCCATGATCGCCTTCATCTTGTCCAGGTCGCTGCGGTCGGGCTTGTAGCCCGCGACGACAATCGGGTGCTTCTCGAGCGAAGCGCAAGCTTCCTGGTGCAGCAGGTCGATGTCGAGCCGGTTCTCTTCGTCGAGCACGCCGAGCGCGCGAAGCGCCGGGGCGTACTGCTCCGCCATCGCCGGCACGCGGCGAGCGATCAGCCCGCCCGCCATGCCGACTAGGAAGGGCGCCGCCCCGCCCGCGACCGTAGCCGCGGGCAGGACGACCGACTCGAGGTACTCAAGCACAACTGCCTGAAGGTTCCCGAGCGGCAGTTTCATCGCTTACCCCTTCTGGACGTCGATCGTGCCCGTCACCGGCTGAACGGCCGGAGCCGTCGCCGTCGGCGCGGTCCAAGAGTTCCAACGCTCCATAACTTCGGGGCAGATGGCAGTGCGCGGGATGACCGTGCGCGTGATGCCGGCCACCGTGCTCTGCAGCGCGGCGATCGCCGCGCTGTTCTGCGAGATGCCGCAGGCGCACGTCTGGGCGACCGTGTCGATCCGGGCGCCGAGCTCCGATCTGACGAGCTTCTCGCGAAGGTCGGAGATCTCGGCATCCTTAGCGACACGAGTCTCGAGGACCGCGATGCGCTCGCGGTTCGCCGCGGACTCGGCCGACAGCGGGCGGATGAAGCCCATCATCTCGTCGCGGAGCGCTTTGTTCTCGCCGCGCGTCGCGACGTAGAGCGCCGAGTCCTGCGCGTCGGAGTACTTCTGCGCCGTAAGTTCCGCGATCTTCGCGTCCTTCTCTGCGATCACGCCCATCGTCGCGGGACCGCACCCGCCGCCGAAAAGACCGCCCAACAGGCCGCCGTTCTGGGACGCCGCGAGGACGCCCAGCGCCGTGCCGGCAATTCCCAATCCCAAGCCGCTTCCAGCGACTCCCTTCGATGCAAACTCTCCCATGACTTTTCTCCTTCGTCATGGGGGCTCAAGGCTCTCTAGTCTTCGCGCTCGCTTGGCGCAGGTTTGGGCTCAGTGGCCGAAACCGATGCGGACTCTGAGGCGGTCCGCGAAACCCTGTACTTATTGTAGAGCGAGAGGTCCACCTGGGTGAAGCTCTTGCACCGGGGGCAGCGGATGCAGATAGCCCCGGCGCTCTCGCGCTCCATGTTGATGTCGAAGAGGCGCCGCCCGCAGGACGGGCACCGGATCGATACGACTTCCATTTTCTCCTCCTTGAGGATGGACCTCCTTCGTCAGCCCACGATGAGCTGACTTGCTACTTCACAGCTTCGACGAGTGCGTCGTGTCTTCCGGCGCACCCGAGGTATCTCTCTCGACACTCTGAAAGAAGCTCGACACTTCGGCTGAGAAGCTTCTCGCAAGCGGCAGCTCGAGCGAGAGCATCGTCTCCGGAAGCGGCTGACGCTCGACCGGAAAGGACGCGGCGCACGCGCTCAGCATCAGCACGAGCGGCAGAGATCTCGCCGCGGAGAGAGTCCTGGACCCCCACTGCTTTCTTGAGACGCTCATAGTCTTTCGCTCCTTGCTGCGCCGCGGCTACCGCCGCCTTCTTCTCGTACATGCGCGAAGCCACTTCACCGCCGGCGATGAAGCCGGCCGCCAGGGCGACGCCCACGGCGCCTGCGACCACGCGCACGTCAGTCATGATCATCGCCTCAGGTTGCAGCAGTCGTGCCGGTTCGGATTGAAGCTGTCGCGCCAATACACAAAGTCCTCGGGCACGTCTTCGCAGATCGACACTTCAGCCATCGAGAGCGCCGACCGCACGCGCTCCGCCTCATACTCCTTCTGCGCGAAAGGGAGATGACGGTAGCCGCCGACTTTGCGCGTGTAGGCGGAGAGGTCGACGATCCCGCCGAGCCACTTTTCGATCCAATGATTGACGCGCAGAAACTCGAGCTGGACTTTCTGCGGCCTGATCGCCGCGACGACCTCGAGATCGATGAAGCTCTGGATGTAGGGCGAGAGCCGGACGGCGACGTCGATCCCCGCGTCCTGCAGCGCCTTCACGGCCGCGAGGCGCTTCGATGCGAGTGAGCACTTCTCGTAGCTCAGCGCTTTCTCGTCGTCGGTGCACGTGATCGACACTTGCACGTGCGCGAGATCAGAATCGAGCAGGCGCAGGTACTCGTCGGTCGCGACCAGATGACTCTTCGTCACGATCAGGTAGCCCACGCGCCTGCGATTGAGCAGCGCGATCGTAGCGCGCGTCACCTTGTGCTGCGCTCCGGCCGGCTGGAAGCAGTCCGTCATCCCGCCGAGTCGGACGATCGAGCCCGGCTCAAGGCGATCAACCCGGCGCCGGATCGCGTCGATCGAAGCGACCGCCGGAGACTGCGGCTGCCAAAGGTGCCGGAAGGAGAGGAGACTCTTCGCGTAGCAGTAGGCGCAGTCGTGCGCGCATCCACAGCCGTACGTGTCCAAGCGCGTCGGGTACTTGCAGAGCGAGCCTTCGTTGCCGCCCACGGTCTTGAAGAAAGACTTGAACTCTCTCATGAGTACACCCTCATCAAAGCGGCCTCGCGCGCGCGGCGCTTCACGAGGCCCGGGATGTCGCCGCTCGTGATGTCCAAAAACTCGGTCGCGGCAGTTTCATAGTCGCCGCGGTTCAACGCGGCCATGAGCTTCGGACAGCGCTTCACGAGCGTCGGGACGCCGATGTTGTAGGCGAGAGAGAGGAGCGCGATGAACTGCTCCTCGGAGACCGGGACGCGCACCGCCGGCGCGAGCTCGGCCTTGAAGCGCTCGAGGTCCCCGCGCAGGAGCTCCTCGCCCTCGTGATACGTCAAGGGAGGCGTGAGCGCATCGAGGTCGCCCGTGTGCCCGAAGCCGATCGTCGGGACGCCGGCAGGGCATCGGTAGGGGAGCGCGCGGAAGCCTTCCTGCTCCTCGATGAAGCTCATCGCGCACGTCACGGGGTAGTCGGCAAAGGGACGCATCATTTCAAGTCCTCCTTCGAGACGCCCAAGCGCCTCGGCACCACAACCATCGCGATCTTGAGAAGCGTCGTGCCCATGTAGCCCGCGACGCCCGAGAGCGCGAAAAGAAGCTCCGGAGGGATGCCCTGGTACGCGAGAAGCTCGCCCGCCGCCCAGCCAGCGAGCGCGCTGAGGCCCGTCTTGCTGATGAAGGCCAGAAGCTTGAAGGGCTTCCCCTCGGCGAGGTCCTGCAGGTAAGCGAGCACCCCGCAGGCGGCGCCTACGCTGGCGCAGACTCCTGCGATGTCGGTGCAAAGATCTCGAAGCGTGTCCATGTCGTCCTCCTGCCGCTATTGTCAATGAGGAGGGGTTCGCTCTATGGACACTCCGAAGAGGCCCACGCTTCCCGCGCGTGACCCGCTGGCATTCCATGCCCCCCAGTGTTGCGGATCCCTCACGCCTCACGCCTGTTTACGGGAACTCTCGAACACAAAGGGATACTATGGAGGGATGCAACTCGGAATATCAAATTCTCACGCGGGAACGGTCTCGTGTCAGCGGGAACATCTCTCGCGGATACGCCATCCACACAAACTGCTACTCGGTATCTGTGCCAAATGGCTCCGACACAAACTGCTATACCGACTATTTCGGTAAAGTAATTTGCAGCACAAACAACTACTCGAAGACAGAACAGCGTTGCACAGAAACCCCTGTCGCGATCAATATCGACGCCGAGCAGAAAAAGCTTGACTCTATCAATGACCGGATTCAATACGTCGAGAAAAAGGCGTCAGAAATTTACAGCCGTTGCTACCAAAAAGTACTATCGATGCCTCCCGCAGAGGCTTTTCGGTATTGGAAGACGAGGACGTTGCCGTAACGGGCAGAGGGCCGCTCCCAAGCGGCCTTTTGTTTACTACCCAAAAAAGCGTACCGTCTGGACTCGGTCGATTTTCCCGTGCGGCGTCTCGATCAATTCAATCGCCGGGAACTTGAGGTCCCCGTGAATCGCGACGAGCTGCTTGCTGTATGTCTGCTCGACCACCCAGCGGAAGATTGCTTTGTAGTACCCACGCTTGACAGCGCAAGACTGCGCCAGCGCGTTCCCCTTCATGAACGGACAAGCTCCACGGCAGAGTCCGGAGAACGGACAGCTGGCGCAGGACTCCCGCTTCTGCCAAGGCGTAGCGCCCGGGATGCGAGCGTGCTCGAGATCGAAAACGGAGCCGTACTGTCCCGGAGCTGAGTCTTCGTTTTGGCACTTCAGGACGGAACCGTCGATCTTCACGAAAAGGCAGTCGTCGCCGTCGGAGCCGCAGATACTCGTCCCCGTCGGAGTGTGGTGAATCGCCTTCGCGAGGAACTTCCGCGCGTCCGAGCCGATCTGATCGGACATCTCCGACTCCGGCCCGCAGAGGTTTTTGTAGGCGGAGCTCTCGATGCCGACGTAATCATCCGCACAGAAAGCAGTCGAGTCGTAATTCTCCTGTCCGAGGATTCCACCCATAGCCGTCACGTAGTCGTGCATGACGGGAACAGACGGTTCGTCGAATGCGTTGCGGACGTACTTAACGACTTCCGAAACGTCGTAATTCTGATGTGTTAACGTCGAGGAAATTGCGAACCGCAGAGTGGTGCCGTTACCAAGAGGCTTGTCCTTCACACGATGGTATAAGTCCTGCCAGAGGCGGCGCTTTCTTTCATCGGCAAATACGTCTTCGCCGCGGATACTCTGCCCCGGGCCGTCGTAGCTGATCACGCAGGTTATTTCGTTTTTATCGAGAAAATCGACGATCTCCGGCGTGACCAGTGTACCGTTCGTGATGATGCCGAAGAGCGTGTGCGGGAAGCGTTCCTTCAGAATCGGCATGACCGCCTTGATGTGCTTCCAGTACACGAGTGGTTCACCGCCCCACAGCTCCATTCTCTTGGGCTCACCCTTCACTGTGGCGCAGAAACGTTTGACGAAGTCGACCGCCTGCTTGACGGACGCGCCCGCCCGTTTGTCCGTGTTCGCCTGGCTGCAGTACTTGCAGTGCATGTTGCAGTTGAAGCCAAAGACAAGGCGCACAAACCGAGGCGCGTCAGACTTCACCAGCCCGTCCAGAGCGTAGCTTTTCATGTTGTCGCGTTCGACCGGCGCTTTGACGAACGGTTCAATTTCGATAACCCTGCCGTCGCCTGTCAAAAACGTCGTGGACTCAGACTCGAAAAAACCGGACGAACCGTCCGCAAACTCAAGACGAAAGATCGGCATTCGTCGCTACTCCTCTTTCATCAAAGTACTTTTTCTGTTCCGCTCGAATGTAGGACTTTTGCCGCTGTATCGTTTGCTTGACCTTTTCGAGTTCATGGAGCGAGAGCACGGTGTTGCCTTCCGTCGCTTCAGCCAGTGCGGTCTTCTCTTCTGAGTCCGGGGCCGTCGCTAGTACAACCTTCGTCAGCAAATCAAGCTGCGACTCGAGCATCGTCAAGCTGTCATTCGTGCTGATGTGTCCGAGGAAGTTGATCTTCGCACGGTGCCGCTGGTTCCAGTGGACAAACCCCGACTCAGCAGGGAGCGTCCGGACGAAGACATCCTCGGAGCGCGTGCCACTTGCGTCGTACGGGACGACGTCAATCTCAGTTCCCTCCGCCGGCTCAACAGGATATCGAGTGAAGAAGTACGGCGTGCCGTTGGCATCGACGAAGACGGAGCCGATGTGGTTGTTCTCAAACCCGCGGTTTCTGAAAATCGCCGAGGCATACCCGGCCTTGTCGCAGGAGTTTCCGCTGGACCAGACGAGGAACAGTTCGTGGTAGCCCTCGAAGACATTGGCCATGTCCGGATAGAACTGCATCAACCCGACTTTAAAGGAGAGCGACTTTCCGTTCTTCGTAATGTCGAAGCCTTCTTCCGTTTTGGCAACGCGAACAATTCTTTCTTCGAGCGGATCATCGGCATCGTGGTTATAACACTTGATATTCGCCACATTACACCTCAATCAGTTGAGCAGTCGCAGACACAGTTCGTATTTGCAACACTAAGTCCGGTCAATCTTCCATAGTTATCCCGTGAGACCGTAACCTTAGTGGCGTTAGCAGTCTCCGTAAATGATTTCGCACCGATGACAAGTTCATTCTCCGTAACGATCCTGTACCACGAAACCCCGTCTGGATGCGTGTCGAGGTAGAAGCCCGCCGAGTTGCCGTACTGGCGGAACTCCGTGTGACCGTCTGCGCGAGTTGTCTCAAACCTCGGACCAACGAACCCATGTCCATCGCCGTAGATCTTGAAGATGGTGCCTCCCCACTCCATGCGACCGTCTGCGCGAACCTCTAAGGCCGCACCCACGCCAATTCCGTCCGACGCTTTGCGGGTAAAGATATACGCGCCACCGGGGTTGTACGTGTCTTTCGTGGAACGGAGAGAAACTATTGCGCCATATGTCCCATCGCCTTCGTCAGCGGCCATCGAGAACTCACTGGTATGGCCGCCTCCTGGGTCATTTTCTCGGTGGACATATATCGGCGACCCACTGAACGAGATTGCCCCCGTCACTGATCCACCCGTCAGCGGGAGATACTTCGTCGCCAGCTTCGCTTCGGTGACCGCCCCGTCAGCAATCTTTTCAGAAGTGATCGAACCGTCCGAAGGAGTGGTATCCGGCAGAATATCCTTTCTAAGTTTATCCCCTGCGCCATCATTATCAAACAGCTTCCTTAGTAGAACGGGCAAAGCCATAATTCCTCCTATGCAATTCTCTTCCAACAGTAGGTCTATTGTTGTGGGATTCACTGTTACCTGCGTGTGCCGTTCTGCCACATGGGCTACCATTACCAGACATAGCTGCCGGAGGGCATACCATCCGTCCAATCAATGCCTGAAGGTTGCAACGCTCCAGCGCTGGCAGTAGCCTCATCCCCCATCATCAAATTGAATTACATCGATCTCAGAACCAATAGGCAGGTCGAAATTAAACTTAATTGACGTGCGGCTTAAATCGACATACTGTTGGTCTTCACCTTGCGAGCAAAGAAGGCCATTAAAGAAGACCACGAGACCATCGCTGCCTAGAGAGTGCCCGGGGACTTCATAGGGCGTCCCAGAAGGCAGTACCTCCGCCAAAGTCTTTCGGTCTCTGACAACAGCTACAGAAGTGCTTGACCCTCCTCCACTGGTTCCGAGATTTATTTCGGCTAAGCCGTCTGAGGTTTTGACATAGAGCGTATCCATATCAACCCTTCAGAATCACCAACCCGCCATTCCGTAGATTCGCAGGTACATCATCCAGACTCGTCACTACGCAACTATCGATATAGCTTTCGCCAATCGTCACCTTCTTCCCACTGGCAGACATGGTGATGCCCTCACCGGCGGCTAGCTCAAGCGTGTCGGTCTTGGCCATAGCGCTCAGTGTCGTTGAGCCTACCTTGACCTTCGACCATGCGTTTTGATTGACTTCTGCGCTACTAGCGATACCACCCAGTTTGGCGCGCTCCTCGGCGGTCATAACCACCTTGGTCGCCCCGTCCCTGAGGCTGTCCGCGGTATCAGTAGCCTTCATGAAAGCACCTGCCGCCCCGACATTGTCGGCGTTCGTCTTGTCCGCGCCTTCTTCGACCCCGACAAGCTTCTTGTGCAGTGCCGCGGTCAGAAGGCCATCAGCGGCATCCGTTGCCGCGGCATAGGTGGTGTCGGTGAAGACCGCATCTGCAGGCACTGAGCGACCGACTGTAAAACCGCCGTCCTTGATTACCTTACCGCTCACGCCGTCGAAGACGGCAATGTGGTTAGCTACACTACTAGACGGGCCGGTTACGGCGCCGACGATGTTGGCCTGCAAGACATTCCAGTCGGAGTTGCTCGCAGAACCACTGGCGTAGTCCTTGATGCAGACGACAAGGTCGCCTACCTCGCAGACGATGCCTGCGTAGGTGCCCGCCTCTTGGACGGAGTACTGCCACCCCGCCTTGTAGCCAACGGTCGGTAGCCCTGCGTTCTTAGTCAGCGTGCCCTTGAAGCGAACGCCTGCGTCAACAGCCGAAGCGACCTTCTTCCGAAGGTCGATGATTTCCGCCTCGACGTTGGACTTCGCCCCGTTGGCGTCGTTGACGGCTACCTGTGCCGCCGTAGTCGACGGCGCAAGTGCCTCGACCAGCTCGCCGCTCTTTGCATATAAAGTGGTTGTAGTTGCCATTTATTCCTCTGCGCTCGCCTGATTCTTATACACAACCTTTCTCGAGAGCTCGGCCACTGCGCTCTGCGCGGCACTTGCAGTCTCGATCGCGTCGACCACATCGCCTTGGCCAAGTGCTCCGACCCAGACATCGAGCTCGTCGCCTTCCTTCGCATCAAAGGTCAACGCGAACGCCCTCGACTTCGTATCCGGGTCGCCTATCTCGGCGAAGTTGACGCCGGGATAAAGCACTAAGCCGTTCCAAGAGACGCGAAGGTGATGCCGCCCTACGAGATAGATGAGACTGTCGTGGATGGTGATGGCGTTGCCCGCGGCAATATCTTGATCAAGCACCCAAGCGCTCTCGCCACAGGCAGTGCCGCGGAGAACCAGTTCATTGTTCGCTTCATCCTGCAAACGCTTGACCTGCTTGTCGCCTTCATCGGTGACGCGCTTCTCTTGCTCGGCGCCTTCATCGGCGACTCGTTTCTCTTGCTCGGCGCCTTTATCTTCGAGCGCTTTGACGAGCGAAGCGGCCTTGTCGTCGACTCGAGATTCCGCGGCCAGGGATCCCAGCTCCGCCCCCTTAGCCTCCTCTGCGCTAGCCTTCGCAGACTCGGCGTACCCCTTCGCGACGATCGTCGCATCAGTGGCCGCATCCAGGAGCTTTTGCTTGAGCTCAGAAGGCGACATCATATCCGTCGCGTCAACCGTGATCGCGCGGTCGAGCTTCTCGGATAACTGCTGCGACAAGATGACAGCGCGATCTGCGGAGTCGTTGAGCGTAGAAGGGTAGAAGCCGCCGCGGTTCGTCAGCACCATCGGTTGCAACATCGGAACAGCAGAGAGGATCGCGAGCACAGATCCCGAGGCAAGCGGAGCGGTAAGCTTTACAACGCCACCAGGGTTCCCGTCCTGGTCGGATTCAAGCGTGACGGCATACGCCGACGAGTCAAGCGCGGACTCGACGCCGTCTACGGACACGACAACCTTGACCTGGTCAGCGGAGAAAACTTTGAATGCGAAAGGGAAATCCCGTTGCGCACCGTCACCCGTGAAGGGGCCGGCGCGGCGGGTTTCTGAAGAAATGGCCATGAGCGCTCCTTCGTGCTGAGGGAATTGTGCGCCTCATGGCTTTCGCTCTATGGACACCCTATTGCTCGATCTTCCCGGAGAACCCAAAGATAGGCGCCTTGAGCGCGTCGAAGCCCTCCGCCTGCCCCGACTCGATCGCCCGGATCCCCTTGACCGTGCGCTTCACCTGGGACGCTGGGATGCCACCGAAGAAGCCCGCGACGTCGACGAGCGCGTCGAAAGTTCGCCAGGACACCGGATCAGCCGAGCCCGCAGTCTTGAGAAGGCTCGTCCAGACGGTCGCGCTGCGCGTGCCGCCAGGGCCGGAATAGTCGAAGATCTTCTCGCCCTCGATGACGGACTTGACTGCGCTCGAGATCTCGCGCGTGCCGACGAAGAATGAGAAGTGGAGCTCGGCCGCGCTCGCGAAGGGTTTGCGGATCAGATTCCGGATCCACCAGTCTTCCTCATCATCGTCCCCATCGTCGTCGCCCTGGGCTTTCAGACACTCCTTGAAGAGCCCGTCGATCAGCGGCATAACCACCGCGAGGTACATGATCTGCGCGAGCTTCTTGGCCTTGTCGTGCTCGCCCCGGGCGATGACGTACTCCTGATTGAGCGCGGCGTTGGCCCATGAGTAGAACACGGTGAAGGGCCCGAGAATCTCGGAGCGCTCGATCTGCGACAGGTCGTTCACGCGGCCCGAGGACTGCGTGTCGATCACGGCCTGATCGGCGCGGGCGATGGCCTCGGCCTCGTCGAGGCCCTCAGACATGCAACGGCGGTACATCGCCTGCCACGAGATCAGGTCGACGACGTCCTGCACTGCGAGAAGCATGGCGTAGGCGTACTTCGAGAGGAAGCCCTCCTTGCCCTTGTCCAGGCGATTCTTCAGCTGGTTGATCTCCTTCGTCGCGGAGATGCTTCGCGTGCGCATGAGCGCGGAGCGAGACTGGATCGCCGCGCGGAGCCCCTTGCGGTTGAGCATCACGTCCCGCACCGCACCGAGCGAGGCAGCGACGCCTGCGCGCGGAACGATGTAGCCGACGCCTGTGATCTGAGAGATCGCGGACTGGAAAGAAAAGCCCATGGCAGTGACGCCCACATTGCCGGAGAGCCATTGCAGCGCACGACGGGAGGCGCCGTCCGTCTGCGAGCGGTCGCCCTGCGCGATCGCCTGCGCCCACTCTGTGAAGGCGCGCGCCACGTGGTAGCCGTAGAGATCCTTGATGTCCTTGTAGAGGCCCGTGTCGATGCCGTCGACGCCGTTGAGCAGGCGGTTGGTGTTGATCAGCCACTCGTGCCAGGCGAGATCATGCACGACGTCGTCGAGCCCGGAGTAGAGCGCCGAGAGGTCGAGCTTGAGCGGCCGGCCGGTGACGGTCTCCACGCGGGTCTTCGTGAAGCCGCGGCGCGTCGTCGCGGACTGGAAGGCGCCCTGCATCTCCTGCTTCGCGGCCTCCGCCTCGGAGAGCTGCTGGGCGCGGGTGGATGCGCGGGGATCGAAGACGACCGGGTAGTAGCCGCCCTTGAGCTGGACTTCGACGCCCCCCTTGGCCGTGACGGTGAAGGGCGAGTACTCGATCCAGACGGGCTCGATGCCGTAGACCCTCTGCTCCTTCTCGCCGATCAGCGGGCGCAGCGACTCGAAAGTGTCCCAGATCTGCTGCACGATCTGCCACTCCTCGGCCGTGAGGCTCTCCTCGAGCGCCTTGACGACGTCGTCGGTCCACTGGTCCGGCTCGCCATCGCGCAGGCGCTTCATGTTCGATTCGTTGCCGAGGTTGAGCGCCGCGGCAAGCCGCTCGCCCTTGCTCATCATCTTGTGCCCGATCTTGACCTTGTCGGAGTCCCAGATGCCCTTGCCCTGCTGCGTGAGCGGCGCGAAAACCTCCTGCAGGTGCCGTGCCAACTTGGTGCGCATCTCGTCCTCCCAGGTCGCCCTCTCGTTGGCCGAGCGGATGAAGTGGTTCCAGAACCAGCCGCCTTCGCGGTTGCGGTCGAAGATGCGGCACCAGGAGGCGATCTTGATGTGGCCGTAGAAGAACTGCTGGATCGCGTCGACGGCCTTCTCCCACTTGCGGACCGGCGTGCGCTGATCCTTGCGCTCGAGCTTCTGCTCCGCCGCCGCGGCCTCGAGGTCCGCACGGCCCTGGTTGATCTGCTCGCGGAGGTCCTCCTTCATCCCGTTGACCTCAACCGTCAGCCGGTCGCGACCGAGCTTTTCGATCTGGCGGAGCGCGGCGAAGAGCGCCCGAGCCTCGTCGACTGTCATGTCGTCGACCGAGGTCTTGGACTCGAGGAGGTCCGACTGCTCGAACCCGTCGGGCGTGACGGAGATCCCATCGACCGGCGTGCCGGCGTCGAGAAGGTCCTGCGCCACCTTCCGCGCAACGTCCAGGTTGACCGAGCGCGAGAGCGCGGACGGGACGCGGACGATGTCGTGCGAGAGGCTCAGGAAGGCGAGGAGCTGCTTGTTCGCCGGGTGTACGCCCTTGGACTTGAGCGCGTTCTTCAGGCGCCTCGTCGTGCGCGTGTGCTCCGTCTCGATCTCGAGCGCCGCGCGGGCCATCTCGTGGTTGAGAATCTGCTGCTGCTTCATCTGCAGGCAGCGCTCGAAGTTGCCCTCTCGGAAGGCCTTCTCGGCCTCGCGTGCGCAGCGCTTCTCGTCGGCCACGTAGGCATGGGGGTTGACGTCGCTGAGGCGCATGGTGCCAAGCTTGCGGAGCGCGTAGTCGCGCGCCGCGCCGACGAGGATCTGGCGCCTCCCGAGCTTGCGGGCGATCGCGTTGTGCTCGGCCGTGAGTAGTCGGGATCTGGTCTCCGTGTGCGCGGCGAGATCCGCCTTCGCGCGGGAGTAGGTGTCGATGTCCGTGCCGGTCTCCTCCTGCACCTTGGCCGCGATGATATCCGCGGCCTCGATGACCGGCGTGCGGCACTCCATGAGCTCGCCGATGAGGTCGACCGGGGGCTTCGCGCCGACGGCCTCGGCAAGAAGCTCCGGCGTGATCGCGGAGAGCCTCTCGCTGCCGTCCTTGCGCTCGGCGACGACGTAGCCCTTCTTGCGGAGCTCGTCGATCGTCCCGTCGGAAAACCCGACGTCCCGCAGCGAGCGCTCGGAGAGCTTGCCGCGGATGACCGTGCTGTCCTGTTTGAGACCGCGCGTTAGGATCGCCCACGCCTTGTAGCGCGGCTCCTGCGCGAGCCTCTCGGCCTCGGCCTTCACGCGCTGCTTGTGCTCCTTGAGGATCTTCCGGCGCTCGCGGTCGCTGATGCGACGAAACGCCTTCATGACGCCGGCGACGGCGACCGAGATGAAGGACTGCCCCTCCTGGTCCGCCTTGTCGGCGAGCGCCTCGTACTGCGCCCGCTCTTCGTCCGTCATGAGGCTCTTCGCGTCCTCGTCGTCGAACATCTGCGTCGCGCCCGCGCGCTCCGCAGCGTCCGCAACCTCCTGCTCGGAGACGAACATGAGGTCGAAAAGCTTGCTGACTTCGGGCGAGATGGGCGCGAGCTTCTGCTGCGCCTTCGCGTAGGCGTCCTTCAGCCAGGCACGAAACCGGTCGAACATCGGGATGAGCTGCGCGTTCGGCGCCTGGCCCGCCATGAGGTAGGCTTCGAAACCTCGCGCGAAGAGCTCGTGCATGCCCCTTTGGTCGTTCGTCGAGAGCGACGCCCACTGCTCCACGCCGTAGAGGATCGAGGCCTCGTCCTCCGGGTCGACGCCGAGGTTGAGCTTGCCCTCGCGCTGGCCCCAGGCGAAGAAGCCGCCCAGATTCTTGAGGAAGGCGTGCTCGCCCGCAGTGAGCTCCTCGCCCGCGCGGGCCTTCTTCGCGATCGCGAGCGCGAGCGTCGTGTCCGCATCAAGCCACGCATGCGCGCTCTCGTGCATGAAGGTGGACTTGTTGCGCTCCTTCATCAGCGTGATGATGCCGCCCGCCGCAAGGTCGGCGCCCGCGGCGTTGCGCGGGTTGTACTCGCCGCGGACCGCCCGCCTGCCCGTCTGGGCGCTCTGCGCACTCCGGTCCGTGAGAACCGTCGCGTCCGCAAGGTCGGTGTCGACGTCGTAGCCGTCGCCGCGCTCCGCGTAGCTGGCGGAGATCTCATCGTCGAGCTCTCCGGTCGTCTCCTCGTCGTCCTGGTAGAGTACGCTCGAGTTATTCTCGTCGAAGCGCTTCGAGAGCGGGATGATGTTGCCCTGGTTGTCGTACGTGATCGGTGCGAGCGTCTTGCGGGACGCGTCGCTGTGCTCGAGGTCGTGCATGCCAAGGGCCGGGAGGTCGAGCTTGCCCTGCGCCCACTCCTGCGGGAGTTTCCCGGCCTTCGCCAAAAGCGCATCGCACTCTTCCTGCGAGAGCGCGCGGACGATCTTGATCGAGTCCGAGATCACCCACCCGTCCTCTGCGGGGTTCAACATCGGATTCGTCGTGTAGAAGTACATCCCGTCCTTCGGCAGGTAGTCGAGGTCCGCCTTACGTGCATCCACCTTGCCGGACTTCGTCTTCGCCTTGTCTTGGGAGCGCGCAATATCCGTGTAGTCCTTGTCCGCCGCGACTTCGATCTCGAAGACAACCTGTCGCGCTTCGTGCACCATGCCGTAGTTTGAACCCGCAACCTTCTGCCCGCCCTGCGGGAAGTAGGGGAGCGTGCCAGCATGCCACCCGGGTCGATAGGCCACACAGGTCACCGTCGTTGCCTTCGGGCCGACGAAACCACGTCGCACAAGCTCGGCCTTGGTCGCTTCGTCCGGGATCGGAATCGTGATGCCGGTCTTCTGCCTCTTCTTCTTGCCGGCCGCTCCAACGCGGTTCGGGTTCGAGAATGTCGGAACATAGCGGCGCCCCGTGCGCGCATCGGTGATGTAGAAGGCCTCCTTGGCATCTACCCACACACCGCGCGGGACCGCCTGCGGGTCGCCAACAAAGAGCGTCGTCGGTTGCCCCTGTTCATCAACAAAGAACACCTTGTAGGCCTTGAACGTCTTCTTCGGCGCAGGCTTCGTGCGCACCCTCCATCCGCCCGCCTGCTCAGGAATCGCGTCGCCGTAGCCCTTCTCCTTCGCACGCGCTTCAACCATCTCGCGCGCTTTGTCCATGTCGCCCGACCGCACCGCGGAGAGGTATTCGTTATCAAGCGCCTGGAGACGCGCTTGCTCGACGGGATCCTGGAACAGTGCAGAATCGTCGACCAGACTCGGCAGCTCAGGAGTCTGTGGCGCCGCCTTCTTCGTCTTCTTCGGCTTGGCCGCGGCCTTCTTTGCTTCTTCCTTGTTTGCTTCGTCGACGGACTCCTGCACCACCTTGTTGGTCTCTTCGTACTTGGCGACCGCGTCGCTCATGTACGGTTCGCCGTAGTGCTCGCCGTCGGTGTAGGGAAGATCCTCAAGCTCAAATTCGTCGTACGAATTTTGACGGCTGTTGTCGTACACCATGAAGATGATGTCCGGTTCGCCATTTTTGTATTTGGCGTAGAAGTCGTAGTCCCAATCGTAAGGAGCGTACTCGCGGTCGAATTTCATGCGCGCTACAGGTCGGAAGCCGTGGCGTGCATAGTACGCAGGGAGAATGGTATTGAAGCAGTCTAAGCGGCGAGCACCTGCCGCAATTGCCGCCTCAACAATAGCGTCGCCGGAGTTGGAGCCCTTGGTGCTGAAGACGGAGACGAGATCGTCGCCGTTCTTGATGACGAAACCGCATTGCCGGTCTGGCGAAAGGAAGATGCGGCACTGACTCTTCCCTTCATCCTGCCCTGTCAGTTCTTCGATGGACTTCTCTTCAACGCAGGCGCCCGCAGGACCAAGCGTTTTTTTGGCCGCCTTAAGGGCCGAAGAGAACGTCTGCGCGGCCTCTACGGTCGGGGAGAACTCCTCGAACTCAGGCGCTGCAGATTCGACATCACGCCCCTTGATCTCCTGATAGCCGCGTAGCGCATTGCGAACGGAGTTACCAGGCACCCAAGTCGCGATAGGGGTTAACCGAACGGAAGATACTTGTCCTCCTCTTCGTCCAGTTCCTCCTGCGTCCAATCCGGATGCCGGGTTGCGTTCGCCTCGCTCGGCAACGCGTACTCCGGATGGACCCACTTCCCGTCTTTCTCGATAAACACTCGCGCCCCGTTCACCTTGCTTCGCACCGTTCTCCACGGATACTCCGCGGTTGCTTCGTAGATTTGCAAAGCATCGAGTTCCGAAGACGTGTACACGCTCTTTAGGCGTGAGCGTATCGTATCTAGCTCGGACTGGTCCTTCGCTACTACCATTTTCATCTTTGATCTCCTTATCGATGCGCTTCGTAATCTCGTCGATCTTGGACTGCGGCACGCCGTTCTTCAGGGCGACGTCACGCATGACGTTGGCGTAGTCCGGCGCATCTTCCTGTGCGTAATCCTCAACGAAATCACCTGCGGACTTCGTGTTCTCGTAGATCTTCTTTTCAGCGTACCACAGCGCTGCCTGCAAGTCCGCCATGGATAGACGGCGTAATTCAGGCATCCCATGTAATACATCAAGCGCTTCGTTGAAAAGGGAGCGAATGTATCGACGCTCAGTAGAACCCGCCGGTGCGACCTTGTCGCTTGCCGCGGCACGTTGGACTGCTTTCATCGCGGAATAGAAGCGCCACCCAATAGACTTCGGCTTATCCTTGCCACCCCAAATCTTGGAGTATTCCTTACGGAACGTGGCAGGCATGAACGTCGTGCTCGAGCGCTTGACCATGCGGATAAGAGGAGAGGCCCCGCTTTCGATGGCCATTTCAGTGATAGCCATTTCCGCAGAGGACTGCGTGTCGCGCAGCGCTTCATCGACGTCGAAGTTGCCGTTCTCCTTCAACCATGCGCAGAGTTCTTTGTTCTTCTGAACGTCGGCAAGAACTTCTCGGAAGGCGTCAACCTTCTGCACAAAGTTTTCCGGCTTGAAATCGATCAGCGTGCCGGTCCAGCGACCGAAAGTTCGCATGAACCAACGGTCCATCGTAAGCGCTTCAAACAGGCCGTTGAGGTTCGCAAAGAAACCGTTACCAATCTTCGGCCCAATAATCGCCGCGCCTCGAGTCGATTCTGTTGCACTTTCGCCGGCAACGTTGTAGCCCATCGTTAGAAGTTGCTTCACGGTCCAGGTGGTCATGAAGAACTTGCGCATCTGGTCGATGTCGTCGAAGGTGGTCTTCGTCTTCTCGAAGTCCGCGATGGTCTTGATCATCGGCTCCGCTTGGGTACCCTGGCCCCAAGCGGGTAGCGTCCCTGTGCGCTTGTACTCCTGGTAAATGCGCACTGCAAGCGGGAGGTTTTCTTTGACCTTAAGGCCGTTCGATGTCGTTGCAAGAACGTAGAGGAAGCGGAAGGCTTCGTTCGGATCGTATTCCTTATTCGCCGGATCCAATTCCGGGAACATGGCACCGGCGTAGCCCAAGCACTTTCGAACCTTCTCGTCGTACCAACCAATGGCTGAACTGTTAACGCGTGTGGCGTAGACGGCATCGTTCACAATCGTCTGCACGAGTAGCGCACGCGTGATCGGCGACTCGCGATCAGCAAGGTCAACACCGGCCTCATTTCCCGCATCAAGCACCTTACTGTTGATCGTTTTTTGGTACTTGATCTGGGACTTGCCCTTGGACTCCGCTACGACGTCTTTCTGCCGGTCCGTGGACATAAGGTCAAGCAGTTTCTCGACGGCCTTCTTGCGTGTCGGATCGTCCCCAATGAAGTCGTCAATCGTTTCGCGATACGTCTTCTCAGTTTTGCCGAATTCCTCCTGGAAGAGCGAGTCAATGGCCTGCAGGTCCTGCCGCATCGCCTGACCGTCCCGCTCAACCTCGCCGTTCTCAAACTTGATGCGCCAGCCCATCATGTTCGCGACCTCCTTCGGCGAGACACCGAGGAGCTTGGCGCGCCGCGTGAGGTAGGACTGCCACAGGATCGCGCACGTCTGCGCGTAGTCGCGCTCCATGCCGCCCCGCGCGAGCTCGTCTCGGACCCACTTGCCGAGCTCGTGCACCTCGTCGACCATGGCCTTCGGCAACGCCGCGCGCTTGAGCGTCTTCTCGAACTGCTGCTCGGCCTGTTTGCGGCCGTTCTTCTCGAAGTCCTCGGCCTCACGCACGGAGACGCCGTCGATCGAAGGACGGCAGTCCTCGATGATCGCGTCCGCGGCCTTGCGGTCCTTCGTCGCGATGGAGAGGATGTCCGAGACAGGAATGTCGACCGAGCGGCCGTCCTTCGCCGCGTCCTCGATCTTCTTCGCGAGCTCGGGGTTGGCGTCCCGGATCTTTTCGATCTGACCGTTCTCGACGATGTCCTGCGCGAAAGCGGGGACGGACTTGTTCTTGCCAACGCGCTGAGCCCATGCTTCGACGGCTTCCTTGGTCTGGACCTTGAGCGCGAGCGCCTCCGCGCCATACGTCGCGGCCTTCAAGTTCTGCTCGAAGGTGCGCGTCGCCTGCGCCTCGACCACGCGGCGCTGCGCGCCCGCGACCGACGTGACGCCCGCGGAGAAGACTTCGGTCGGACTCGACGTGAACTCGCCGAGCATTTCGAAGAGCACGTCGGCCATGTTCACGTCCTGGTGCGCCGCCTTCGAACCGATGTACTCGCCTGCGCCGCCGAGGAATCCCTGCCAGGCGGCCTCCTCGAGCATGTCGCCGGTTTGCGTGAGCATCGTCGTCCCGGCGTTCCCGAGCGCGGACTGCCCGGCGACCTTGGCGGTCTCGCGGGACGCGCGGATCTCGGCATCCGCCATGGCGCGCCCGGCGTCTTCGGCCACGGCCTTCTCGGCCCGCGCGATGACCGGGTGCACCTCTTCGGGCTTGGGTTTGGCGAAGCCGCGCTCCTGCATGGCCGTGGAAGCCCGAGTCTGCGACTCGGTCGGCCGCGGATGGAGAGCGCCGCTGACCCTGGCCTCAGCCTCGGCCACGCCCTCGCGCGTGAGACCCTGGCGGCGCACAACGTCCGCGAGATAGTTCTGGAACTTGCGGTAGCTCTCCTTCGGGCGGAATTTCATGCCGATCGTCTGCCCGGCGATGAAGTCGAACATCGAAACGACCGACGCACGCGAGCCGCGATCCCGGTCGAACTGCTCGTAGTCCGGAAACTCGATGAGCTTGCGGTAGCTCTCGATGTCCTTCGGATCGAGCTTCCTGCGCTCGAGCTCGTCGAGGATGAAGGCCCCTCTTTCATTCTGGTACGAGCCGTAGGCGAGCGTGCCTGCGCGGGCGAAGCTCCCAAAAGCCGCCCCGCCCATGCCGACCGCCGCCGGTCCGGTGACGAGCGACGCCGCGAGGTAGGGAAGCATCGCGCCGGTGGAGGAGCCCGCGAGGTAGATAGCGTTGCCGAGAATGTCGCCCGAGAAGAACTCCCCAGCCGCGGCCGAGAGGCCGGAGAAGAAGTCCTTGCCCTCGGCCGCCTTGGAGGCGCGCTCCATGGCATCAGGCTGCTTGTAGAAAATGTCTCGCGCCTTGAGGTCGCGGTAAGTCTTCGCGGCGTCCTTGAGGTCCTCGACCGCCTGCGTCTTGAAGTCCCGGTTCGCCTTCGTGTCCTTCGTGAGGAGCGCGCGGACCGCCGCATCCGCTTCCGGGTCGAGGCTCTCCTCGATGTCGTAGACGGACTGCAGGCCCTCCTCCGCGCGGACCGCGGCATTGATCGCGTCGCTCGCGGCCCAGCTCTTCCTGAGATTGTGCACGCCGCCTTCAACGGAGTTGACGGTCTGCTCAAGACGTCCCATCTCGTCCCATTCCTTCGCGAGCTTCGCCGGTTCAGGCGTGCTCATGACGGTCTCGGCGGTCGCCGGCGCCTGCGTGAGGTCCGGGATGAAGTCCGCGCCGTCCTGGATGAGCTTCGAGGAAGCGCTGAGTGCGGCGCTCTGCGCGTTGAGCGCCTTCATGGTGGCGATGAATTGAGGCATTACTTGTCTTCCTTCTGTTCAGCCAGTTTCTTGCTTTGCTTCTCTTGTTCCTGCGCAACGGCTTGAGTGCGAACGAACTTGTTCGCCAGATAGGCGCGCACCACGTAGCTCGCCGTCGGGGCTGCCCCGTTTTCGGTGATGCTGTCCTGCACAAGCTCGTTGAAGCCGTCGGGATCAAGCGCTCGGATCACCTGCGCCATCTCGCTCGCGCCAGGGATCGGGTCGTGGGGCAGGAACGAGATCGTGAAGAGCTGCTCCCACCGGGAGTTGTCATCCGGCATGCCGATGCCGTTCGCCTGGATGCCCGCGTCGATGATCTTTTGGAGGTCGTCGCTGAGATGAAGCGATTCATCGCCGCTCGCGAAGTCCGCGACGCGGCCGTCGTAGTCGCCGCCCATTGATCGGGGCAGCCACTTCCAGTTCACGCCGGAGAAGACCAGACGCTCCTTGAGGATCTGGTCCGTGCGCTTGCGCGCATATTCGGGAACCTTCTCCGCCGGAATGCCGTTGCGCCGGACCTCGTCGCCGATGATCCTGTTGAGCACTATGAGAGTCCGCCCGTAGAGCTTCTCCTCAACCTTGTTCCTGGCGACGTAGTTGTTCTGGATAAGCGCGTCCTTGACCGCGGCGTCGACCTTTATGGCCGACGGGTTCGGGAGCTTTCCGGCGGTATTGAAGGTCTGCGGGATCGCCTTGCTCTTGCCCTCGTTGGCGAGCGTCTGCTTGCGCGCGACGAGGAAGTCAAAGTCGTCGTCGGCGAAGTACTGCCTCTGCCGGTAGAGGTCACCCCACGAGAGGCGTGCGAGCGTGTCGTCGTTCGAGAGCTGGTAGAAGAGTCTGGAGTCCGTGACCAGGCTGTTCGTGCGCACCTTGTTCTCGTAGGCCTGTGCGGCCTTCTGTTCCTCGGGCGTCAGGTGCTCGAAGTAGGGGAAGGCCGTCAGGCTTCCGCCGGCCCGAATGTGCTCGTAGGCGTACCCGATCTCCGCCTCGTGCTCGCGCTGAGCGGCCGCCTGCACCTGCATGCGCTTGCCGATGACGAGCGCTGCGGCCGTCTGCACCTGCTCGGCCGTCGCGTCCGGATTCATCGAACGAATGTCGAGGATGACCTCATTCGTCGAGCGACCGTCGGCGTCGGGATGGGCGATCTTGCCGTCGCGCGCGACCATGCTCTCGATCGCAGCGCTCTCCTTGCGCTTCTCGATCGCGGCGTTGATGCGCTGGAGGTCCTGAGCGCCTATCTGCTTGCGGTTATTCTTGACGTAGGCGCGCGCCTCGCTGAGCCGCCCGGCCGTGATCATGCGGGAGACCACCTGCGTGTGCAGCGGGCCGATGAACTTCGTCCGATCGACGGGGACGCCCTTGCGCGACTCGACAGACTGACAGGTCGTTTCTGCGAGCTGGATGCCCTGAGCAACCGTCTTCGGGTCGTCGGCCATGATCATCTGCTGCGCGGTGGAGAGCGTCTGGTTGTCCACCGCGTCTTGATAGACCCCTTCCTGCTGAAGGACGTGCCGGTTGATAGCCTGTCTCTGCGCGGCAGTGGCTTTCTCCACGTACTCGCCGACCAGCTTGCGGCCCCACTGAGACTTCACGCCCTTCATGGCCTCCGCGACGTCCTGCTGGAAGCCGGTTTCCACCTCTTCTCGCAGGGACATCCCGGACTCGCGCTCGAGCGCGTTCTTCCCCTGCGTGAGCTTCCACCCGTGGTCTGGGTCGTTCTCGCGCTCTTGGCGGATCTGCTCAAGGTTGTTGATCGCTTCCTTCGCCTGCGCGAGCTCCATCTCGCGCGTCTTCTTCATAACGAGCCCCGCGTCCTTCTGGAGCGCCCCCTGTAGGAGCGCATAGCGGTCGTACTTTGCCGGCTTTTTGTCGACGAGCTTGAGCCCCTGCGTGCCGTTCGCCGCGACACCGCCGCCAAAGGGATCTCCCGGGATCTGAATGGGCATGTCCCCTCCTTAATAGGCGCCCGCGCCGACGCTTGAGAGGCTCGACACGCTTGCGAGTTGAACGCCTCGACCAGAGCTGGAGGCGCCCTTCCCGCCGCCAAATAGAGACATGAAGTCCGAGACGTCGCCGAAAGAGAACCCACCGCTGGATTTCTTGGAGCTCTTGGAGTCCTTGGATTCCTTGGAGCTCTTGGAGTCCTTGGATTCCTTGGAGCCGATGTCCTGCCCGCTCTCGTCCATCGCCGAGGCAACCTGGTTGTTGAGCTCGACGAAGGCTGCCAAAAGCGGGCTCACGTCCTTCGCGGCCGCCTCGAATGACGCGGCCTCGTTGGCAGACTGCACTGCCGCCTTGCGGTACCCCCAGGACTGCGCCACGGCGTTAGCCAAAACCTGGTTGACCTGCGCCTCTTTGACGACATCGATGGACGCGAGCGCTTCTGCGGAGTTTCCGGAGGCGCCGACCTGGACGCCTGCGGCCGCCATGGTCGCGCGGCTTGAGCCCTTCGCCTGGCCTGCCTGATAGCCGATAGATGCAGCCTGTCGTTCGCCACCGCGCATGACGTCATCCGCCGCGGTTGACTCGGCTTTCTGTTGCAGGCGCTTGAGGTCGGCCTGCATGTAGAGCTTGCGCTTCTCGTATTTCGCGGCGCGGTACGCGAGAATCGGCTCCGTGATCATCCCTGTCGCGCCCCAACCGACGGTAAAGCCCTTGTTGAAGGCGTACATGTTCCCGGATGAGTCGAACTGCGCGGCCTTTCCCGTGCCTTTCTGGATGTTCCCTGCCGTTGCGGTCCAGGCGCTGGACTGGGAATACTGTTGTGCGTTGTATTGGGCCATAACCCCGCTCCTGATCGAGATTGACTCACGGTAGGAGCAGGCTTATGGCGCTCTATAGACAGCCTAGATTGAGATAGAGAAAGAAAGACTCTGCACCGTCAGCGGGAGCGGGTCTGCCTGCCGGATACACACCTGCCCGGCCTCCGTCCAGGCGGGGTAGAGCTGGAGCGAGAGTTCTCCGGAGAGGAGGTCTGGCGGCGACCCCGGAAGCTCCGTTGTGCGCTGCTTGTGCTCCGCGAGCTCGTCGAAGGACGGACCAGCCATGACGCCCGAGGATCGGTAGACGCGCAAAGATGCCTTGTAGACATTCTTCGTCATGCCCATGCCGCGCGACGAGGACTCGATGAAGATCGGCAGAGTCTGCGCATCCGCGTTGTATGGGAGTCCCACCCGGATCACGCTCGCGGGCTCGTCGAGGGCGATCTTGCCGTCGTGCACCACCTGTTGCGGGCACACTGCACCGTCGGCGAGGATGCTCACGGTCTTGCCTTCGAGCCAGGTGAGCCCGGTGAGCGTGCGTACGGGGCCTCCCTCTGCCTCGTACGTCGCGCCGGAGTCGACGAAGAAGCAGTGAGCGGTGTCGGTGAACTGCTGAGAAGACATGCGCTCGATGTAGCGCCGCGAGCGCCCGTTGATGGTTCTCCGGATCACTGCGTAGAGGTAGTCCTCGTCGCCCTCGGAGACCGCGGTGATGGACTCGAAGCTGCCGTCCGTGGTGTGGCGGTGCCAGGCGTTGACCTCCTCGGCGGGGATGTACGTGCACCCGAGGAGCGAGCCGTCCGACGAGACAAACCACAGGATCTGCTGAGGGGACTTGCTGAGCGCGGAGTCCTTGACCTGCTTGAATTCGAAGAGGTGCGGGCTGCGCAGGCAAAGGTCGGTCGAGATGTATCCGCCCGCGGAGTACTGATAGTCGAAGGCGTAGACGTGGCCCCCGCGAGCGCCGGCATACACGACAGAGTTGCCGACCGCGAGAGGCGTGACGGCCGATGCGCCGGTAGAGCCCTGAAGGCGCGTGCCGAAAGAGGTCGGCGTGATCGCGTCGGTGTTGAGCGGCGAGATGCGGATCTCCTGCCCGCCCGTCAGGATGATGAGCTGCGCCAGAGAGACTACGTGCCGAATGCCGTTGAACTGGCCGGTCGCCAGCCGTTGAGAGATGCGGTCGTCGTCGCGCAGAGGCAGCGAGTAGGTCAGCTGAGACTCCGTCGCGCTACACGTCATGATCACGCGTTGCGGGTCATTCTTGAGCCCGGCGAAGACGCGCCTCTGCTCGAAGTACCCTACCGCGCGAGGGTTGTTGCCGCCCGCGAAAGGCGTGTCGTAGCGACGGATCGTGATGTCGGTCTTTGGCGTGATCTGGTCGTCAATGATCTCAGGCTCTTCCGAGTCGCCGATGTAGCCGTATAGGCCGCCGACGCACTTGTAGAACCGGTAGAACGCCGCACCGGCCACTCGGGAGCAACTGACCTTGACTGTCGTGCCGTAGGCGTACAGGTTCGCTACGACAGAAGCGACGCCGGATGCTTGAGACTCCTCAGACTTATCTGCGTTGAGGCAAGACACCCGATACTTGAAAGTGTACTTTTCGGAGTTCGGGTCCTCTGCCGCTGTCGATGCGCGCACGGCCTGCACGTTTGTCGGCGTTGCGAGGGAGGAGTTAAAGGTGATCTGCACGATGCGCCAGTCTCTGGCTCCGTAGCGCCGTATCTCGCGAGGGGCGTAGTCCGGGTGCACGATCGTCATGATGTCGCCCGACTGCGTGTAGTTGAGCTCGAAAAGGTCCTCTGCCGCCCAGGGGGTAGCCACTTGATAGGGCGTGTCGTCATCGTTCACAAGCGTGGCACCAAGCGAGTGGAAGCGCGCGTACTTGTCGCCCAGCTCGATCACCATGGTTTGCTCGAGGTTGTAGGCGAAGGGGATCAGGCGCACGGGCTTCCCTTCGACACCGCACTCGCCGACGAACTCGAAGCCCGGCCGGTTTTGGATAGGCCCTTGTGGCAACACAAGGAAGTTTTCGCATTTGGCGAGCCCGTTTTGGTACTTGATGTCGTCGTTGCGACCATACATGGAGGGCGAGATCTCGCCGCCAGCGAAAGAGAGCTGGACATTCTGTACGTTAGAAGCCATAGTCCACTCCGAAATCGCCGTAGCGACCAGACTGCGCCATGTCGCCCGTGTAGGGAGTCGGGAAGCGAATGGACGGCTGCTCCTGCCGTGCATCTAGCGCCATTGCGCGCTGGGCATAAAGGTCGTAAGCCTGGAGGTGCTTCTGCATAAGCTCCATGCCCGTGCCCCCGGGAATGACCGCGCCGGCAAGCTTTGAGGCAAGAAGGTGCGCGAGTGCCTCGACGAACGCGGGCGGAAACTGCGCGGCAGACACGCGGCTCGTCGTGTAGGTCACGAACGCAACGGGCTCCTCAGTGCCCAGCATGAGGCCGTTTGCCGACCGCTGGAGCGACCATGAGCGGCACTCGACGCCAGGTGCGCCGTAGACATAAAGCAAGCGCAGGCAGTTGGTCGGGAGCGCATAAGCAAATCGCACGGAGTCGGGCTTGGTCTGTAGCTCGGCAAGCGTTGTGCGAACCGTTGCAAAAGACCAGGGGAAGGACTGCAGGGCCTCCTGCAGGGCCATGGGGTAGAAGCGCGCACAGTGATCTGCCTGAGGGCTAGAGCCCTCTGGCGGATCGACGGACGTCACCGTCGCGCGGTCGCCAAGGAAGCTGAGCGCGACGTTGCAAATGTCGACTTCGGTTGCCATCGTTTTCTCCTGCAAAAACGGCCGCACTGAGGCGGCCGTGTATGTCTTCGGTTGCCCGGATCGATCAGTAGTTCATCTCAAACTGCTCAATGCCCTTCGGGGACTGCGCGCGGAGCGTGATGGCCGCAGAAATCGCGCCGGCCATGCTCGTCCCGGTAGCGGTGAGCTTCAAGTAGCGCGAGCATCCGGGCGGGATGACAATGATCTTCTGCGTGCCCACGTCGGAACCCGCAGGGATGTCGATGGACGCAACCGTGTAATAGACCGAGTTGTCGGACGAAGTTCGCAGCGCCACGTTCGTCGCGGCGGTGACCTTCTTCGTGACGGTGATGACCACGTAGCACTGCTGCGCTTCGGCGATCTCGGTCTTGCCCAGGTCGAGAGTGTTGGTCGAGTCAAGCGAGGCCCCCGAGAGGGTCTGCTCCTCGCAGAAGGTGGAAAGCAGATCAAATCGCATGTGGTCCTCCTTACTTGACCTGCGTCTCGGCCGTAGAGATCGAGTCGCACACTTCGAGCGGGATGCCGAAGAACGCAGTTCTGAACTGATTGGCCGCGGCGACGATGGAAAGAGCCGACGAAGACTTATCAAGCGCAGCCTTCTCGAGCACCGTCATCAGCTCACGCGTGAGGTAGATCTTCGTGCGAGCGAGGTACTTCGCCTCGATGCGATTCTTCGCCGTGATCATGTGCGAGATAAGCGCGTTGCCGTCGACCGTCGAGACGTCGATGTTGCAGACGCGGGCGCACCCGCGCCAGTCGTCAAGCGTCGTGCCCACCTGCCACTTAAAGTGCGTGCGGTACGCTTCGTACATGGAGCCGTCCTCCTTGACGATCGTCACCTGCCCCTTGTCGGTCTTGGAGAGGCCCGCCTTGGACGCCTTCGGGTAGAGCCCGTGGAAGACGCTGTGCGAGATGAAGTAGATGGACGTGAGGTTCGAGCCCGTGCCGCCGGCGTTGATGACGTTGCGCGACGAAGCACAGCCGGAGAGCTTGTTGTAGCGCGGTGCGATGCCCATAAAGCGCTCGGGGTTCTTCGACGTGTCGCCATAGAAGATCGTCTCGGCCATCTGCTGAGACATGCCCTCGATAAACGCGGCGTCTTCACTCATGCGCCACCTGGCCTCGTTCCCGTTGATGTCAGCCAGGTCCTTGTCGACCTCAGCATAGACCTCGAGGTTGCCGCACGTATCGGTGACCTGCGCGGTCGTGCTCTTCGTGGGCTGGACGCCCTGGTAGAGCTTTCGCCACGTCGCGGACGGGAGCCCCGTGCGAATCGTATGGAGGTAGCCATCCGTCTTGTTGCACTCAACGAAGCCCAGATCCTTGAGGATCGGCAGATTCTGGTTGAGCACCTCGGCGATCGGCGCGACCTTGCCGTCGCCATCAAGGCGCGCGATAAGGTCCGTGAGCGTCGGGTAGTTGGAGGTCAAAATTGCCATAGTTGCCCCTTTAGTTCATGTTGGAATGATCGTAGAAACCGGCGAGGGGATTGCTCTTCGCGGACGGCGCGCCGCGAACCACCGCGTCGTCGCTCACTTGCGCTCCGATATTCCGGAAAAGTCGGATCATGTCGGGGTGCGTGTTCAGGCCCGAGCGCTCGAGCAGATCTCGCAGCGCGGGCGTCGTGAACTTCTTGTATGCGGCGTTGGCTGACGCCATGGTCTGCTGCCATTTGGCCCCGCCGATGTCCTCCGCGCCATAGGCGGCCTTGAGGTTGTCTTGGCAGAACTTCTGGAGCTGTGCTTCCTGCGCCTGCGCGAGGACGGGCGTCATGCGAGTCGCGATCTCGGCAAAGGCCTTCTGCGACAGCCCCATGTCGCCGCACACCTCGGCAAGGCCCGACATGGTCACCGGGTCAGCGACGGCCCCCTCTGGGAGCCGAACGCCTTCGTCGGAGTAATTGCCTTCCGGAGCGCCGAGCCACTCGTTGGTGGTCTTCTCCGGTTCAGGATCGGCCTCCGGATGCGTTTCGTGGGCGCCGTCTAGACCGCCCACCGAGTCAGGCAAAGAGGTTTGGCTAGCGTCGCCGGCCTGATCCGGTGCGCTGGCGGGGGAGGCTTCAGCGCCCTGCGGCGCCTCAGTCGTTTCGATCGGATCGGCCATGCGTATCTTCCCTCATCATCATTGCGTACTTGTCTGGACAGGCCTCAAGCAGTGCAGTACGAAGGGCTAGCCCGACGTCGCGCTTGGCTGAGGCCTGCATCATCCTCATGGGGTCTGCGCAGGTGACCGACTCGTCAACTCCGGTAGCCCGGAGAAGCCACGCAATCGCCGCGCGAGAGGCCGGCGTGCGCATGCACTCGACGAGACCGGATTGGACGAGACGCCTGGACTCTGTCGCCTTTTTCGCGGCATCCTCCTGCGCCTCGAGCTCCGCGAAGATCCCGGCGCCAATGGTTTCATCTGCGGGGATCACTCTATGGACACCCGCTCTACTGTCCTGCGTCATAGCCGCTCTCCTGGAGTGCCGAAGCGAGAATCTCCTGTTGCTCGGGCGGGACCGAGGCGCTTGCCTGCGCGAGGTCCTTTAGGCCTTGGGCTGCCGCGAGACCCTGTTGCTGTTGCATGGCCGCCTGCTCCTGCGCGTTGCGGTCGTCGCGCACCATGGCGACTTTGTTTCCCGCGACGATCATCGACGGGGGGACGGAGTTCATGTCAGCCAAAAGGTCGATCGTCGTGTCGACGTCGAGCTTGTCGAGCGCCTCCGGCTTGAGCTGCGCGATCATCCCGATCTGCTGGACCGTGCGTACGATGCCATTCACAGCGGAGTTCTTCTGCTGTTCGGCAAGAACCGAGATGTACTCGACGTTGAGCTCCTTGCCCTGGAGCTCTTCCGGAGGCGCCGGCACCAGGTCCTTCTCGACCATGAAGTTGAAGCAGTTTGTCACGAGCGGGTCGAGCAACTCCGTGTGAAGGCGCTCCAAGACCGGCCCCAGCATCATCACCTTCTCCTGCTCCAGCGCGGCCACTTCCGTCGCGGTGCGCTCTCCTGCCTGTGTAGCCGCGATCATCTGGAAAATGTTCACGTAGAAGTAGGAGCGGATCTCCTCCTTGCGCATCTGGATCAGCGACTGGACGACCGTGGGATCCGCACGGACGTCCCATGCCGTACGCATCGCTTCGACCTCGTTGGGCTCCACCGCGATGCGCCCGCCCGGGCGGAAGTTCTGGAGCTGCATGCGCATATTCGCCGGGTACTGCACCGGCGGATCGGAGAGGTAGTCCGCCAAGATCCCGAGCCGCATCTGGAGACGCTGAAGGGCCTTCGATGCGGAGAGCGCCTTCGCCCCGGGCCCGCGCCCGTACACGCTCCCTGCGGTTGTGATCCAGCGCGGCGCCAAGACAGGGAAGTCGTCGAAACCGCCTTCGCTTAGCGGCTTTTCCGGATACGCCTCAAGGAAATAGACGGACGCGTACGGCTTGTTGATGCCGTCGTGCTTCATGATGTCGCGCTCGATGCGCGGCTCGATGGCGTGCACGACGTCGAAACGATGGAAAGGGTTGGAGCGCAGCATCGTGCGCACAGAGTCCGGCAGGGCGTCGACGCCGAAAGACTGAGCCATCTGCTTCGCCGTCATGGAGAGGCGCCGGTACATCGTGTCGACGCGACCAAAAGGGTCGTCGGCAAGCCAGTACTCTCCGACCGTCAAATTTGACAGATCGAGCACCTTCTTCGGGTGTCTTTGGACGATCGAGCACGCGGTCCCGAAGACCGGGAGCTCAAGATAGCTTCGATGCAGCGCGTTGTAGCTCTCTGACTTCGCGAACTGCATCAACATCACGTCCTGCACGGCAGACAGCCACTGCTTGACGTCCGGGCTTTGATCAAGGTCCGCGTCCATCGTCGTCAGGCGCAACCACGGGCGCGACGGCGACGAGACGCCGCCCAAGAGGCCCGCCGCAAGGATGTCCGTCGCGTTCGCCGCCTCGGCATCAAAGAGGCGCTGATAGCGCTTGCCGCCTTGGTGAACGTCCTCGCCAGTAAAGCAGCCCATATCCGGCAGGATGTAGTCGCGCAGGTCTTTCCATAGCGGCTCCCACCCAGACCGGTCCTGCTTGAGGCACTCGAAACGCGCTTGCATGCCCTTGATGTCAGCTGGCATTGGTGCTTCCTCCCAAGGATGTCGTGGGCGTATAGAGCTTCAGCTTCGTCTTGCCCTTCGTCAGGTCTGTAGGCGCGGAGTTTGTGCTCGTGTTGTCGGCAAGCAGGCCCTCGAGGTCGACCTCCTTCCCGTCTGCCTTCGCGCGCGCCTGCTCTTCGTTGAGGTAGGCGTTGCGCGATGCCTCGTACTGCTTCTTCGCGAGGTTGTTTGCCTTCCTCTGAGCGTCCCACTGCGACCAGGCGTTGCCGATCTGCATGACGGACCCCGCGATGAGGCCCGCGATGCCCATGCCCATCTGGCTCATCCGAGGCCTCCTAGCGTCTTGCGCTTCTTGAGCGTGTAGCCAGTGCCGCCCTCGCCAAGCCCGGAGAGGTCGCCGCCGGGCATGCCCCCCGCGTCGTCGCCTTGAAGTCCCTCAAGGTCTGCGGTGTTGCCGCCGCGGCTCTTGCGCGCGGCCTGATCGGAGTTCTCTTGCGTCGCCTTGAGCTTTGCTTCGGCCTCTGCCTGCTGTTTAGTGGCCTCCTTCTTCGCCTTGTTTTCTTTGTGATCTTTGTACGCACCGATCGGGTTAAAGATCTTGCCGATTACGCTGTGTCCCATGCTTCGCCTACTTTCCAAGGGGTTTGAATTGCTTTTTGAGCCGTTCGCCTGAGGGCGTGCCGGTGCCGAGATCGTCTCCAGAGTCGCCGGTCCGCTGGCCGGATCCGCCCTCGCCTGAGTCACCGCTTCCAGAGGCCGTGTAGCCGTGGCTCCGCGCGCTTGAGCCCTGAATGTCGTAGCCCTTCTTGACCGGCGCGCCCGAGCCCGAGGAGTCCGGCGCTTGCGCGGGGCTGTCCTGCGTGCCGTTGTCGGCCTTGGTGTCTGTGGCCTCCTTGTATGACGGCGAGCCTGCGCTTACCCACTTGTCGTAGTAGCTGCGAAGCGCCGGGCCGTAGCCAACCGCTCTTTCCACGGCAACCTCCCGGCGGACCGCAGTCTTGCGCTCACGCGGCCCGAAGTCAGTGCCGTAGCCTTCGGTGGTCGTGTCGAAGGTGCCTGAGTCTTTTGAAAGGCTATCCTCGGTCCACCCTCGCGACTTTAGGTAGTCAGCGCGCTTTTTCGTGTAGGCATCCAGGTCTTGCTGGTACTGACGCCCGTAAGCCGAAGTCTTAAAACCGGAGTCAGGGTCGTCCCATGCGGCCTTCGCCTCCTGGGCTTTCTTGGACAAGGTCTGGCTGACTTTTCGTGGCAAGCCCTTGAAAAATCTCGAGTTAATTTGGATTTGCCGCCCGTTCGACATCACTTCCCCTCCACTTTGCGGCGGCGCTTTAAGTGCTTCTCTTCGAGCTCTTTGTCTGTCGGTCTTTTGTCCATCACAGTCTCCTTGCGTAGCTGACTTGGTCTGGCGCGCACCTGCGCTGAAGGGCCTGATCGAGCGGAGAGCCGATCCCCACCTGCCAAAAGAAGACGACGGCCCCGCGAGCCTTGGCCTCGCGCTCAGCGCGGACGAAGAGCTGCCCGCCGATGCCGCGCGGCCTGTACTCTGGCAAGACAAAAATCGTGTCATTGAGCGCGACGGCTCGCGTGATGTGCGGATCGGGCCCGACGAAAACGGAGACCATGCCGACGGGGCGGCCGTCGTCGAGCGCGACGATGCCGAACGAGTCGCCCTGAATCGAGAGGGCCTCGTACGCTTCGCGGTTCAGGCAAAAGTCGAAGCCCCTGAGTCCGGACTCCCGGAAGTTCTGGTCGAGCAGAGCGGCGCAGAGGTCGGCGGTCTCGATGGGTGTGCAGGTGCGATATTCCATGCGCCCATGGTCGATCTGCCAGAGAGCCGCTCTATAGACAGTCAGCGGCGCCACTCGCGCTCGAAGTCCGCGATGGGGTCGTAGTCGGCGGAGCCAAAAACCTGCCGCTCGAAGCGCGGGTCTAGGCGCGGGGCGACGGGGGCGGCGAAGGTGAGAGCAAGCGCGTCGGCGCAGTCGGTCGAGCGCCCGATTCGTTCCTTGATCTTGTCCTTGGGCTCGAGTATCTGTTTGCCGGCGGCGGTGTAGCCATAGGTTGGCGCGGAGAGATCGGCCTGCAGGAGCTCGAGCGGGGGGATAGCACCGCCCTGACGAAGCCACTGCGCCATCGAGCTCCACATCTCGACGCGACGATTAGCGAAGTGCTCCTTGTCGATTGCGGAGGAACCGAAAGGCACCTCCGTGACGCGAAAGCCGAGGTGCCTCAAGCGATCGATGACGCCCGTGCCGTTGCCCTGGTCGATGAAGACTGCGTCCGGGTGCCATTCAGATATCTGCACCGCAACCCGGTCAGCGAAGTCCATGTTGTCGATGCCGCGGACGATCGTCGGCTCGAATGCGACGAGTCCCTGGCGCTTGAATATCACGCATGCGTCGGAGCCGAAGCGCGCGACGTCGACGCCGAGGATGCGCGGAGCGCTCGCGTAGTCGGGCTCGCGGTACTGCCTCGACGAGGCGGCGCGGACAAGGTCGATCGGGATGAGCGCATCGTCGTTCGCCGCGTTGAAGTCGCAGAGAAACTCCTGACGAAACTCGTTCTCGCTCATCTCATTCCGCAGCGAGGCGAGCTCGGCGTCCGGGATGACATGTGTCCGATCGACGGAGTAGAGCATCGCGCACCAATCGGACGACCCCTCGGCCTCGAGCTTCAAGGCCTTGTCGTACATCTGCGAGAAGAGATTGATCCCCTTCGGCGTCCCGATGAAGACCGCCCAGCCGTGGCGGTCAGCGAGGGCCGGTCGCAGGATCTCGCCCCAAACTTCGGGTTTGACCTGGGCCACTTCGTCGACCACGACGCCGTCCAGGTAAATGCCGCGCAAGGCGTCGGGGTTGTCGGCGCCGTAAAGGCGAATCGTCGAGCCGTTTGGGTACGAGATAGACAGCTCGCCCTCATTGATCTTGAGGTCCGGGATGGGCGCGCTGTAGCGCTTCAGGTACGCCCAGGCGATCTGTTTCGCTTGATTCCGGAAAGGCGCAAGGTACGCGTACTGCCCATCCACGCGGCGCGTGGTGAGCGCGGCCTTGAGCAAGTGATTGACCGCCAGGACGGTCTTGCCCAAGCGGCGATGCGCGACGAGGACGCAAAAGCGGTGCGCCTCGAGCTTTTCGTGGATCTCGTCCTGCGGAAACCGCGGGCAGTAGGGGATCTCGACGTAGCGCATCACTCTTCGTCCTTGACCGGGGCCTTGGCCCAAAAGAAAGCGACCTCGCCAGAGTGGCTGGTCTGCTGCTTCTCGGTAGGCTTCTCGCCTGCTGTGTCGCGCAACGCAGTGAATGCCTTTACGTCCCCAGCCAAGGCAGACTCAATCATGGACGCGACGAGCGCCTCTGCAACGGTCTGCTCTGGGTCGTCGATGGACTTGGCATCCAGCATGGCGCGGACGATGTCCTGTAGTCGGCGTCTTTCTGCCCTGTTGGCAGCAGACTTGAGGCCTCCTTTTCTGCCAATTTCTCGTGCTTCCTCCGTAGTTGGAGTACGGAGATTCTCCACTCGCCCTTTTGGTTTAGCCATGTCACACCTTCACCACTGTCATCTTCCACCCTTCCGGCGTAGCGCACCGGAGCTTCCCTGAGCAAATCGCGCCCACAGTCGAGCGTGGCATCTCGAGCTTACGCGCTATGGCGGATATGCTCCAACCCGCATCCCTGAGCGCGAAGACCATCTCGATCTCTGCGTCGGCGTAAATTGCGCGGGGATGCCACTGCCCGATTCTCGCGCCATGAATGCCGACCGGAACTTTCTCAATCCTTGAAGAATTCCGGCCAGCGAGTTTTGACTGCCACGATTGCATCCGCGACGACGCGGACTCGCGCAAGACTTTCTGCCGGTAGGCTTTCGGCCTTTTCGGCGGCTCTGACAAGGAGGTCTCGGGCGAGCTTGGGATAGAGCGTGCAGATGCCGAGGGGTTCGTAGTGTCCAGCTCCGGAAACAGGCTCAGCTGAATCGGGGTACGCTCCGGGATCCAGAAAGGGCGCTTCATTCATCTTCTTCCTCCCAGTCCAGGATGATCACGAGGTTTCCGCGCTTAGCGGGATCGGGCGCTAGCCACGCCTGTTCGCGAAAGTGAAAAAGATGGTCGTTGATCTGCGCGGCCTCCGCGATCCCGTCGAAGTACGCCTTGCAGTTCGCGATCAAGTTGTCCTCGTCGTGGTAGCGCAGAAGCGGCGGCGTGCAGATCAGAGTCATGTTGAGATGTCCGCCGGTCTGAAGACTCTTGCCGCCCTTCGGCATGATGGCGTGCACGTTTGCCTGAATCATGGCCAAGCGGCAGGCCTGAAAGGCCTCGAGCTTTGCGCGTTGGAACAAGTTGTTCTTCGAGAAGACATTGAGGCGCGCGTTCGGCGACAGCCCACGCGGAGGCCACTTTAGCTTGAGAGTGAGAGCCTTCATTTGTCCTCCCATACGGACTTAATCGAGACGACCATCAACGTCACCGCTAAGACGACGATGGTGAGAGCGACGCCGCTTGCGCCAATTACGAGCACGATGTCTTCTGCTTCTGCGCTCATTGAAAGCCTCCCGCAGACCAAAGGAGCAGAAGCGCCATAGCCGCGACGGTCACGACGCACCAGATCAAAAACTTTGTGTAGAGACTCATATCTCCTCCTTGGCCTTCGCAACAGGGCTGTACTCGTCGAGCGTCATCAGAAAATGTCCTCCATAGGGCGAGACTTGAGAGCGACGCGCTTGCGGTAATCCGGCCATGTAGCAACGATCGGATAGAGCAGCTGGTCGAAGCGCGACGTGATGCGCTCGGCGCCCTCCTGCGCGAAGTCGCCGCGCGTGAGGTTGGTCGTGATGATCGTGGGCAGGTGATCGGCGGAGCGCATGTCGAGGATCTGCTGCAGTCGATCTCGACGGGCGTCGGTCCATGCGGCCGTGCCGACGTCATCGATAACGAGGCAGGAGACGCCGGCGAGGAGTGAGCGGATCTTCGTGAGCGGAGCATCGAGCTTGCTCGAGAAAGCGGGTGTGTAGAGGTCGAAGTACTCGGACGCGGAGATGAAGAAGCCAGGCGCCCCGCTCTCAGCGAGGAGCGTGAGAGCAGAGAGCGCGAGTCGAGTCTTGCCCGTGCCCGGCGTGCCGACGAGGATGATGCCGGCGGACGCGTGCTCATCGTCGACGACGCGGTCGAGGAAGCGCTCAGCGAAGCGCCGGACGATCGCGACCGCGCGGCGCTGCTCATCGCTTTCGCAGACGTAGTCCTCGAGGGCGCGCTTGTCGGGCGCGGGGATCCACGAGAGCAGCGAGCGCAAGACGACGAGCCTGCGAGTGAAGAGGTCGGCCTTCTCGGCCTTAGCGATGTCGCGCGGCGAGCGCCGCTCAGCCGGAGCGACGTACCCCTCGGCCTTGGCCTTTTCGCGCGCGGCTGTGAGCTTAGCGATGATCTCATCGACCGTAGACTTTTTGAGCATCTTCTGCATGAAGCGTCTCCTCAGGAAAGCCAATCGGCGTAGTCCGCAGCGGTGCGCTGCGAGAGAGGCTTCCGCGCGGCGGGTTGTTTCGGGTGATAGGCGAGTTCATTCGCGCACCAGTTGCGGAAGCCCGCCTTCCAATCGACCAGGCGCCGGTCGTTTGCGAGCGCGTGGTTCACGAACTTCTCGAAGCATGCCTGCGGGTTAGCGACCCCCGACTTCGTAGCAACTTCGCGATAGTCGTCGGGGATTTCGGCCCCGGGGAGGAACTGGCACGCGGACGATGCTTTACGCCTCGTGGTCTTAGGCGTGCTCGCGGGCGCCTGCGCCTGCGCCTGCGCGGAGAGAGCGTCAGCTCTCTCTATATCTATTGGTTCTTGGTTTATTGGTTTATGGTTGTTGGTTATGACCGCACTTGCCAAGCAATTGCCAGGCTCTTGCTTCACCCCATCGGAATCCTCCAGAGCGCTAGCGACAGTAGAAGAGTCGGCCTTTCGGCGGCCGCCCTTCGCACCTGCGGCGCGGCGCTTCTCGGACGTCTCGGCAAATTTCGAGATGAGGTCAGCGATGCGCGGGTGCGCCCAGCCTCCTTCCTGCCGAACAAAGAACGCTTCGAGCAAAGCAAGTGCTTTGCTATTGCTTTCCCCGCGGTAGGCAAGAGAGATCCATGCCTCACCCAAGGGCTTCTGCGTGGAGGCGTAGCGATCGATCAGCGTGATGTAGATGCCTATCTCCTCGTAGGAGAGGCCGCGCGTCTCCATCGCGAAGTCACCGATGTTGTGGGTGTAGTAGTGCATGACAAACCTCAACGCGCTTCAGCGCCAGTGGAGTAAGGCCGCAGGACAGACCACTGGATATCGGGGCGCAGTTCTTCGCAAAGAAACTGACGCTTGCTCGCCCGCTCGATCAGGGGGCACCATCGAGCAGGGATCGGGCGTCGCCCCATGGCGACGTGATTGACCATCCCGGCGGTGACCCCGAGCGCGGCCGCAGTCTTTCTTTGTGAGCCGAAGAACTGGCAGACGGCTTTGAAGGTGCGGTTTTCCATACGACACATTGTATAGCAAGGCTATCCGTAAGTGTGGAGCAAAGCTCTTCGTTGCAGAATTTATCATCGCTATACAACAACGGGAGGATCTATGCCCTTGACTGCAGAACAAATTTCGGAGTGCGAGAAGCTGAAAAGCCTCTTCGCCGAGAAGTCCGACATCTCCCAAAGGGAGTTCGCGAGCAGATACAAAATCGGGACGCCCGGCAATCTTTGGCAGTACCTGAACGGACGCCGTCCCCTGAACCTGGAAGTAGCCATCAAGATTGCTGACGGTCTCGGCATCTCTGTCGAAGACTTCTCCGAGCGCTTGTCTCGCCAACGTGCGCGGCTGACCTCATCGAACGTAGCGCCTGAGCGCGCCACTCAAAAGAAGATCCCAATTCTGTCCTACGTACAAGCGGGCGACCCCAATGGCGGCGACGAGGTGGCGCGCGCCACAGCCATCGAGAACGGCGACTACGTTTTCTGCGATGAAGATGTCTCGGACGAGGCATACGCACTGATCATCCAGGGGCGCTCGATGGAGCCTGATTTCGCGGAGGGCGACAAGATCATCATCGATCCGACGCTCGCGCCGAACGCGGGTGACTTTGTTGTGGCCCGCAGGGATGACCCGCTCTGCGACAGTTTCGAGATCACCTTCAAAAAATACCGGCTGCGCGGCTACGATCAGCACGGTCGCGAGATCTTCGAGCTGATCCCCTTGAACTCGGACTACCCGACCTACCGCTCCGACGTCGACCATCTGGCCGTCATCGGCGTAGCGGTAGAGCACAAGCGAAAGCTTCGCTGATCCCCTAAGCGTTGCTCCACGAGAAGCCCGCACTATGCGGGCTTTTTTAGCGCCGCTATCTGCGAGTGACTTCAAATGCTCTTGACTTAAATGCGTAGCACTGCTATATTTTGCTCATCGGACGACTTCACCGAGAAGTCATCGATCCCGCGCAAGGCGAGTAGCGAGAGATGCCTCAGGCAGTCAGTAGCGAGACGCGGCGGGTGTTCTTTTACCTCCCGCAGGAAGCGGGCGACTAGGACGACAACTTCCACCCCCCGCCCGAAAGGCGGAGAGGTGCACCGGATGATGATTAGTCAGACGGGCGAAGGAAAGCCTTAAAGGCGCGGAGCTAGTACATCCCGCCGAGCGGACAAAAACGCACACGGGCAGACCTGAGCAGCGAAGCTCCGCGGCGGGAGACGGGTCAGACCATCGCCACGGAGCAGGCCAAAGGTCCCCTCGATGAGGGGACTTTGACGAGCTACTGCCTGCTGAATCGATGGCTCAGAAAGCGGGCGGGCGGTGGCTCATCAAAGTCGGCGGGCGGTCGTACAGGAATGTGGCGTGAAAAAACACTTCCGATTTACCAAGACCGCCCGCCGCCCGATCACGCGGGCCGCTGAAAGGCGGCGGCCCGCACCACTATTTGGAGAACGTCATGGAGTACACGATCACCGTCGACGACGACGGCGCCGAGATGACGATCAAGATCGCTCACCCCGGCGCTCGGCTCAAGGACGAATGGGACGACGTCCGCCCGGCGATGATCCGCGCTACGGACGAGGCCGCTGAATCTGAGCGGAGGATCGCCTTCCGGCTGATCACTGAAGGTGATAGCTCAGGAAGCTGATGACGCCCTCGTAGGGGCGACGACACATCAGGTCCCCCATCCTCTCGGGCTTTCGCGCACCAGCGCAGAGCAGCACGTCAGGCCGACGGACGAAGTCCACGACAAGGTCAAGCTCGTGAAGCATCACGGCGCGCTCGGCGCTTCCTTCGATCAAGAAGGCCATGACGCCCGAGCGACTTCTGCCGTCCCAGGTTTCGCCCGGGCAGCGCACAAGGTACTTCCTTCCGCTCTTCGTCGTGAGCTCATAGACCGCCTGATCGTTGGCGGGAACTTCGATTTTCATAAAACCTCCTGCGGGTGGGTTGATGGATGCCAGCTGTGGGAGCACGGCACCCTGAAGCCTAACCCGCGGGAGACCCTTGACGGGAGACGAGCATGAACTGCATCGCACAGGAAAACGCCGAGTTTCTACTCGAGGTCTGCGACTGGGACGCCGAAGCGGCCCTCGAGCTCCTCGCGCACGAGGACACCCTCGAGGCGATGGGCATCGCATGCGACGATGACATCGAGGAGACCTACGACATCTTGAAGCGCTACGCGGACGAAGAGCCCGCGGCGGCGTAAGGAGTCCGCTATGGACGACTACAAAAAAGCCTACGAACGGCGCGAGCTACAGCGAGCGATGGATGACAGATTCTTAGATCTCTTCGAAGAATGGGGGCACGGCGAGCTGACTGACTTGCGCAGAAGAAGCATCGACGATGAGCTGCGCACCGGCGACGGGGACACAGCAAGAATGATCGCCGTACGCATCGCGCATCGCTTGATGCAAGTCGCCGATGCAATCGACGCGCTGAACGACTTCGACGAGAATCGCATGACCGAAGAATAAGGATTTTCAGAAATGCAAATTCCAGGTACCCCCAACCCCCAAAGGAGGCGCGGGAACCCGCTAAACGGCACGCGCAGTGCCACCTCCTCCGCCGCATTTTTTTCTCGGTGAGAGTGCGCGGGCGCTTCATGGGTGCGTCCGTTTTGGCCTGGGGCTTCGGCCCCGGGCCATTTTTTTAGGAGTTCGCAATGAGCATCAAGGATTTCTTCGCAGAAATGCTGCTCGGGCCGGTGCATAGCGAAGCGGAAGCCCGCGAGCGCGACGAAGCCTTCTGGCCCTGCCTTTTAGCTGCGCCTCTTGCAATCGCATTTCTGCTCGGCCTGCCCTGGGGGATCGTCCTGCTCGCCGAGATCTTGGGTAAAGCACCGCATTAAGGAGACAAAGATGGACGCGAGAGAAGCTTTTTTGGAGTGCTACGGCGAGGCATACACGCCATGCCGGAGGGACCACTTCTCCGAGCCGCCGCTCGACCCGCCGGACGACCCTTGGTGGCTTGACCTGGCGGGCGACATCGCCTCTGCCGTCGAGGACGGCGAGCCGCTCGAACAGGCTATGGAGCGCGCGGGTGACGCGTGGGACGACGACTACGCCGACATCCGCGACTACGTGATCCGGATGATCAAAGAGGAGGCGGCATGAGTTCATCTACATACGACAAGCGCATGCTGATCGCGATGATCATCTGTCGAATCTACGACATCACCGGCAAGCGCATAGATCTCATCCAGCGCGACGAGCGCAGGCGAGAGACCAAAACCGAACCGAAGGCCCGTGCCGCTCAGCGCGCGGGCCTTTTTGCTCAGCTCAAGATTCTTTTCGAAAGGTGGTTCAGATGACAGATCCTCAAGAGACCATCTACGCGGCCTTCGCCGCCGCGCAGGCCGAATTTCGGCCGGTGATCAAGAATCGGGTAAATCCCGCTTTCCACTCGACTTATGCGGACCTGCAGTCGATCCTCGACGCGGTCCGTCCGGCGTTGAATCGGCACGGCCTTGCGCTCACGCAGCGCGTGGGCACGGCGGCAGGCGCCGTCACGGTCGAGACGATCCTGCTCCACGGAAGCGGCGAGTCCCTCTCGTCCGGACCGATCGCGATGCCGTATGCGGGCAAGATCCCCGCACAGGCGATGGGCAGTGCGCTCACGTACGCGCGCAGGTACAGCCTCTCTGCTTTCCTCGGCGTCACGTCCGAAGACGATGACGACGGGAATGCCTCCGGCACGCAGGCGCCGCAGGAGCAGGCCCCGGCCTTCGTCCTGACGCAGGCGATGGTCGATGCCGCCAAGGCCGCCGCCGCGAAGGGCGTCGCGGAGTACGAAAAGTACTTCAAGTCCCGCCCGGTCGAAGAGAAGCGGGCCCTCGTCGAGACAGGCTGGCACAAGTCGCTGAAGGATGCTGCAGAGGCGGCGGGAAGTGCATCATGACGGAAAGCAATCCCTTGCAGCGCACTGCAGAGTGGCTGCACCAGCGCGCGGGATGCCTGACCGCCTCCCGTGCGGCGGCGGTACTCAACCGCTCCAAACGCACCGGCGAGCCGTTGCAGGCGTACTACGACCTTCGCGACCAGCTCATCGCGGAGCGGATCACGGGGCAGAGCATCGGCGTCGGGACGACAGCCGCGATGCAGTGGGGCATCGATCACGAAGGCGATGCGCGCGTCGCCTATCAGGTCGAAACCGGCGAGGTCGTCGACCTGGTCGGCTTCGTGCTGCACCCCACGATCGCGCGACTCGGCGCCAGCCCCGACGGCCTCGTCGGGACGGACGGGCTGGTCGAGATCAAGTGCCCGAACACCACGACCCACCTGCGCCGCATCGCGACGCGCATCGTCCCGCACGAGTACCGTCCGCAGATGCTCGTCCAGATGCTCTGCACCGGACGGCGCTGGTGCGACTTCGTGGACTACGACCCACGGTTGACCGGTGCGTACGAGCGCTACAGGTTGTGGGTCGTGCGCTATGAGCCGACCGCCGAAGAGCTCGATGACGCGAGGCAAAAGTGCGTCGACTTTCTGAAAGAGGTCGAGGACGAGATGCAGGCGCTTCTCGAAAAGATCGCTTGACGACGCGCCTTTCGAGCGAGTATGCTCCGCCCAAGTCCTGCGCGAAAGCGGCGCAGGCCGGGCGTCAGAAACCC
>ERZ1035025.217-NODE-217-length-42448-cov-10.222490_pt1 | contig 42448 bp, 64 predicted proteins | sample MGYA00520619_ERZ1035025 | MGnify/ENA primary metagenome ERZ1035025 (study PRJEB33766, sample SAMN09781742) | gut metagenome | biome: gut microbiome | host: Homo sapiens | place: Madagascar | study: EMG produced TPA metagenomics assembly of the PRJNA485056 data...
TCTCCTGCGTCATAGTAGAATACTTCTTGAACAGCACATTCATGAATCGCTGCTTTTCTTTGACAAGATTCTGAACAGCGAAGAAACGTGCCCGTGTGAGGTTTTGGAGAGCTTTATAACGGTAGTCTCCCATATATACCTCTTTGTTGATTCTACCGAAACGCAGGCAGTCAGCAATAACAAAAGAGTCCACATAATCATTCTTTGGCAAGTCATTGTAAGTATCGTGAAACTTCTTGACTTGCTTAGGATTGAGGACATGAATCTTTCTGTTAAACGGTGCCAGAGTGGCATCTTCCCTTAAGAAGTACACGAGATTGTCTCCGTAAACTGAGGTTGCTTCAAGACCGATCAGAACCGTGTCAAGGGAATGTGAAGTTAAAGCAGAATAGATTTTTTTTACCAACAGGGTAGAACCTTCATGAGAGTTAGCAACAGAAAAGTTGCTGTGTTTATCTCCATTTGGAAGCATTAAGTAAACGACATTGGATTTGCTGCTTACATCGATACCGACGTAAAGTGTGTTCATTGTAATCACCTTCTTTCGTTGTAGATTAAAGTGTTCAATCGGCTTGGTAAAACCCATGATCATGGAGCATCGACACCCTCGCATATAAGAATCCAGCTTAAGATGGACAGATGCGAAACCACACTGCTAGATGGTTATCCATGAACTTAAGCAAACAGCCAGCCGGTTTGAAGCTAACTTCCATGTCAGGGGAACAGACTTAGTATGAAGCAACCATTACTGGTTCAACAGGAGTGAAAAGAACTATTACCTGATTGACACTGGGACAATTATATCATGGGCTTTACTAAGCCTATTGAACAAATATTTATTTAGTAACTTATTAACCAAAATATATGTATTTATGTATCTAAAAGATATTATACGAGGAGTGGAGCAGATGATAGAGATCGATCAGGTTTATAAAGACCTGTTTAACGAATATGGTGGAAAAAGTCTTAAGCTGACTTTTTTTAAAGAAGAATATCATGCTCTGTACCCGTCTGAAACACTGTATCCTTCAGAGGATTTATATCCGTCTGAAATGTCTGCGGATGCTGTGGATTTTTCTATAGGAGATGATCAGATAGTAACGGATTCCCTTACTATCACAGAAAGCCTGTGTTCAGACGAAGATCTAAGCTTTGGATCATGTGAGGCAGCCCAGTTTGAAATTACAGTAACGGGACTGACCCAGAGTATTTCGGGCCGGGAATTTATGGCTATAGAGTCATTTGGTGGTTATAACATGGTCCTGGGATTGTTTAAAGTAGAGTCTACACCCAAGCAGGAAGACAAGAATACCAGAAAGATAATAGCCTATGACAGGATGCAGCGCTTTGATGCAGATGTGTCCGGCTGGTATAATTCACTGGAATTTCCAATGACATTGAAAGCATTTCGTAAATCACTTTGTGCATTTGTAGGTGTGCGTGAAGAGAATGCGGTTCTTGCTAATGATGAAATGCAGGTAGAAAAGACCATAAATCCTACAGCTTTGAAAGGGCGGGAAGTACTGCAGCAGATCTGCCAGATCAATGGAGTATTTGGAAATATCAATAAGAATGGGGAACTGAGGTATATCGTACTTCCGGAAAAAGAGGATATATCCGCACGGATTACAATCTATCAGAATGCCGAGAGTGAAGAGTACACAGTTCCGGATATAGATACCGTACAGATCCGTCAGGAAGAGGGGGACATAGGCGGAACCAGCACAGGAGACGGTCAGAATGTTTATATCATTGAAGGAAACATGCTGGTATATGGCAAGACCACATCAGAGATAATAGGAATTGCCAATAACATTAAAAGCGTAGTAAACGGTCTGGAATACCAGCCCGCAACCATATCTGCAAACGGTTCCCCATGGATCGAAATAGGGGATAGGATTAGTCTGGAGACTACAGACGGGATAGTTAATACCCTTGTGATGAAAAGGACCTTTACGGGCATTCAGGGAGCCATGGACAGCTATGAAAGTACTGGAAGCCAGGAGTTATCAAGACCTTTTAGCATTGAAAGCGAATTGATACAGATAAAAGGCTTATCAGCTATCCTTAAGCGATCTGTAGAAGAACTATCAAATGAACTTACCAATCTGGAAGAGGGAACCAATTCCAAGTTTACCCAGATGGCTAATCAGATTTCCCTGGAAGTCACGAGAGCTACCGGTCAGGAAGCAGAACTGAAATCAGCTATTAACGTAGTCAGTGATAAGATTGAACTGAAAGTCAGCCAGGGAGATGTATCAAATCAGCTTTCGGTGGAAACTGGTGGGATCAGCATAAAAGGCAACCGTTTTAGCTGGAACTCTACATATTCCTCTATGACGGCTGACGGTAAATTGACAGCAAGCAGCGGATCATTTACAGGTGATGTGGTGGCAAACAGTTTTAAAACCAATGATGGAAGCATTACATTGGCAAATGGAAAACTAAAGATTACCGGTGCAGAAATTGATGGGACTGCGAATACGAGTTCAATTGGTGCGAGTACGATTTACACAAACCATCTGGAAGTTGGAGGTAATGCGGTATTTGATTCAGGAGCGGATTTTTCAGGAGCGATTAACTGCCAAAATATCGATGCTAATCGAATAAGCTGTGTAAGTGTTTATTCATCCATGGCTGGGGAAACCTGGTCCGACAGAAGATTAAAGCATGACATCAGAGATGTTCATGAAAAGCTTGCTGTAGAAGTGATAAAAGGGCTGCGGCCGGTAGCTTATGCACTGAATGTAAACGATGCGGAAAGCCTGGGATTTATTGCACAGGAGGTAAAGAAAATGTGTGCAGATCTGGGCACGGAAATGCCATTATATACTAAAAATGGTAAATACTATTCCATCCCGTATATAAATTACATTCCATTGATAGTAAAGGCATTGCAATATATCCTGCGGAAAGTGGAGGTTGAACATGGCTAAGGTGGAGTACAAAAAAGAGGACATTCGGCTGTTGACGGCATTGCTTAATGCAATGACTGTAACTGGGCTTGAAAATATAAAACTTATGGCACGGGCTGCAGATATCATTAATACTGGAGTTGTAAAAGAAGTTCCGGAAAAACCGAAGCATACTGGAAAGGAAGAACAGAATGAAACTGAGTGATTTATTTTATGCCATAGTAGGGTGGGTAAACTACCCGGATACATCTACACCGGTGGGAAAAACGAATCTGCGGCATATGGATAATGGTATCCTGCAATGTGCTCAGTACATTTTGGGGCTATCTCAGGATAAATTGGAGGTATCAGAAGCAGCAAAATTCATTACAGGCTGGGAAGTGGATACCAAGACCTGGATCGTAACGGTAACACATAAGGACGGCACAGTGGAGACGGTAGATTTCCCTATTGAGATGATGCCGACAAAGCTTGACCTTGATGAAGATGATAATCTCGTGCTGGTCCAGCAGGACGGAACCACAAAGAAGATTAGCTTCCAACGTTTTGTTTATAACGTTTCCAGTACAGCGACGGTTGCCATGAAGTTGGACGGGACAACCATATCAGCCAATGTAGTAGACGGATCCATTACAGCAAATAAGCTAGAGCCTACATTGCAGAAGACTTTACGGCAGTATATGCTTGATGCTCAGGCAGCAGCGCAAGAGGCAGAGGCATATAATAAATCATCTATAAGCTATGCTGTGGGTGGTACTGGCTCCAGAACAGGGGAAGATACTGATAACAGCAAATATTATAGCGAAAAGGCAAAAGAAGAAGCTGAAAAGGCTGGATCATATGCAAATCTGATATTCCCAGAATTTTATCTGGATACATCAACAGGGCATTTGATTTGCAAACAAGGAAAAACAGTAACAGTTAAAGTTGAAAATGATCATGTATTAGTGGAGGTGGCATAGTGGCAAGTACAACAGATCTTGGTAAGTGGATGATTACCAATGGCGGAGAATACAATCCGGAAACAGCATATGAACAACTTACAATGGTAATGTATGAAAACAGTACATATATTACCTTAAAGACTGTACAAGGCATCACACCTACAGATGATCATGTTAATTATCAGCTGATGGCCAAAGGTTTTAACCCTACAGCCCTGGCATCAGTGCAGGCAGAGGATACCAGCGGAGTGCTGGGAGAAGCAGGAGGCACCGTGTCAGCCCAGGATCTTGTAGACTGGGTAGTAGACCAGGCAGCCAATAAACTGCTCAAATTGACGGACCTGGTAAGTGTACAGACCAATGATCCGACCAAGGGTGTATCTGCGGCTCTGGCCTATGCTATGGGCCAGAAGATTGATGAAGTAAATAGTAATTTAGATAACCGTATAGGTGTTGGCGAAAAGTTTACATCAGGTACTCTATTAAATATCATAAAGCAAATGTCTGATGGTATACATATGGCATTGGTTAGTGAAACCGTTTCTGATATTCCTTTTTCAAATACAGAAAACTACATTATTGTATTTAAAGGCACCAGTTACGGTGATCCATATACCAGAATAATGGCATTTCCCATGCCAAAAAGTTCTGCTCCAAAATGGGGAATGGTCTCATGGGAGAGTAGTAAAATTGTTTGGATCTAAAATGATCATTTTACTTATGCGTCAACGTAAAATCTCTATTGGATATAATGACGCATTCATCCCAAGTACCCATTCCAGTAATTGATAAACGCGCTACCTTTCCCACACTATTGCAAGCCACTTTATATGTAGATCGATTTACAAGAGCAGTGACATTTCCAATATTATGAAAAGAATATAGTCCTCCATCAGCTATGACCAAACCGCAAAAATGACTGCTGTCTATTATGGATGTTGCAAATACTTGTGTGTATTCACCTTCATTGGCAATTTTTTTGATGTATACATTACTGATGCAGCTGCTAACGATTGCTAAATTACTATTTACGTCAATTAAACTAAGAAAGGAAAATAAAAGATGAATGAAAAATTAAGATTAAAAAATGGGGATGAATTCCCCTTAGTAACTGATGGAGTTACAGAGTATAACGATACTCTCAAACTGACCTTTCAGTCAGACGAAAAATTAGAAGATTTAATCGCAGATTTTTCAAAAGACTCCAATACAGAGCAGATCAAGGTTATTAATGCAACCGGAGAAACATTATCAATCTATGACGGTTATACAGTTCTGGGTGATCCAAAAAGCATTAATGAAAATGCTGTTATCACAGCGGCAACATATGACGATGATGGGGATGTAAAGGCAGAGGCTGTTATAGGAAGAACAGCAACGTTTTCACTTTCAAAGCCAGGAATCACTGAGCAGGTAAAGCAGAACCGCGCAGATATTGATTTTTTAGCGGTTATGACAGGAAATGACTTATAGGAGGAAAAAGTATGTTAAGTGTAAAAAATATGGCTGAAAAGTATTATCCTAAATACTGGACCAAAGAGCGGTTACGGGATTTAGTAGAAGCAAAAAAACTGACAGAAGCAGAGTACTATGAGATCACTGGAGAAAAGTATTAAGTTGCACCGGTGCAACTAAAAGGAGGACTTTTTGTGCGAGATATAACATTATGTCATCCACGGCTGCAGACTTTGGCCCAGGAGTTGATAAAAGTCTGCAACAAAAGTGGATTAAAGATAAAAATCGGAGAAACATTTAGGACCAAAGAAGAGCAAGATGATTTGTACGCTCAGGGAAGAACCAAACCGGGAAATGTTGTAACTAATGCGCCAGGATCAAGTTATAGCTCTTATCATCAATGGGGGACAGCATTTGATATTTACAGAGCAGACGGAAAAGGTGCGTACTATGACAGTGACGGGTTCTTTTCAAAAGCTGGTGCCATAGGAGTAAAACTTGGCCTTGAATGGGGCGGAAACTGGCACAGCATTGTAGATAAGCCACATTTCCAACTTCCAGATTGGGGGAGTGGGACAGCGGGGATAAAGAAAATGTATGCTACTCCAGAAGAGTTTATGAAGACGTGGGTCAAGCAGGAAGGCTGGATCCATGACAGTAATGGGTGGTGGTACTGCAACAAAGATGGAAGTTACCCAAAAAACAAATGGGGACTGATAAATCATCACTGGTATCTTTTTAACAAAGATGGTTATGCATGCACCAGCTGGCATCGTTGGAATGGAAGTATTTGCGATCCAGAGGACGGATCTGGAGATTGGTATTATTTCGACCCTACACCCAATGGACAAACAGAATGTGCTTGCTGGAAAAGCAACGACAAGGGAGCATTAGGAGTGTGGTACGTTGAGTAAAAACAAAATGCCACTAACTCAATAGTAAATATGGTTATAACTAAAATAAGGAATAATCCAATAGGAACGCCTTATAAAATAGAAAGTCTTTCTATGGAATGGGATTCGACAAATTGGCAAAGTGTTGATTTAATATGATCATTTAATCCCAAACGATTTGACTACTGTTCCAGAAGACCATTCCCCATTTTGGAATCGAGTGTTCAGCCATGGCAAATGCCATTATTCTGGTATATGGATCACCGTAACTGGTGCCTTTAAATACAATAATGTAGTTTTCTGTATTTGAAAAAGGAATACCAGAAACTTTTTTATCAACCAATGCCATATGTATACCATCAGACATTTGCTTTATGATACTTAATAACTCACCTGATGTAAACTTTTCACTAACGCTTATACGATTGTTTAAATTACTATTTCTTAAAATCGGAGGTAAAAAGAATGAAAATTGCAGGAAAAGAATTCAAGGAAATTTTGGTCATTAAGGATAATGAAGAACTGGTTATAAGCATCACGGATGAGAATGTGATAGAAAAGGAAGGATATAAAGCGATATGTGTGCCGGTGAGTGATCAGCCTACCGGAAGTAAGTCACACGAAATATCACACGAATGTGATAAGACCGCATAAATACGTAATTTATGGCGGGTTCGAATCCCGTCTCGCGCTTCAATAAAAAACCTTGTAAATACTGGATTTTCTAGCATTTACAAGGTTTTTTCATGCTTTCATAAAAATGAAAAGGACAGTATGCTTCCTTAAAAGGAAAGTTTTTTACGGTACCTAAGTCACACGAAAGTCACACGGAAATATCACACGGCAAAATGAGAGAAATGATCAAGGATTTTTTCATTCTGTCGGATCGCTTCTTCTGTGATCTGGTTGACGTAGACACGGCGCATCATGTAGTTTGAGGACCAGCCCCCACGCTTTTGTATATACAGATCCGGAACGCCCATAGCATGCATGATTGAAGCTCCATAGTGCCGCAGATCATGAAAGCGGAAATGGGGAACACCGGATTTTATCAAAGCCTTCCGGAAACGATGAGAAAGTGCTGTAGGTGTACAGGTAACCAGAGGACCGTGAAAAGCATGGATCTTTGTGATCACAAAATCCGGAAAAACAACTTTCCGGTAAGACTGGTAAGTCTTAGGTGCCTTGTCGATCAACTGGTTGTTGCGGCCATAGACCAGGTTGTGCGAAATGCAGACTGTATTGCCCTGTACATCGGTTGTGGTCAAGGAACACACTTCCCCAAGCCGCAAAGGGCCAAAGGCCGCCAGAAGGATAGCAATCTCCAGCTCCGGATCATCCTTGACTGTCTGCAGAAGTTTTTTTATATCTGTGTCAGATGGGCAGTACAGATCAGTTTGCACTTTTGCGGGAAGTGTGGCAGAGGCCAGTGAGTTTTTGGGGGCAAACATTGCCAGCGCAGGAGTGAAAAGCGCATAGATATTTGCGACTGTCTTAGGAGACCTGCCTTTAGATATGTCAGATATCCATAGCTGTATATCCTGATCCGTAAGGTCCGCCAGGGCGAAGTTTCCAAAAACTCCGGAAAAATGTGATTTGAGCAAAGAGTCATATCCTCGGAGAGTGGATCCGGACAAGACTCCTTCTTTTGTCTGGATGTATCTTTCAACAGCATCATGTACGGTCAGGGATGCTGCAGGTTTGGAAGACTGCAATTTCTTCTGGATCTTCCATTCATCACGGAGAGCTTTAGCTTCAGTCAGAGTGCTGGCGGTAAAGCTCTTGTAGTGCTTTTTCCCGGTTTCGTCCATGTAGTCAAAGGCCTGGACACGGACAGAGCCGGACGGTAAACGATTTTTCTTCTTTTTGGGCATAATGTATCATCCTCCTGAATAAAATTTATATGGGCCACGAAGTTGATAGGGCTTGCATGGCTGCTGGAAGAGTGATACAATATAAACGGTTGGAGTTTGATGTTGTATCACTCAACACAATCTTACTAAAAGGGTTCCCTGCCGCAAGGGAACCTTTTTTATTGTTTATTTACAAAATATAAAGAGTTTACCTTGAAAATTATGGGAAAATACTCTATAATCTGCATTATATAGCAGATTATAGCGCAGAGGGGGTAGGATGTAAAGCGAAAGAATAAAGAAATTTAAAACCGATAGCTTATCGTAGGAGGAATGAAGATGGATTATCGTGAAAAAATTCTTTACCTTCTGGATAAAACAAAGTCTGAAAAAATACTAAAGAAAGTTTATGATTTTTTGAAATACTTATACATATACGAAGAAGATTAGCCAGGCAATAAGCCTGGTTTTTTTATGCCAATAATAGTAATTTAATTTCTGTAAAGACGTTTGGAATTGAAGTTACAACCAGATCAACTAAGGATCCGACATCTGATTTATATATTGGATCATACAAACTTGTTGAATCTCCGTCATATCCCGAAGGAGAAAATATATTAGCAGTAATCCCATATAGTGCCAGATCGAAATCAGATGCAGGACGTTCAGCTATGGTCGCATATAGAACTAGTGATACACTTATTAGTGTAAATTCACCGAATCAGCCTAACGAGGTATTTGTTGTAAATATTGCAGTATTTTATTCATTTTCTAATAACAAATGATCATTTTGTAGCAAATTCTCGCCAGGCTGTCCATGTGTTTGTATCCTCATCTCTATATCGTGTGTACAAAGACACTCCATTGGTTGCAATTAAGCATGAGTAATTTCCATTACCATTGTATGGTATATTAATAGCACACACCCAACCTGACGTAGGTGCATTTTGGGAATTAAACCCAGAATACCAACCTTGTATAGAAATATTATTCCAATCGTTAATATTACCATCTTGAAGATATAAAGGTTGAGGGATCTTATCTTGTTTATAGCTTAATTACTATCTTGGACAATACTGTATAAAGGATGACTTCCTTCGGAAGATACTATGCAAAATGAGTAAAGTGTCCTACCAGCTGGTATATATTTGCTCAGATCAATGCTACCTGTTTTCCCAGTGGTAGAAACAACTTCTCTACCAAAGACTGCTTGTACAGGTAGTAGATCCGTAGTATAAAGCAATTTCTGTTCTAAATTTTAAAAAAAACACCATCCATTTGACCTTTTTATATTAAAAGTGTTACCGTCACCCGTTTCTTTGAAGTAAATTCGATCATTAAAATTTTTACATAAGAAAAGAGAACCGTTTTGTTGGCCTCACCAAAACGATTCTCTTTCTTTTTTTAGAGCTTCTGAAGTTCTTCCAGGATGTCCTTGATCATCTGCCAGTACTTGGCATCCAGCTTAGCGAATTTGATCAGTGTAGATTTGATAAATTCGTCATCCCCGTCCAGGATAGAACTGATAATAGCCTGCGCATCACTATTATCGTCCTGGAACATATCACCGGATCCGTAGACAAGCCAGTCATAGTTGACTTTGAATTTTCGGCAAATGTCTTTAAGGGTTCGATCAGATGGCTTTTTCTGTCCCATTTCAATTTGAGTAACAAAATTTCTGCTTAATTCTAGCTGATCTGCAAATTGTTGTTGCGTCAAAGAAAGGGCTTTCCGAAGCTCTTTGAATCGATATTTCAACCTACTCACCTCCTCAAAATTATATTACTGCAAAATGCTCACAAAGTCAACACAAAATGCTTGACAATGCTCCTAAAGTGAGTTATTATATGCTCACAAGGAAACAATTTGTCAGATAAGCAAATCATCAAGGAGGTGAGAAGAACGAAAACATTTAAAAGTCTACACATAGATTTAGAAAAGAAGATATTTCTTCTTGACGGAGAACCATTGCAGCGGACAGTAGGCTTGTATCTGGATTACGAATTTGGAAAATGGACACTGCAGCTGACTCAGGAAGTAGATTATCAGATGCAGTGCCCAAATGAGATTAAGGAATAAATTTTGTAACGTATTCTATTACTTCCTTAAGACCATTTACAAAACGGTTTTCCATATAAATGATAGCGGAATCGGTTAGAGTGAAATCACCCAAGATATCAGTTTTAACGAGTCCGGCGCGTTGTAATTCAGCTAATGTTGAATCGCAATCAGACGGGGACCAGGAAGAAAAGGCATCATTTTTTGAAAAATAATTTTCTTCAAATTTACGGGCCTTTGATTTAGGAACTCCGTTTTTGCGTAGCTGTAAATAGGTTGCATAAATACGGCAAATCATTTTGTCAGCATCTTTAGTAAGCTGCATAAAGTTCTCCTTTCTTTAAGTACTAGGCTTTGGCGTAGGCCTGCAAGTACAAGTATAAGGCGAGAAAACAGAAAAGTAAATGGAGAGGTGAACATGAAAGAATTTAAAAGTATACATATTGATCCAGAGAAGAAAATTTTTCTTTTAAACGGACAGCCCATGAAAGATGTTTCAGAGCTGCATTTGAGCTTTGAGGATATCTGGAGACTGCAGGTGAAGAGAGAAAACGGATCAGAAGAAAGTGTAAGTACTGACCACATAAAAGAGGAGTAAGAAAAGATGAAGAAAAACTTAATAAGTTGCATTATTGCGCTGGCATGTTCCCATGTATTTGTATTGCTGTCGGGCGGGAATATGTCCAGGTATGAAGAGGCTAGTATGTTTTGTCTTGCCTATTTATGTGTGAACCAGATTTTAAGTTAAAGAAAGGAGCGAAAGGTATGTCGGAAGAAAAGAGAAATCTCATCAGAGACGTGACCACGAAGATCAACGATCTCCCGGATTTACAGAAGCAGTATGTGGCAGGTCTTATCAATGGCTTGCTGTTGGCGGCAACAACAAATAAACCGGAGGAAGAGGCAAAATGCATGCAGAAATAGCGATGCTGATCGAGACAGTCAAAAAGAGAAACGGGCTGAGAGATGCAGGCATCTGCGAAAGGCTTAAGATGTCTGTATCACAGCTTCAGCACCTGCGTAGCGCTAAAGAGCTGGACCGGCTGGATTTTTGGAGAGTTGAGAAGCTTGCGGAGCTGGCCGGTAAGAAAGTAACCTGGGAGGAAGAATGCGAAAGAAAAATGGAGAGTGGGAAGAATTAGAGCAATTCTTCGCAATAGAGGTAGTAAGGAGAGCGAAGAAAAGAGCCAGAAGGTGGTTTATAGCCTGGCTGGCAACGTTTGTGGTCCTGGTGATCGTGCTGATCATCACAGCATATGGATAGGGAGGGATAGCATGAATGGGAAGAGAGATCCGCGAAAACCGGATTGGTGGTTCTGGATCTATGACTGGAGTAATGCAGTCAAAAAGAGAACTGGCTGGTCTGACGAAAAACTTGCGGATGCCATTGGTGTCAGCGTAAGAACATTGAACCATATGAAAAAAGAAGCCTACACCGGCCGAATGGGAGCTACCTTGCGGCTGCTGGCTTTGTATCAGGATGTTACCAAAGGAGGAAAATAAAATGAGATTTGAGAATCATGAAAATGAAGATGGGATATCTTATATCGCAGTAAGAAGCGGCAAAAAAGGAACTGAGAACTACAGAGAGACACGTTTAGATGCGCAGACGATAGAAAACATTATATGGGCTATCGAACTGGTAGCGGCGCTGCTGGCGGCATTAATAGCGATCATTGTGGGAGCGGTACTGTTGAAGACCATGCTTCCGCTGATATAAAAGAAAAACCGCACACCGATGAGGCGATGTGCGGCACAACCAAAGGGTTGCCATTACTTTTATCTTCATTCAAAGTATACGGCAACCCTTGAAAAAAGTCAAGTGTAATGCGGCAAAAAGCCGCTTTTACAACTTGTTAAGGTTATTATCTTTAGGACAAAAGGGGGATAATATGCCGTATTTCACCAAGATAACGGATGCAGGAGTTACCAGGGCAATAGTTGACTACCATGATAGGGCTAGGCCGGAGCCTGGAGGAAAGAGATGCAAAAAGGTAAAGCCATCTTCAGAGGCACAGAGAAAGAATAACTTAAGGAGGTCAGCGCAGCGCCTGACCATGGACCTCAATGCCAACTTTGACGAAGAGTGCTGGTATCTTACCTGGAACTATAAGACAGAACTGAGACCAAAAGATAAAGAGGAGATGCTGCAGCAGGTAAAAAAGACCCTGCGTAATCTCAGAAAAGTATATAAAAAGGCTGGCCTGGAATTGAAATATGTCTGGGTGCCAGAGATAGGGCCGAGAGGAGCCTGCCATATCCACATAGTGGTGAGTGCGATCACGATAAATCTGATCCGGCACTGCTGGGAATATGGAGGCATGTATATAGAGCCACTTCGGGATGATCGGAACTACCGGAAGCTGGCAGAGTATTTTGTGAAGTATTCCGAAAAGACCAGGGAGACATGGGGAGGAAAGCAGGCCGGTAGGTACAACCCTAGTAAAAACCTGGTGCATCCAGAGACAAAGAAGCATCGGAGAAGAAAAAAGACCTTCTCCGCCGGGGAGATCCATGTACCGGAAGGCTGGTATCTGGATAAGGACAGCGTGCAGGAGTGGATCAACGATCAGGGATATAAATATCTGTATTACATCCTGGTGCAGACACCAGAAAGGAGATTGCCAAAATGCAGGACGTGAATATCTATCTAGCCGGGTCAATACGCGGTCCGGCCCGTAAAAGCGGAGGCTATGTGTATGTGCTGGAATGCTTCCGGAACGGGAAGGCAGTCACGCTGCAGAAAGGGAAGTGGCTGGATGATACTACAGAGAACCAGCTTGCACTCCTGGGCCTGGCGGATGCATTGACCAGGCTGAACTGCCCGTGTAACCTGTCGATCTATACAGACTGCCAGCATATCATAAATGCGATGCAAAACCACTGGGCCAGACAGTGGCAGAAAAATAACTGGGTAAATGCAAGGGGAAATCAAGTTAAGAATGCGGATCAGTGGAAGGAGGTACTTGAAAGGCTTGATCCACATACCTACACCTTTTCCATGGAAAATCATGCGTATACAGAGTGGATGCGTACAGAGCTTGACCGGGAAAAGGAAAAACATAGAAAAAAATAACCGAAAGAAGGAGAAAAGTTATGTTTGAGAAATTTGGAGAATTTGACAGTGTAGAGGAGCTGAACGCAGCTGCAGAGGGCCAGAAGGAAGAGGGAGATATGGAGGCTTTAGAAGCTCTGGCAGTAGAAAACGGACTGGATCCGGAAGATGCAGAGGATTATATGAACGGAGATGTGGCACAGCTGGCTAATCCACGTCTGGCAGCCCTTGGAAAACTGAAAATAGAGGCAGAGCATATAAAATGTGCGGAAATCATGGGGGACTGGCTGGACTATATCAAGGATCAGTGTATAGAAAATGAAGAGATGCAAAGAGCAGTCCGAAAGAAGGGAAAGAGCCTGGAGGGCTGTATAGCTGAAATTTTAAAGTGGTCTTTTGCCCATCAGCTCCCTGTTGACAGCCGTATCACATCTGTTGCAGGTGTGAAGTCGAACCGAGTTACCATAGGGATCCCAGGAATGGCGACCGTAAAGAAGATCATCAACAAATATTACCTGGGAAGGTAGGCGCAGACCATGAAAAAGAAAGCAATAGAGAGGATACCGTATCTTGGACTGGCACAGGTGATCTCCCAAAAGGCTGTGAAGTATGTGGGAGTAACTGCGGAGAAGGAGATTGCCGGTGAAAATCATCTTTTTGTTGAGGTGTACAAAAACAGGGCAGAGGCTGTAACGGTGCCTGTGGTGCGGATCGTGCTTACGGAAAAGGACTTTGGTACTTATTTTCCCGACCGGAAAGAATGGTCCGGGGTGAAGCTGGATGAGAGCAGCCTGCCGTGGGAAAAATCGGATGGACAGAGGCGGAATTGGAGTGACTGGCAGAAGAAAGAAGAGAGAAATGTACTGCAAAGTCCGGAAGACCTGGAACGCCTGAAAAAACTTTATACGGCACCATATGGCGTATGGAATGGACGGTGGTGGGAGTATATCTGTAAACAGCAAAACCACATTACATTTGAGCGGTGGAACAGGGCAGAGGAAAGGAAGCGCAAACGCCGCCAGGATGCTTTAAATGACCGGATCACTCATACACCGGAGCTTCCGGAAAAGAAGATCCTTAAAAGGGCGGATCTGCTGTACTTCGGAGGCCAGCATTACCTATATTACAAAAAATATGGAAGCTGGGCACAGATTGCCTGTAGCAGCTGTGGCGGTGTAACAGAAAGCCGTTGGAAAAGCAGTATGTCCTATGAATCCCAGTTCCAGAGACATGTAGAAGAACCGATACAGGGAAAACGGGGAACATGTCCGCTGTGTGGCGTAAAGGGCCTGTATAAATGCCAGGGAAAGACAAAAGAGGATCACAGCCAGAAGATCTATATGTTTCTGGGGCAGAAGTATCGGGAAAAAGGTGTGGTTATCCGTTATCTTGAGGTGGAAAAGACCTACAAGCTTTATGAAGAATGTGGACAGAATGGCAATGAAATGACCGGTGCAGCAGAGGTATTAAGCGGAGTGGAGATTGCCAGGACATACTTTGAACCAGGGAAAGAACCGCAGACAGATTTTCATAAGCATAATCCTTATAAAGGGAAAGACTTCTGGGATGACTGCAACTTAGGCGGTAACTATAACATCCGTATAAAAGACGGCCATGTGATGCGTGAGACCTTTAAGGAATTACAAGGGACTATGTTTCAATACAGTGCCCTGGAAGAGTATTGCAGGCAGTTTAGCAAGGCAAAACCGATAGATTATCTGAAAAGATACACAGAGACCCCGCAGCTTGAAATGCTGGTAAAGCTGGGACTGACAAAAATTGTGGATCAGCTTGTATGGGGTGGATTTGGCATTGTAAATGACATAGATGCAAAACGCCCAGATGAGTTCCTGGGGATCCGTAAAGAACGGGTAAAACAGTTGATCAAAGCCAAAGGGGATACCACTCTTTTAAACATTATGCAGATGGAAAAGCGCATGGGTGCTTCCTGGACCGATATACAGATCAGCCACATGGCAGAGGCTGGGCTGGATCACAGGGGAGAACTGGGAACTATGCTGCAGTATATGGGGATACAGCAGATCCTTAATCGCATTTCAAAGTATGCAGGTTGTGAGTATGACACAGGAAAACGATCATCAACAGAGCTTCTTCGAAGGACGGCTATCACCTATATGGATTATCTGGGTATGAGACATACATTGGGCTATGACCTCACAAATACGGTCTATCAGCAGCCCAGGTCCCTGGAAGATGCCCACGCATTTGTGATAAGGGAAAGAGACAAGAAACAGAAGGAACTGCGTATACAGGAAGTTATGACAAAATTCCCGCAGATACATAACAACTACAGAAAGCTCCGGAGCAGATACCTGTATGAGGATGATGAGTACCTGATCCGGCCCGCAAGGTCTGCAGCGGAGATCGTGGAAGAGGGAAGAACATTGCATCACTGTGTAGGTGGTAACGGGTATCTGGGCAAGCATAATGATGGAGAAAGCTATATCTTGATGCTTCGGGCTAAGAAAGACCCGGAAACACCTTATATCACGGTAGAGATTGAAGGGAACAGACCGCATATACTGCAGTGGTATGGGGCAAATGATAAAAAGCCAGACAAGGAACATATGCAGGAATGGCTTGACGGATATATTAATAGGCTGAAAGCGGGAACACAGGAGCTTAAAACAGCCATGTAGGAGGCAGAGAATTGGAATTAGTAGAATACAGCAGTTATAAAGAATTTAAGGCGGAAACAGACCGTGTTATGACCAACTTAAAAAGGGCTATGGGAGAGACTGCAATCGGGTTTGTGGAAATGGGATATCAGTTAAAATTGGCCAGAGATACGCAAGTTCTTCAGCAGAGCGGATATACCAGCCTGACAGCTTTTGCAGCAGCAGAGTATGATCTGGATAAATCATGGGTATCAAGGCTTATCGGGATCAATAACAAATTTTCAGAAAATGGATACTCCAAAAAGCTCCGACCCCAGTATGAGGGCTTTGGTGTTGCAAAGCTGACACTGATGCTAAGCCTTCCGGATGAGCTGAATGAGGTTCTGACACCGGATCTGAGCAAAGCGGATGTGCAGGCGATCAAGGCAGAGGTGGACGAAGAAAAGAAGACCTCAGATATTGAGCTGTATCTGGAACAGCAGCAGGAACCACCGCAAGAACAGGAAAAAACACTGTTGGGAAAGGCAGTCAAGATCATTCTCCATGATGATCCTGAACTGTATGGAGAGATCCACCACATTATCCACACAGACCATAGAGCAAAAGACCTGGCAGAGGCTTTCGCACCGGCTGGAACAAAGGTAGATTTTGCAAGAATTCCGGGTGTAGGCCGTCTGGCTGTGTCTTTTAAGGGGGCAGACAGAGATATCGAAATAGTCAATGTCAGATCTGGAGCTAAGGAAAATGCAGACTGGGCAAGCCTGGAAGAAATCCTGATCAGATTAATGCCGAATGAAAATGTGAAAAGTGACTGGAAAGAAATTTACGGGGAAGAATATCCAGAAAAAGAGAAAGTTGCACCGGTACAACCAGGGACGGCCAAGATGCCGCCTAAGCCTACAAAGGAGAAAAGCAAGGTTACAAGGGCCATCACAGAACGGCCAAAGCCATCCCGAAAAACGGAGCCTGTACCAGTAAAGCCACTGCTTCATGATGTTGAGCCGTCCATACCGGTGCCGGATCCGATCCCAGAGCCGGAAACTCCGGAAGAACCAGTAAAAGATCCGGAAGCAGAAGAGCAGGTTGAAGGGCAGGACAGCATAGAAAACCACAGAGAGTGGATGCCAGTGCCAGCCCAAGAAGATCATGTCTGCTTAAGTGAAAAAAATGAGATCTTAAACAAGCTGCATGAACTTCGGCGATTGATCATGAAAAATGAAAAAGCTGCAGCTTTGAGCCAGGCAGAGGAAGTTACAAGACTGATAGGAGTGTGGGACTGTGAAAAGCATCATACAGACTGAGAAAGAGTGCTATTTCTGCCATACAACCAGAATGCTGGAAGATCACCACATCTTTTTTGGAGAGAAAAACCGTAAATGGTCTGAAAAATACGGCATGAAAGTGTGGTTATGTCATTATCACCACCGGGACAATGTGAATGGAGTCCATGGCCTGGCAGCTCAGAACAGGATGCATCTTGAAATACTTGGGCAGGAAATATTTGAAAAGAAATACGGGCACAAGAAATTCATGGATGTTTTTGGCCGAAATTACATAGACGAAGAGGAGCCGCGGGCAGAGGCAGACCCAGGGCAGGGATCACCGATCCAGTGGTTTGAGTAGAGGTAGACAGATGGATAACAGAAAACAGATAGAAATTGGTGACTACCGGGTACAGCAGGCATCAAACCGGCATGTATCCATAGTGCATATGCCGGAAAAACATCTGGTATTTCATGCTGAGGTAGATCACTGGTGTAGTGAAAGTGAGTTAAAGGACTTCTGGAAATATTTTGAAGAGATAAAAGCCTAAAAAAGCATATAGACGAAAGCAAAACAGAGGAAAAAGCTATGGAAAGTCACAAAGAAAGAGTTGGATATAAAGAGAAAGCTAGAAAAAAGAAAATGGCTGAATTGATCGATATGGAGAAGCATCCATCTCCTATGAGCGAAAGCTTCAGGCGGCCGGCATATGACGGCACGGTCCTTTGCCCAGATCCATCAAGAAGGACCAGAAAACAGGTATCTGCCCTGAAAAGGGATGATACATAGATAACTTGTGGTCAGGATCATATGTCACGATATACACTCTGACCGATAATTTTACCTGGGCCGGGAGCCTATCACAGTCCTCCTTTTCCCGGCCCCAAAGGAGGGACCACAGAGCAGCACAAAAAAGCCCGCAAACATGAGTAATTACTAATAACGGCGGGAATTTGGAAAGGGGAAAAAATGAACAAAAAAGTACAGAAAATAGAGCCGGAAGAAGGATACAAAGGTTTTCTTGCTATCCGCTGTGAAAAGTGCGGAATGCTGAATGCGTATTGCGGAAGAAAGAAGTCAGATCATTACAGGTGCAGATGTGGAGCGATCACTCCGCTGCATGATCTGGTAAGGGTATATGTTTATTGCGAATGCAGGCGCAGTGCTGTATACAGGACCAATGTAACAGATCCAGTATTTGATATAAACTGCATTTACTGCGGCGCACCAGTAACAATGAAGTGGAAGAAGAAACACCGGTGCTATCAGACAATACCACATGTGAGCTGAAAGGAGAAAATAAAGATGAAAATGGCAATTATAGGCGGAGTTGGAGCAATCTGTGTAATGGCAATGTGTATATTTGGAATCCAGTCCAGCGGAAACAAGGCAATCACATACGAACAGGCCATTGAGGTTGCGGCATCAGATATCCGTGTACAAGAGAAGCGCCGTGAGGGCCTGCTGCCAAACCTGGTGGATACCGTAAAGCAGTATGACAAGCATGAGGCAGAGGTGCTTCAGGCGATCGTAGACGGACGCAGCAGGACAGCTGATATTGAAAATGCCACTACATCAATCGCGGCGGTGGCAGAGGCTTATCCTGACCTGAAAAGTAATGAAAATTATAAGCAGCTGATGACAGAACTGGCAACTACAGAAAACCTGATAGCCCAGTATAGAAGCAATTACAACACACAGGTTGGTAAATATAAGAGTTATGTGAAAGGCTTCCCTACGCGGTATTTCCTTGCATGGACTGGGTACACACCAATAGAGTATGAGCTGCTTGACTATGATGCACCAGAGGATGCACCTGCAAATTTGTTTGGAGAGTAAGCATGGAGATAACAAAGCGGGAAGTTATTGCAAGCATCACGATCATAGCAGTTATGATGATCCTGGGATTTGTAATAGCGGGGAAGATAGATGCATATCAGATCCGGAAAAACTCGGAGTATTACAAAGCCATTCAGATCACAGAGCCGGATCAATTCCAGTACTGCATGAACACATCTGTAGGGAGTGCATTTGTTTATGGGAAGCTGGAGGCTGTTGATCCAGTAACCTTTCCTGAAATTGGCGGCGCATATCTGCAGGTGGAAAGAATAGAAGAGCATTACACCATGCACACCCGGACTGTTACGACAACAGACAGCCAGGGGAATACACATACCCGTACAGAGATTTATTGGACATGGGATCAAGTGGATAGTGAAGAGATACATAGCCAGAGGATAAAATTTCTTGATGTGGAAATGGACTATCAAAAGATTGAAATACCATCGGGAGATTACATAGACACTATAAAAAAGTCTTCGGACATCCAGTTTAAATATTACGGAACCCAGACAGAGTGCCAAGGGACGGTATATACAAATCTGAGAAATGGAACCATAAAGGATCAATCAGAGTTTTATACAGAAAAGGATATTGAAGAGACACTGAAATATAAAACGGCTTCTAAAACATGGTTGTTCTGGCTGATATGGATAGTTTTGACTGGTGGACTGGTATGGGGATTTTATTATTTGGATAATAGCTGGTTGAATTAAAAGTCAGGAGAAAATATGGAATATTCGATGCTATGTGGTATGAGAATTATTATAGTGCAGGATGCGGTGATTCAGAACAGAAGGCATAAGAAAAAGCGGATCAATAAAAAGTGGAGAAAGCGCTATGGTGTTTCCGTGCAAAAAAGAATGGAAGACGGACAAACTATAATGTTTGGAGAAAACTTGTACATGAATAGTGACACATATTTGAAACTAAAAAAGGCAATATCACAGGATCAAATGAATTTGGAGGATAAAAAATATGATGATTGAAATGATAGGAGGCGCTGCTATGCTGGAGCAACTGGCAGAGGAAGCAACGGAACTTGCCCATGCTGCACTTAAGGCCGCGCGGGCTATGAGAGGTGAGAACCCTACGCCTGTGACGCGGGCAGAGGCAGAGGGTAACTTACGTGAGGAGTATACAGATGTAGTACAGTGTGCCCAGGAACTTAACCTGGATGTAGATTATATGCAAATTCAGGCCAAGAAAGAAAGATTTAAAGAACGTATAAATGCTGCTGGATATATGAAAATGGGATGTATATGGGTGCTGATCAATGAAGGATGCAACGTCTATAACACAGGATGCGGAAGCTATTGGTACTTGGAAAAAGGCACATTGAAGGAAAACAACATCAATTATTGCCCTGTATGCGGAAAAAAGATAAAAGTAGTCAGAAAATCAAAGTAAAAGGAGGGAAGGAAAAATGATATTTGAGGAAGCAGCAATTATCATAGGCAACATTTCGGTTGATGGAACCGATAAATGTTACACGGTGAGCGAATACCAAGAGGCAAAAGGACTTGCTGTAGAAGCTTTGGAAAGGTGGAAAGATACAAGGTGGATTCCGGTGGGGGAGAGACTTCCGGAAGATTGCGTTCCGGTAAATGTGACATGGATAAATAAAAATCCAGAACCTTATTATAAGGACATAAAAGATGTCCCATTTACAGATACTGCGGTTTATTGTAATGAAAAGTGGCATTGGTGGTCTTCCACTTGTATTGATTATCTCAAAGAATATGGTAAATGCGACTGGGAATTAGTGAACAGGGATATTAAGATCAGGAGAAAGAAGAGATATGGGATATTTGAAAAAAATATATGGAATGGCACTGCTTGGTAAAACGCCGGAGGGAACTTGTCCGGAATGTGCAGTAAAGCATGACCCGGAGCAGCCGCACAATCGGGATAGCCTTGCATATCAGTATAAATTTTATGATCAGCATGGGCGTTGGCCTACATGGTCAGATGCTATGGAGCATTGCCCGAAGGAGATAAAAGAAACTTGGACACAGGCTTTGAAAGATCGCGGTGTAAATGTGTAAATTAAGATTTGGAGGATGCTATGAAAAAATGGGAAGAGAAAGAAAGCCCCGATGGCACCGTAATTCATACGCTTACATTCGGTCATCATGGGAATAAGCCGGAAGTCATAGCGGCACTATTCAGAGATTCGGAGGGATACTGGTTAACGACATCGGATTTACTCAATACATACTGGGATCAGTTGACTGATAAGGGAATGTGTGAGCATGATGCAAAAATGATGGTGGAAGAAAAGGTGTATGACTGTTTTGCGGATGAAAAGAGGTATTACGAGGAAATTTGTGAAGAGTTTGATATGGAAAACTGAAAGTTAAGATTTGGAGGAAAAATGGAAAACTTAGAAGGAAAAAAGATTTTGGACGTCACATGCGGTTCAAAAACCATTTGGTTTGACAAGGACAATCCGGCAGCAGTGTTTTGCGACAAGCGTTGCGTAGAACTTGCTGGTATTTGGAAGTCTGGAAATGTCAAAGGAAGACGTACATGTATGGTATCTCCAGATGTGCAGTGTGATTTTACATCCCTACCTTTCCCGGATGATACATTTCCGCTGGTTGTCTTTGACCCGCCGCATTTAAAAGATGCCGGGGAGACGGCGTGGCTGACAAAAAAATATGGTAAACTCGACGAGAATTGGCCGCAAATGATACACGATGGATTCTGGGAGTGTATGAGAGTGCTGAAAGAGGATGGCGTACTGATATTCAAGTGGTCTGAATGCCAGATCCCGGCGAAAGAAGTGTGGGATGCGATAGGCCAGAAGCCATTGTTTGGTCATCGGAGCGGAAAAGCATCAAAGACATTTTGGGGCTGTTATATGAAGGGCGTGAAATGATTCAAAACTGAAATTTAGTGGTGAAATAATGAATGATGAAGTGAAAGAAGAGATTATCACAGTACTTGAACTGCTAAAAACTTCTTTGGTGAGGAACCATGTAGGAATTGGGATTAGTGGAAGGAAGATTTTGTTTTTTGATGTCAACCATTATAAAAAAACAAAAAAATTCAATGGGTTTGAAATACCTATAGATGACCTTGTTAAATAACAGGAGGAAGAAACCAGAATGATGTCATGCTATTTTGACAACGGTACAGGTTGGTGTGATTGACAGCGAAAGGGCAGAGGCGGCTTGTATAGAATTTGCTGGGGTTGCCCAAAGCTTGCCAGCAAGAAAAAAGAGAAAAAAGCCAGAGAAGATCCGGAAAAGGCTGGGCTACTTGAAGACTGGGAACAGATAGTAGGACGTATCAAACGAAGTGGCTTTGATCTGTCCGGAATATGTATCACATTGAAAGAAGAATAAAGAGAAACGGCAGCTCACCCGCCAAGATGTCGCTGCCGTTTCCGGTTTTCCTGAGTCCATTATAACCCGACTCAGGTATAAAATGCAAGGAGGATTATAATGCACGAAGATATAAAGAAAGAGATTATCAACAACGTAGTAGTAGCAATGTCTTGTTACATCAGTGATATGGATGTTTTAAATGTCCTGGAAAATATATTGAGTACCGAACTGATCCAGGTCAAAGTGGAGAAGACAAATTCTCTTCCATCGGAGTGGAAAAGCGAAACTGAAAAAAGAAATCAGTATCTCATCCAGCTTTTTATGATAAAAAAGCGAGGTCTCAGTAAAGAAACGATACAAGGATATCTGAGGAGTGTGAAAAGACTGATGCTCATGGTGAGCAAGCCACTGGATCAGGTAGATACACTGGATATTGAATGGTATTTGGCAGCATATGAAAAGCGGCCAGGGCAGAGGAAAGAAAAGATAGAAAATTCCACATATAACAGCGAGAGGCGCTTTTTGTCAGCTTTTTATACCTGGATGAGGAAGGCAAAGCTGATAAGCGAAAATCCTGTAGAAGCTACAGAAGCTAAAAAAGTACCGCAAAAGCCTATAGATTACTTTGCCAGAGAAGAAATCATAAAGCTAAGAGATGCCTGCAGGAATGCCAGGGAAAGGGCAATGGTGGAAGTTTTTAGATCAACTGGTGCCAGAGTAGGAGAAATCGCTGATATACAGCTTGATCAGGTGGTATTTGATACTGGCAGCATACTGATATGCGGAGAAAAAGGCGGACGATATCGGACTTTGTATTTGGATGATGATGCACGGCATTACTATCAGATCTACCAGCAAAGCAGGACAGACAACAGCCCATATCTGTTTACGCAGCTCAGAAAGCCATACGGAAAGTTAGGAAAGAGCTCTTACAGAAACATTTTAAAAACCATAGGAAAAAGGGCGGGACTGACAGTAAGGGTATATCCGCATAAAATGAGAAAAACACTGGGCATGGACCTGAAAAACAGAGGGGTAGATATAGGCACGATTCAGGAAGTACTTGGACATGCAAGCCCAGCAGTTACAAGTCTCTACTATGCTCAGTCAACCGAAAAGACTTTGAGGGATATAAGAGAAAGAGTTGCAGCATAAGGAGGTAGCATTGAGGACCAGAAAAAAGAAGTTTAGTGATTACGGCATGACGGAGACAGAGGGTGTCAAAGTAAAAGCATATTGTAGGCACCTGACTGAAAAAGAAAAAGCACTGTTAAAAGCTATTGCTGAAAAATCCGCTCCCGGTATAGGACTGGCTATCTACGAAAGTCTGATAAGCGGTGTAGGCTACTACCAATTGTTGAAAATAAATGCAACATTGCCCAGCGCCAGCGAAGATTTTTACGCATATCGTAGAAAAACAGTAGCAGAATTTTACCAAAAGGTGATTAAACCTGCAAATGTGCGGTTACCTTAGGCAAAAAAAGACGATAAAATGATAAAAGAAGGGCAGGTGAAATCCATGGCTGGAAGGCCTCCGAAATATAAAAGTAAAGAAGAGCTGGAAGCACGTATTGAAAAGTATTTTAAAGACTGCAAAGGAGAAATTCTCAGAGACGAAAAGGGTAGTCCGGTCCTGGATAAATACGGCACCCCCATAGTGATAGATAGTAGACCACCTACGATCACAGGTTTGGCCCTTGCACTTGGCTTTGCCAGCCGTCAGGCGCTGCTTAATTACCAGGCTAAAAAACAATTTAATGACACGATAACGCGCGCGAAGGCAAGGGTAGAACAATATGCCGAAGAAAGGCTGTTTGACAGGGACGGATCACATGGAGCGCAGTTCAGTTTAAGGAACAACTTCAAAGGCTGGAAGGAGACAGAAGGAGAGAATGAAGATGCTCTTAAAAAGCTGGATGATGTACTGAAAGAAATCAAAGGAGCTGTGTAATGCCGTTCAGTAAGAAACAGACAGAATATTTTGAAAATGCAATATGCAGATGGAACTTTAAAACCGGAGCCACACGTTCCGGAAAGACATACATGGATTATTTTGTTATTCCCAAGCGGATCAGGGCCAGGATAGGAAAGCCTGGCCTGACTGTTATCCTGGGAGTTACGAAGTCGACTATTGAAAGAAACATCCTGGAGCCAATGCGCAACATCTGGGGGACAGCCCTGGTAGGTGAGATTAACAGCCAGAATATCTGCTATTTATTCGGAGAGAGAGTGTACTGTTTGGGTACGGAAAAGGCCAGCCAGGTATCAAAGATCCGAGGTTCTTCTATCAAGTATGTCTATGGTGACGAGGTAGCAGACTGGAATGAGGAAGTATTTGAGCTGTTAAAATCCCGTCTGGATAAGTCTTATAGCTGTTTTGACGGAGCACTGAACCCACAGGGACCAAACCATTGGCTGAAAGCATTCATTGAAAGTAAAGATTTTGATGTATACAACCAACACTACACAATTTTTGACAACCCATTTCTGCCAAAATTCTTTGTAGAAAACCTTTGTAAAGAGTATGCTGGATCCGTGTACTACCGGCGTTATATCCTGGGAGAATGGGCGCTGGCAGAGGGGCTTGTATACCCAATGTTTAGTCGTGAAAAGCATGTGGTCAGCGGGCCGGTAGAATACAAAAGAGGTCATCTGTACTTTGTATCCATTGACTACGGTACGGTGAATCCATTTGGTGTGGGGATATTTGATTTTGATGGAAGAAAATCAACAATGATCAAAGAGATACATTATTCTGGAAGGGAAAGCGGTGCGCGAAAGGATAATGAGGAGTACTACAAAATGATGGATGAAGCGATTGGAGATCTTCCGGTAGAATCTATTACCGTGGATCCTTCGGCAGCCGGATTTATCGAAACGATCAAGAAGTATGCAAAATATATCGTAAAGGGAGCGGACAATGATGTTCTCAACGGTATTCAGGAAGTGACAAAGTATCTGAATTATGGGCTGCTACAGATTCATGACAGCTGTGTAGAGACCATAAAAGAGTTTGAGGCCTATGCCTGGGATGAGAAAGCCGGAGGTGATACTGTGATCAAGGAAAATGATCATCATATGGACTTGATACGCTATTACATATGGAGTGTAGCGCGAATGTATAACAGATGGGTGGTGTAATATGGGCTTAATAACGTGGATAAAGGCGGTGTGGAATAGAGTGTTTAGGTCAGAGATTGTAAAAAGGTTTGAAACAGAAGTACAGCTGTCATCAGAAATGGAAGGCTGGATTGATATATTTTACAGGATTACCAGCGGACATCCGATATGGGAAAGCAAAGAGGATGATATCGAAAGCATTAATTTTGCTGGATTTGTTGATGATGTAACGGCGGGACTGGTAACACTAGATTTGGGCGTACAACTTCCGGAAACACCAAGAGGTCAGTATCTGCAGAAGCAAGCGGATTACGTGCTTCAGGTCATTGCAGATAAGGTATCAGAGGGCTTGGGTAACTGTGGTCTCATGTTTAAGCCAAATGGAACAACCATAGACTACATAGAGCCGGGGAATTTCGCACCCACAGACTCTGACAGCAACGGAAACATTTTAGGATGTGTTTTCCAGTCACAGATCAGCAGAGGCCAGTGGATATATACAAGGCTTGAATGGCATCGATTTGAAGAGACAGAAGAAAGAAAGCTGTACAGGATTACAAATTACGCCTATAAAGCTAAAAAAGCACAGGGCACAGGCAATGTTAGGGAAAAACTGGGAGATCCGTGCCCACTGACAGAAGTAAAAGAGTGGGCAGGTATTGCACCTGACATTTATCTGGATAACGTTGAAAAGCCATTATTTGCTTACTTCAAGAACCCGGCGCCCAACCGGTTTGACCGGAGCAGTCCTTTGAGCGTACCGCTTTGGCATAATGCAATCAAAGAACTGAGAGATCTTGATATAGCCTGGAGCCGAAAAGGTACGGAAATGGAAGACAGTAAACATATACTGTTTATGCCATTTAGTACTATCCGGTATGCGGAGACGAAGGGAAGCAGAATCAAGGATAAAAACCAAGAGGATAAGATATCACTTCCAAGGTTTGTAAAAGGCGTTGAGGTCGGTGTAGGTGTAAACAGCGATAACATGATCCATGAACATGTTGCCACACTTCTGACAGATCAGCGTATCAAGGATATCAACTCTATATTGGCTATGATCTCAACAAAATGCGGATTCAGCCAGGGAATGTTTGTTCTGGATGAAAAGACCGGCATGGTCACAGCTACCCAGGTAGAAGCAGATGACCAGGAGACGATCCGGACGGTCAAGAATCTTCGTGATGCACTGGAAAGCACAATCAAGGATCTGCTGTATGCTTTGAATGTCTTTGCAGACCTCTACACCGACACACCAGCGGAGGCTTGGGACAGGCTGATGGACCAGACAACCTTCAATTTCGGGGATATCACATACTCATACAACGAAGATCGTGCAAACTGGTGGAACTATGTAGTCCAGAAATACATGCCTGCATGGCTCTACTTTAAGAAGTTTGAAGGCATGGAAGAGGAAGAGGCCAAGGCCTATGTGGAAGAAGCCCAGCCGAAAGAAACAGGACTTTTTGAGGAGGAGTAATGCTTGATTCAGAATATCTCTTGAAAGTATCGGAAGGCGCTGAGAACATAGCGGCAAGCCTCCATGAATACATTATCACGCAGATTGTAGACCGAATGATGCTGCGGATCGGCAAAGGCCGTGACTATCTCTTTACAGCATCGGACCGCTGGCGCGTACAGATTCTTCAGGATGCCGGATACCTGTACAGTGATATCATAAAAGAGATTGCTGCATATACAGGCAAACAAAGAAAAGAGATAAAATCGGCCATGGAGGAAGCCGGCATAAAAGCCATTGAAAAAGATGACAAGATCTACGAAACAGCAGGACTGTCACCGATCCCACTTGAGCAGTCCCCTGTGCTGATCCGTCTTATGGAAAGAAACATGGAAGCGACCATGGGAGAGTGGAAAAACTATACCAGGACAACGGCAGAGGCAGCACAGAAACTTTTTCTTAACGAGTGCGATAATGCGTACAACAAGGTCATGAGCGGGGCTACAGCGTACACACAGGCTGTCAGAGAGGCCATTGAGAGTGTTGCAGCAGGCGGCGTAACGGTAGAATATTCTTCCGGGCATAAAGACACCATAGAAACAGCGGTGGCCCGTGCGGTAAGAACCGGAATATCACAAGCAGCAGCACAGATCTCTGTTAAACGCATGGATGAAATGGACTGGGATATCGTGCTTGTCTCGGCTCATGTAGGGGCAAGAACCGGGGACGGTCAGGAAAATGCGGCCAATCATCACTGGTGGCAGGGAAAGTTCTATACACGGACCGGGAAAGACACAAGGTTTCAGCCCTTGTCAGTGACCGGATATGGAACTGGAGAAGGGCTGTGCGGATGGAATTGCCGTCATAGCCTCGGCCCCGGAGACGGAGTAAATAACCCATATACCGCTTTGGCACAAGACGATGATGCAGATGCGGGCAAGCTGGAGAAGTTGGAAAAACGACAGAGAGAGCTGGAAAGAAGGATACGTAAAACCAAAAGGGCAGTATTAGCCATGCAACATGCGGTGGATCAGTGCAAAGATGAGCCAGTACGATTTGAGCTGCAGCTGGGACTGGATAAAAAATCATATCTCTTGCAAAAACAAAATGATGGATATAAAGAATTTTGCCAAAACAACAATCTGCGGCCGCTGAGTGAAAGACTGCAGATAGCAAAGTGGGGAAGAGAGCAGGCGGCAAAAGCCAGAGGAGCGGCTAAAAGATATGAGGCTGCAAAGGGGGCGTAAACAATGTGGTATAGAAAAGGTTGCTGATGGAGGCATAAGATGGAGATTGCAAGGATTTTACAAGATGTGCTTGCTGTGTGTGGCGGGATATCGATCATAGGTGGAGCAGTAACGGTAGTGCATAAGTGGATAGCCCCAGCCATAAAGCTCAACGAGCGGGTAGAAGTGCTGGAGGACCATGACCGAAAAGATTTTGAGACGCTGAAAAGGATATCAGAAAGAGACTCACTGATCCTGGAAGTGCTTTTGACCATGCTAGACAATCAGATCGTGGGGGACAATACAGAACAGCTAAAAAAAACGAAAGAGAAGCTGACGGCCTATCTGGCGCAGAACCAAAAGTGATCATTGAGCTGATAAGGAGTGTACTTTTGAAAGTCTATGATTTTACAGAGCCGGAGCTGGAGATATTCCGGCAATACTGTAATTTTACAAAGGACGAAAGAGTGCTATTTGAATACCGATCAAAGGGAGTGCCGCTGGACCGGTGTGCAGAGGCCATGAATGTAAGTGTGGCAACGGCTAAGAGGATAAGCAGGCGGGTAAATGCCAAAATCATACGGATATGCTAAAAAGAAAATGTAATACTTTTTTGAGCCTTTGGTGAACTGCCGCAGGCTCTTTTTTTATGCCATAATATCCATACAGACCAAGGAAGGGAGAGGGACACATGAGTGGATATGACCCATATTTAGGTGCAATGGGAAGCTTTCAGGCTGACCAGGCTATGCTGCAGCAGCGCATCAACCAGTTGGAGCAGATGAAGAGACAGCAGTATCAGCAGCCATATCAGCCAGTTGCACCGGTGCAAAACGTCAACTGGATACAGGTGGCTGGACTGGAAGGCGCAAGAAATCAGATCGTGCAGCCAGGAAACACAGCATGGATGATGGATAACAATGCTCCTGTCTTCTATGTGAAGGCAGTGGACGGCATGGGAAGCGCCACACTTAAAGCGTTCCGCTTCCAGGAAGTACCGCCAGAGTCTCTGACGGCAATACAGACGGTTCCTAACGGGAAAGACGATAAATATGTCACACGAGAGGAATTTAATGCCTTTTTGACGCGATTAGGAGAAAAACCAGAAGAAAGGGAGACTGAGCATGAATAATCCGTTGATTGGAATGTTGGGCGGAAGAAACAACCCTATGGCTGCAATGGGACAGGCCATGCAGATGGTCAACCAGATCAGGCAGTCAGGAAACCCACAGGCGGCCATTACTATGATGGCCCAACAGAATCCAAATGTGAAAAAAGCTATGGAGATGTGCCAGGGTAAAAACCCGGAGCAGGTCTTTAAACAGATGTGCCAGCAAAATGGCATAGATCCCGGACAGTTTACCGGGATGATGGGGCGATAATTCCCAAGTGGGAAAAATCGGATATAAAGCTATCATGACCGGAGCGCGCCCGGTTTGATAAATAAAAAGCAAGGAGACTCACAAAATGACAGACGGAATGTTAAGCGCTGCTGACGTAGCGGCAGTGACACGCAATAATGACGGATGTAATGACATGTGGGGCGGCGGTGGCTGGTGGATCTGGATCATACTGATTGCGTTCCTGTTCCCGATGATGGGCGGATGGAACCGCAACGGCGTTGAGACCGGCGTACAGGACAACTTCATCTCTGATGAATTTGTTAAGCGTGATATCTTCAACACCAACCAGAACGTAAGCAACACTGCATGCCAGACCCAGAGAGATGTACTTGAGAACCGTTATAGCGCACAGTTAGGGTTCCAGAATCTTGGAACCCAGGTGCAGATAGGTAACTGCAATACACAGAAAGAAGTGCTTCAGAACCGCTATGATGCGGCACTAATGGCACAGAACATCCAGGCGCAGATGGCTCAGTGCTGCTGCGACATAAAAGAAAGCATCTTAGCAGACGGACAGGCAACCCGCCAGCTGATGCAGGAAAATACAATCCAGGGACTTCGCGACAAGCTGGCAGACCGAGACAGAGACCTTCAGACAGCATACTGGCAGATCTCCCAGGTCAACCAGACTAAGAACATTGTAGATGCAGTAAGACCTACACCAGTACCGGCGTACATCACAACCTCCCCGTATTTTGCTTACAATAACGGATGTGGATTTGGTGGATGCTGCGGAAGCGGTAGCGCACTGTGATAAGCACAAAAGAAATAACGGCCCTGGATCTGCTCAACCTGTTTGGAGTTTTCTTACAAACGATGAACTACCAGAGCGATCTGTCACAGGCCTCAAACGCAGACCTGGCAAAGCACTTGCAGGAGCAGGACCGTCAGTATCTGGATAAAATTTTGGAAAACCAAAAAAAGATCATAAGCATGTTAGAGGAGTCTAAGGCCGTAAAAGAGCGGTAGTGCTTTAAAGGAGAGCTGGATTCCGGCCCTCCTTTTTTGATGGAAAGGAGCAAAAAATGTTAAATGCAATCAACGTAGCGGCTCAGACAGTCGCAGCAACCCAGAATGTGCTTTTTAGCAACACCAGGATACAGTCCCGCAGATGCGCATGTACCGGAGGATGGTTGAACCATCTGGATGGAAGCGGGATCTTTACAGTGACCAACCGCACAAATCAGCCCATGGTGATAGAAGTAGGATTTAACGCAAACGTTACGGCGGCAGCAGCGGGAGCCACTGCACTTACGTTAAAACTAAACGGAGAGTCTATCGGTGGAACAGAGATGGATTACACAGTAGCCACTGCGAATGTATACAGCAATGTGGGAGCGGCAGCACTGATCCAGATCCCGGCGGGAAGCAGCCTGACTGTAACGGTAGGAAATATCTCTACAACGGAAGTACTGGTAAAAGATGCAAACATCATCATAAAAAAAATAGCGTAGGAGGGGCGTATGATTACCTTCAAGAGCAAAAAAGAAGTGCAGACGGCAGAGGATGTATTTGCCGAAATGAATGCTAGACAGGTAGCTGCGCTGATGCTGCATGACCAGATGGCGAATTACTTTGCGTTCTTGGGCTTGAGCGGGTATAAAAGGCTGCATGAGCATCAGTACCAGGAAGAAGGAAAAGAAAGGAGAAAGCTTAACCGGTATTACATCACACGCCATAAAAGACTGATACCGGAACGCTTTGAAGGAACCGTGTCAGAAATTCCGGAAGCCTGGTGGAATGCAAATGCGATGAGTGTAGGCCGCTCTACCAAACAGAAAGCTGTAGAAGATGGCTTTAACGCATACAGAGAGTGGGAAGAGGAGACAAAAGAACTGTACAGCCATTACTCCAAAAGATTGAGAGAAATGGGGCAGACTGCTGATGCACTGTATGTTGATAAGATTGTGGAAAAGGTGGATGAAGAGCTGGAAAATCTGGATAAGATCATCCTTGCGCTGATATCTACAGGATACGATATGGTCTACGTTGTAGAAAGCCAGAAAAAGATACATGAGCATTACAAGAAAAGGGAAGGTGACTAAATGAGTGAGATCGTAAAAGTGCTTGAAAGACAGCTGGAAAAGGAAAAGGCTGCGGCGGTAGAAAAACTGACAATCAGTAACCTGGATGCCATAGCAAAAATAACCACGATACTTTGCAACATGAAATGCCTGGAACGTGATACGTGGGAAAGTGCGCCGGTGGCAGAGGCTGCAGAAAGCATTATAAAGAAATATTCCAATGGCCGGTATGATCATAATATAGATGCGCTGTACGATGCCTATATTGCAGCCAAACAGGCTTATAAGCAGAACGGAGACCAGGGACATAAAGATAAACTTATGGAGGCAGTAGGACGATTGATGGTGGAGATCTATGATATGCTGTCTTCCATGGTAGTGGACTCGGATTTTCTGGATGAAAGAAAAGAGATACAGAGACAGATCAGAAAACTGGCAGATATGTAAAATGTGCTATCAGTAAAAAAAGAAAAATATGATATGCTGACCATGTGGGGTGAGTGGACCCACAGATCATGGTATCCTCCTGACTTGATATGCGTCCTTAAAATAAACGGCTTCGGCCGGAGGTTGAAAAGCGGATGAGATTTCCGGCGCATATCCTGCAGCTGTTCCCCCTTTACAGCTGCATTTCTCCTCCTTTCGGTGTGCGAGAGCATAGCACGTAAAGAATATTGCTAACCGGCAAAATGCCGGTTAAGGACCGCTATCTCAGCTGGAAGAGAAGCCGCCTCATAAGCGGCGGGTCCTGGGTTCGAATCCCAGGTGGTCCATTTTGCCGGAGGATTACCGGATCAATCTATTGCCGCAATGCGGTCAAAAATGCAAGGAGGGCATATGCAGAACTATGAACAGATCTTACAGGAACTGGGAATTGAGGTTCCGGAAGACAAAAAGGAAGATCTTAAAAAGAAAATGGCTGAAAGCTACTGTACAGTAGATGAGTACAACAAAGCAGTAGAGAAACGGGATGAGTATAAAACATCGCTGGAAAACGTCCAGCAGGAGTTGGAAGGCTTTAAAGACATAGATGTAGATGACTTAAAGAGCCAGATCACAACGCTCACATCTCAGCTTGATGATGAGAAGAAAGCCCGTGCTGCAGATGCCAGAAAGGTAGAAGTAGAAAAGACAGTCAACGAATTTCTTGCGTCTACCAATGACAAGGGCGAAAAGATGTATGAGTTCCTGAATGGTATCACAGAGGACCATTACCGTGCAGCTTTGATGGAGGAACTTGACAAAGACACTGCAAAGGGTAAGTCTATCAATGATATCTTTAAGGGCATGATCACCGATAAAGATGGCAACCAGAAGACAGGTATTTTTGTAGATAAGCAGCAGCAGAATCGGGCACATTTTACCCATCCTACTGGGCAGCTGAAACCAGACGGATATAAATATTCAATGTCTGAGCTGATGAAAATGAAAAACGAAAACCCTAATTTAGATATCAAGCAGTATATGTAACTTAAAAACCGACGGATCCAGAGAGAACCGCCGCTAACCTATAGACCTTTTAAGAGCTATAGGTAGAAAGGATTTTTTATGGCATTATTTGACTTAAAGAATTTTAATGGTGAAGTATTTGGCGCATACGTAGACACAGTGCCGAACCTTAACCGTAACGCACTTCTTAAATCTGGCGCACTTGTGGAGAAACCACAGTACGCATCTATGCTCCCGGATCAGACCGGTGGCAATTATATTACAATCCCGATCAAAGCAAGGATCAGCGGTACTCCAGAGAACTATGACGGTGCAACCAATATTACCGCAGATTCCAGAGACACATACACCCATGGCAGGATCGTTGTAGGCCGCGCACATGGCTGGACAGAAAAAGACTTTGCTTCTGACATTACAGGAGAGGACTTCATGCCTGCAGCCGAAGAGGTAGCAGAATACTGGGATGATATCGACCAGGCTACTTTACTGGCGACCCTGAAAGGTGTCTTTGCCATGACTGGCACTGAAAACAAGAAATTTGTTGATGCCCATACCTATGATATCACTGGAAACAAGGCTGATGCAGACAATAAATTCAATGAGACAACCCTCAACAATGCGATCCAGCAGGCTCTTGGTGATAATAAATCAAAGTTTGCCCTGGCTATCATGCATTCACAGGTAGCAACCAATCTGGAGAACCTGAAGCTTGTAGCCTATATGAAAGGCACAGATGCGGATGGTATTGAAAGAGAGCTTACCCTTGCAACCTTAAATGGCAGAACTGTCCTCATTGATGACAATATGCCTACCAAAGAGGTAACTGTTCCAGAATCTTCCAGTGATGCAGGAGACGGCTATACTTACACTGCGTATACAACATATGTTCTGGGTGTAGGTGCTATCGAGTACACCAATTGCGGGGCAAAAGTACCATATGAAATGGACAGAGATCCAAGCACCAATGGCGGTGAAGATACACTGTATTCCAGACAGAGAAAAGTGTTCTCCCCATATGGCATCAGTTTCAAGAATACATCTATTGTATCCCCAACAGATGCTCAGCTTGAAAATGGTGCAAACTGGGAGCTGGCAAACAACAACTCTGCTACCACTAAGAAGTATTTCCCACATAAGGCGATTGCAATCGCACAGATCGTAACCAGAGGCTAAGGAGGTTTCCGGCATGGCATATGCTGATTATACATTTTATACAAAAGAGTATTTCGGCAATGCTGTGCCGGAATCTGATTTTCCAAGATGTGCAGAACGGGCATCAGACTGGATTGATACGATCACATTTGACCATATCCAGTCGGAAGAACTGGCAGAGGAAGAGAAAGCCATGAAACGGATCAGGAAAGCGGTCTGCGCCATAGCTGAAATCCTTTATCAGATGGATCTTGCTCAGAGGCAGGCGATAAATATCGCAAGTTGCACCGGTGCAACCGGAAAAGGCGGGATCATAACATCCAGATCTGCCGGAAGTGAGTCGATTTCTTATGCCAGTCCCCAGCAGATGGGAACAGGCGCAAAGGAATGGAGTGCAACCTATTCAGCTGCAGGAGATGCACAGAAAACGAATGATTTACTAACAAAGACTGCACTGCCGTATCTGATGGGGATAAGAACCAAAGACGGAATGCCAGTGTTATATGCAGGAGTGTGATCAATATGAAAAAATTATTTATTTCCCAGCCTATGAGGGGGAAATCAGATGAAGAGATCCTTAAGGTAAGAGAAAAAGCAATTAAAAGCGCAGAAAAACAGATCGGTGAACCGGTGGAAGTTGTTGACTCTTTCTTCCAGAAAGCACCGAAAGATGCAACACCCCTCTGGTATTTGGGTGAATCCATTTTACTTTTGGCAAAAGCTGATGTTGCATATTTTGTCAAAGGCTGGGATAAATTCAGAGGATGCAAGATCGAGAACATGTGTGCTATCGAATATGGTATTGAAACTATCATTGAAGATTACACGGAGGAATAAAGATGGATGTTGGAACATTGGGAAGTTGTGTAGCAATCGTAATGATCTGCTATATCATAGGCATGGGATGTAAAGCTACAAAACAGATCCCAGATGAGTGGATCCCGGTGATCATGGCAGTTGCAGGCGGAATCCTTGGCGCTGTAGGAATGGGCATCATACCGGATTTCCCGGCCACGGATTATATCACAGCGGTCGCTGTGGGAATGTTTAATGGCCTGGCAGCAACAGGAGTAAATCAGCTCTATAAGCAGAGCAAAAAGGAATAAAAAGTAAGGCATGGTATTATGTCACACTGGTGATGGGTTGGAATACAGTGACATGCGAGTTTTAAGACCCAGGTGCCTGTAAGAGAGATATCATGTCTGCAATGTGATATCTCTTTTTTGTATCAGGGGAATGATATGTATGACAGAACAGTAACAGTTTTTAATTTTTACGAGTCGGAGACCACGGGAAAAGCCTATTGGTATCCACATGTGTTAAAAAACGTGGATCTCAATCTGGACCGTGGCGAAATTATAAAAAAATATGGGCCTGATAGTACAGATAACGCAGAACTGCATATAAGTTATGAAATCGATGATGAGACTATCTGCATAACCGACGGACAAGACAAAAAGCTGCCCTGGATGTCTCCGAAAGCATGGAAAAGCCAGACGAATGACAGACTTGAAAAAAGCATTACATTTGGTCCAAATGACTTTTTTACGTGGGGAGAGTGGCCAGAAGACATCATTGAAGAAGATAGCTACAACGATGGTTTTTACCATTATTTGAACAGCAAGAAAGATTACGTTTTTAAGATCACTACAGTCAATGGCCCATATGTGGTCATACCACATTTTGAAATCACGGGGAAATAATGAGCAGTAAAATAAAGCATTTCGGCACATTTTCCATTGTGGACGGAGATGTCCATGTAAAAGTATCATATGATCGATTTACAGATCAATACAAAAGAGCTCAGTATGAACTGGACGGCGCAGTCATGAACAGTATGGTGCCATTTATGCCGATGATATCAGGATCTTTTATAAATGCTACAAGAGCCGCCAGCGCTTCGGTACAGGGATCAGGACAGGTATTTGCCGCATATGGCCCGCAGGGACGCTTTTTATATGAAGGAAAGGGCATGGTAGACGAAGTTACCGGAAGCCCCTGGGCAGCCAGAGGAAACAGGAAGGTTTTGGTCAGCCAGTATGGTGGAAAAACACAGGCTAAAGAATTCCTGTCATACACAAAGCAGGCACATCCGCAGGCTCAGTCGCATTGGTTTGATGCGGCAAAAAAGGCAGACGGAAAAATGTGGATAGAAAAAGTAAAGCAGATCGCGGGAGGTGGAAGACGTGGCGGATAAACCGATTGGAAAAGATGCCAGTGGAGAAACGATACTGACGGAAGCGGTAAGAACACTTTTGAATCAGTATCCAGGCCTAGAAGCAGGGCAAAAGATCCGGTTTGAAGAATTACAGAAAGAAGATGGGATAGCCTTTTCTGCAAATAATGGTGCGCTGATTATGAGTGAAAAGGAAGATGTTTGTGGTATTATGCATCAAACATGCCAATTTCCGTTTTTTGTGATATATAGGACGGCTTCACAAAGGGAACGCCAGAAATTAAACGTGCAAAGCTTCCTGGATCATCTGGGACAGTGGATCTGCAGGGAACCGGTCATCATAGATGGTCAGGAAAAACGTTTAAAGGCATTTCCAACGCTTTTAAATGGAAGAACCATAAAGCGTATCACACGCGAGAATTCTTACGGCTTAGAGCCGCAGGAAAATGGAGTTCAGGACTGGCTCCTTCCAGTTACAGTGCAATATAAATACGACTGGGAAAAATGGTAACCGATCATCGCTATAAAGAAAGGAAAAAGATATGATTGAGAGAAAATATTTAGCACATTATTTGGATGCAGATTTTGGCGCAACAGCAGTTGAATATGTAAGACTTGGAAAGAACCTGGAAGAGTTCAATGAAGAGTTGAATCCAGACGTAACTGTAACCAAAAATATCTTAGGAGAGCAGTCTGTACAGCATTCCGGATACGAAGTGCAGGGAGATGTAGACCCGTTCTACTTCGAAAATTATGACGATGCTTTGTCCAACAAGATTATGGAACTGGCTAACACAAGAGCCACCGGAGATAAGTGCAAGACCACCATGGTAGATGTGCTTTTAAAGCCGGGAGAGACAGAGGACGATGCGCCTACAGTAGTGTGGGCCTATCGTGAAGACGTCTACGTTATTCCAAATAGCATTGGTGGTGATACTTCCGGTATCCAGACACCATTCACTGTCTATAAGGCGGGAAATCGCGTCAAAGGCACATGGGATGTAAGCAAGAAGACATTCACAGCATCTGGATTAACAGCTTAAGGAAAATACAGGAGGGTACACATGGCAAAGCAGATTGTATTAGACAACCGGGAATGGATAGAAATTGTAGACAGCAGCGGAAACGTAACAGGAGGCTTTTTCTGGAATCCTGCAGACTTGGATATAGTCAAGCGTTATGAAAATGTCGCAAAAGAATTTGAAAGCATGCAGATGCCGGAAGGCAATGACGCAGAGGCAGTTTATGAGTTTTCAAAAAAGATAGAACAGCAATTCGACTATCTTCTGAATACCGATGCAGCAAAAGTATTATTTGGAGGGGCAAATCCGCTGTCACCACGTCCGGATGGAACGTTACTGTGTGAGTATGTGCTTAATGTGATTGCGCAGTTTGTGGAAAAGGAACTGGATGTTAGAATCCGGAAAACTAGCGCAAAAATAAAGAAGTACACGGAAAAGTATAAAAAATGATCGGTTATGAGCTCCCAAAAACAATCAATATTGAGGGCGTGGACTATGATATCCGCACAGATTTTCGGGCAATACTGGATATCCTGATATTTTGCGATGATCCGGATCTGGAGCCTTATGAAAGACAGGAAGTCATGTATGAGATCCTGTATATAGACTATGAAAAAATCCCTGTGCATTGCTACCAGGAGGCCTGCCAAAAGGCACTAGAGTTTATAGACGGCGGCCTGGATGATAAGAAAAAGCAGCAGAAAAAAGTCCTGGATTGGAAGCAAGATGCTGCTCTTATCATGCCTGCGGTAAACAAAATTGCTGGAAAAGAACTGAGAACGGAAAGCTATATACACTGGTGGACATTTTTAGGCTACTTCATGGAAATTGAGGATGGGCTTTTTTCTCAGGTGCTTTCTATCCGGCAGCGAAAGGCAAAGCATAAAAAGCTTGAAAAGTGGGAGCGGGATTTTGAAAGGGAGAATGCTGATCTGGTAAGGATACACACTACGCAGAGCGAAGAACAGAAGCGGGAAATTGCCAATCTTGAAAAGTGGCTGTAAGGAGGTTATACGGTGCAGGCAGATGGAACAATACTCATTGACACAACCATTTCTGATGATGGTTTTAAAGCTGGAGCAAAAGATGTTGAACTTGCAGCGCGCCGTATGGCCAAAACAGTTGGAGACATCGGAGATAAGGCAAAGCAGGCGTTAGAAAAGCAGGTGGACTCTTTTTCTAAGCTTAATGCCCAGTACGCAGAGCAGGAGAAAAAGGTAAATTCTTTGAAAGAAAAAGTAGAAGAATTTGCGTCTCAGAAAGTGCCGACACAGGAATTTGTAGACATCCAGAAGCAGATCACAGAGACAGAAAAGAAGCTTGCTGCATTAAACGACAGAAAAGAGAAATTCTTAGCCACAGGAGGAAAGACTAAAAGCAGAACATTTGCAGCCATGCAATATGATATAGAACAGCTGGAAAAAACATTAGCGTATGCTAAAGCCGAAAAAGAAGCTTTAGAAAAAAGCGACGATTGGTATGTATCTGGATTTAATACAGAAGCAGGACAAAAAGCGGCGGCGCAACTTAAGGCGGAGCAGCAAAAACTGTTTGAAATGAATGGCCGTTTAAATGAGTCATTTAGTTCACTGAAGAAAAAAGTAGCATCTTACGGAGGAAGCCTGGATGATACGTCAGAAAGAGTATCAAGAGCATCTGGAGCTTTTTCAGCAGTCAAAAATGGTGTGGCTGCAGTTGGGAAGGCAGCCTTATCTACCGCAAAAGCATTAGCAAAAGTATCTATAAGTGCTGCCAAAATGTTAGGTAGTCTTACAAAATTGGTAGGGCAGAAAATACTTGGGGGATTAGTAAAACTCACTGCAGGTATATATGGTATCCATAAGTCTACAAATAAAAGCGTTTTAAGCCTGAAAAACCTGATCAAATATGGATTAGGTATCAGGTCTCTTTTTGCTTTATTTAACAAATTACGAAGTGCGATTACTGATGGATTTAAAAACCTGGCTCAATACTCTAGTGGCACAAATAAAGACATATCAAGTTTGATGTCATCACTTACGCAGCTAAAAAATAGCTTTGCTACGGCCTTTGCCCCCATTCTGTCTGCAGTAGCTCCGGCCCTTAATTACCTGATCGGGCTGCTTAATGCAGCTGTAACAGCCATTGCACAGTTTATGGCGGCGTTGACAGGGAAAAGCACTGTAGTTAAGGCTACGAAGGTACAACAGGACTATGCCAAGTCATTGCAGAAGACTGGAAGTGCAGCAAAAAAAGCAGCGGGAGAACTGGCATCATTTGATAAGCTAAATGTCAAGAAAAATGATTCATCTTCCGGAAGCGGTGGTGGCAGTGTATCCCCATCACAGATGTTTGAGACTACACCCATTGAAAACTCAATTAAGGGCATGGCTGATAAAATCCGCAGCCTGATCAAAGCCCAGGACTGGTCTGGATTAGGCGAATACCTTGCACAGGGAATCAATGCTGGTCTCCAAAAGGTCTATGATGCCATTAACTGGGATCACGTAGGACCAAAGATTACAGCCTTTGTAAATGCCTTTACACAGACATTTAACAGCCTGGTCAAAAATATTGACTGGAATCTGATGGGAAAGACCGTAGGCGCAGGCATCAATACCATTGTAAATATCTTAAATCTTCTGGTTGACGGTATTGACTGGGTACAGCTTGGAAGTAAGATCGCAGAGGGATTTAATGGACTTGTTGATGAGGTAAACTGGGAAAATGTTGGAAAGCTGTTTGTGGCAAAATTTAATATCTTGTATCAAAGTATGCTGGGATTTGTTACAACATTTGACTGGTCAAAAGCAGGTACAGCCATTGGAAAAGGAATTAATGGGGCCATTGCTAATATTGATCTAAAAAGTGCAGCGAAAGCTGTAAGCGGTCTTGTAAAAGGTATTTTTGATGCCATTAGTGCGGCACTGACAGAGGGAGACTGGCAGGCGGTCGGCGAAAAGATTACAGAGGGACTGGCAACCATAGACTATGCGGGAATTGCTGACAGTGTGTTTTACGCACTTGGTGCAGCACTGTCATCACTGGGTGAGTTCGTGTATGGTTTGTTTCATGATTCACTGGAGAACATGAAGAGCTACTTTACAGAGTACGCAAAGCAGGCCGGTGGAAACTGGGCTGCTGGTATTCTCAGCGGCATCATAGATGCAGTTAAGAACATAGGCACCTGGATCAAGGAACACATATTCCAGCCATTTATAAATGGTTTCCAAGAAACTTTTGGTATACATAGCCCATCAACGGTAATGGCAGAAATGGGCGGTTATCTGATTGAAGGACTAAAGAAAGGAATTACAGATATGATGCCTGGCCTGAATGAGGTTATAGATAGCCTTAAACAGGCAGTAAATGGACTCATAACTTTCATTAATGGAACATTCACGGGAGATTGGGGAAAAGCCTGGGAAGGTATTAAGGATGTATTCAAAGGCGTATTTAATGGCATTATAACCATTGCAGAGAACGCGGTAAACTACATTGTTAGAGCTTTGAACAAAGTCAGCTTTGATGTACCAGACTGGATCCCGGAGATTGGTGGCAAGACCTTTGGCTTCCAGCTTCAGGAAGTCCGGCTTCCACGTCTGGCATCTGGTACAGTGGTTCCGCCTCGTGCTGGTGAATTTGCTGCAATTTTGGGAGATAACAAGAAAGAAACAGAGGTTGTGTCTCCGCTGTCCACCATGAAACAGGCATTAAAAGAGGCGCTTCAGGAAGCTGGTGGCCTGGGGGGTGGTGATATAGTAGGATACATTTATCTGGACGGCAAAGAAATGGGAGCTTCTACAGTGAAGTTCGTCCGTCAGGAAAAGAAAAGAACGGGAAAGAATCCTGTACTGGTTTAGGAGGTGTAAGGTATGCAGGCAGATTATAAAGGCTATCTGGTGATGTTTGGGAATACACAACTTCCCAACAGCTTCCTTACCCGGTACAGGTCAACACCGGACCAGCGAATAGAGAAAAAGGCCTGGAGAGATAATAATGAGTCCTTGCAGAGGGTGACATCTCCCAATTTTAAAACGACCCTGAATCTGGAATTGAGACCATTATCCCAGAGGGAAAAGGATCTGTTTAATTCTATTAAGGCCAATGGTCTGCAGGATGCTACCCAAAAGAAGTACAGAGTGACCTACTGGAATTTAGATACATGTGTATATGGCACGGGTTCTTTTTATATTCCAGATACAGAGTTTGCTATTGACCACATAGCGGATAATGACACCGGTGAAATGTACTATGAGAAAGTAACCATTGAAATGATCCAGTATTAAGTCCAGCGGTGTGATGTCAAGAAAATAAATGATTTAAAAATCATACATTTTTGATATATACCGCAAAGACAAAAAACACCCACCTAAGCCCTGTCGACCAGATTTTTTAAATGAGCAGGGCGTAGTTCATCAGCAAGCAGATGGAATCTACTTTGCTGGACAGTATAGGCGGTTGTCTTTCAGCAGTCGAAAGACTAAACGCACAAATTTACGGGCAGTTAATGCGAGTGCACGTTTGTGTTGGCATCTGTTTACCTCTTTATATTTGAGGTGGTAGAAGTCGCTGTATTCCTTGTCGCATCTTACAAGAGAAAATGCGGCTTCACACAGATAATACTTTAAAAATCGGTTGCCTGATGGAATGAGCCTTGTAACTTCGGCTTCAAATCCACCGGACTGGTGTTGTTTCCAGGCAAGCCCCGCATATTTAGCAAGCGATGCCTGATTATCAAAACGATTGATATCTCCGATTTCAGCCATGATACCGGCTGAATATACAGGCCCAATACCTGGAATGGATATCAATACATTTGGCAAGAGTTCCATCAGGGCTTTGATAGCTTTATCGAACTCTTTGATTTGAGATTCCAATGCTTTCATAGAGGTTATGGATATTGAAAGCACCTGATTAACAGAGTCATTTACCGTCTTGGGTAAACGGTAAGAACTGCGGGCAGCTTTCTGAATGGCTTTGGCTACTGCATCAGGATCAGGAAAGCGATTCTTTCCTTTTTCAATGATGAAGTCAGTAAGCTCATGTAAGTCCATATTTGCCAGTGCTTCTGCGGATTCAAATTCATCGTAGACAGCAAGGGCAGTAGTGCTGAAGGCATCGCTGAATACCTTCTCCTGCGTCATAGTAGAATACTTCTTGAACAGCACATTCATGAATCGCTGCTT